>Ga0075425_100002496_pt1 | contig 18443 bp, 15 predicted proteins | sample SoiMethybrSBSTD4_FD_75300 | JGI IMG/M metagenome (GOLD analysis project Ga0075425, IMG submission 75300) | Bulk soil microbial communities from a Populus tree surrounding site in Tennessee, USA - Soil MetaG P. TD hybrid SBSTD4 | ecosystem: Environmental > Terrestrial > Soil > Tree plantation... | reverse complement strand
GAACCGGTCCGCGTGGGCGGCCTGGACCAGTCCATCCGCATCGAGATGTTCGGCGACCTGCACGAATACGGCGCCCTGGGCCGGGTCGTGACCAGATCAGAGGCGCTGGCGGCGGTCTGACGTCGTAAGCCCCGGCGGCGGTCTGACGTCGTAAGCCCCGGCGGCTGCCCGTGCGGCAGCGTCTGGGCGGCATCCCCGTGATCCCGGGAAGGGCCACGAGCGCGGCCGTCACGAGCCACCGCGGTCTGCTTGATGGGTGTCTGGGGGTTTGCTGGCAACGCGCTGCCCGACGGCGAATACCCACGGAATGCTGAGCAGGACCACGAGCGCGAGGCCGAGCAACAGCGGCGCTGGCCGTGCCGCGCCGACGCCGAGGCACGCCACAGCCACGGCGGCGCAGATGCCGGCGAGCGGCCGGTACAGGCCGCGGTCCCGCTGCCAGGCCTGCAAGCTCGCCGCTACCAGCATCGTCGCGCCAAGCACGACAGCGGCACCCGCGCACAGTACCCACCCGGTGGCGGCGGGGGTGCGGCCGTCATGGGCGTGGTCGACCAGGCTGACCATTGCAGCACCCATCGCGGCGATTGCGGCGGTGAGCGGCAGATGACCGAGCATCCACTGCAGGCTGGCCGCCGGTTCTGGCCTGGGATGGCGGTGCCCGGCGAAGTCGAAGTATGTCCACCAGGCGCCGAAGCCGACCACGACGGCGACCAGCCCGACGATGAGGGTTAGCCCGCTGATCGGCTCGCGGGCCAGCCCGTTGACGACACCGGTGAGGGTTTCACCGAGCACGATGATAGTGATTAGCCCGAACCGCTCGATGAGAGCGTCAGTGATGATCAGCGGGGCCGTCCGCGCAGCGTTGGCGATGAGGAGCACGGCTGTGAAACCGGCCAGGTAGGCCACGTCGAGCAGGCCCCAGGCCAGGACGCGGGCGCTAGCTGGCAGGAGGGCGGTGCCGGCCAGGAGTACTGCGCAGGCAGCTGTCCCGGTGACGAACAGCCGGCTCGGCCGGCGATATTCCGGGCGGTCGCCGCGCGCCGCCAGCAGCCACAGCACGGTCAGTATCGCGAACAGCGCGCCCGCGGCGATGGCGAACGCTGCCCCGCGCGCGCCGCCGGCCTCGGGGATGAAGGCACCGATCGCGACCAGCACCAGGATCTGCAGCAGGAACGTGCTTCGGCCGCGGGCGTCTTCGCGGCCATGTAGTTCGTGGTGGAGGCTGCCGTTGACCCAGGCGATCCACACCAGCGTGAACACCGCCGCGAACTCGCCGAGACCGGGCCAGGTCAGGTGCCCGGCCATGTGGTGGGCGGCCTGGGCGATCAGCACGACCACGGCGAGGTCGTAGAAGAGCTCGAGCGGGCCGACCACGCGCTCGCGCGGCTGTTCACCGTGCGGGCGGGGCGGCTGCCACAGGGAACGGCGTAGCCGGGCCCAGCGCTCCCGGCGTGTCTGCGGGGTCGGGTTCTGCACTTTAACAAGCGCTGGCCGGGCCTGAGCCGGGCGCCGGCGGCGTCCACTTTGCGCAGTGCCTCGTCATCGAGCGTCACTCCTTCGGCGGCCAGGTCTCCCGTAGGTGGGCGATAGAGCCGGTCCAGGGGATGAGGAGCACGTTGGGGCTTGCTGGAGCAGCCACTGTAGTGCGACCTGCGCAGGCGTGGTACCGACACCGTCGGCTGCCGCGGGCTGGAGCACGCCGATGGCCGATGCCCGGCCACGTGGCGGCCCAATTGCATACGAGTCGGCGAGCTGAATAGCGGTAGTGACCATCAAGGTGAACGGCTGTCACCTGATTCTTGTGAACCGCGTTCCGGCGTGAAGCCGGCCCCCGGATGGGCCTGGTCTTGCTCCCGTAGAGTCGTCTGATGCCTACACGCTTGGTTGGGTGGCTCGCTGCGGTTCTGGCGATGCTGATCACGCTGACGCTGGTCGTCGACGAACTCACCAACGCCGGGCAGCGGCGCTGGTGGGCGGCCCGCCCGCTGACAACGGACACCGTGGCCGGGCTGCTCGTGCTGCTGGTCACCATCCTCGTCGTGAATCAGTTGCTCAATAGGCGGCAGGCCCGGCAACGTGGCCATGCGATCGCCGCGCAGGCCGCCATCATGGTGGCCCAGGCCACTCGTTCGGCCAAGGCCGTGTCGTCATTGATCAACGGATCGGGCGACCGCGGCGCCGCGTCCGACGGTTTCCGGACGTACATGATGATGCTGCTCATCGGCGCGCCGGTGCTCATCGACGATCCCGTCGCGCGGCGTTTCCTGGAGCGGGCCCAGTACCTCGGCGGAGTGATGGCCGGCGAGCTCGCGGTGCTAGACAGATCAACCGACGGCGCTGCGGTCCTTGGCGACCAGACGGGGGGCACTACGGCTCCGGGCGACCAGACGGCCGGCACTACGGCTCCGGGCGGCCGGGCGGACGGCAGGCTGGGTGACGCGTTGCGGCAGCTCCAGGAGGCCGCGACGCCGCTTCTTCAGCGGCTGCATCCCGCGATGCGCGATTCCATCCAGGGCATCGGCCGGACTGCCGAAGAGTAGGCCTCGGTGGCGCAGGTGGGCATCGAGGCGCCGGCGCCCAGCATCGTGATCCGGCGGTGCACCTGGGCCTGGCGGGCCAGGCCCGGTGAGGTGATCGAGCCCGGAGCGGCCAGCGGCCTAGCGCGTGCGCCAGCGCTCGGTCTGCTCCTCCCACGTCGGCGGCCGGCCGGTCATGGGAGCCCGCTCGCCCGCGGCCGCGCCGCAGGCGGAGCGCAAGCCGTCGATGATCACCGCCAGGTGGCGCTGGCGCAGCTCGGCGGTACGAGCGGCGTCGCCGAGCTTGATCCCGGCGAGGAACTCCAGCAGGAACTCGACATCGAGAAAGGTGACTTCGTCCCTGATTAGGCCGGTGCCGCGGACCCGCTCGAACAGTTCGACGGCCAGCGACCGCATCTCCTCGGCCAGGCCGAATTGCTCGGCGCTGGGCGCGAACGTCCCGGCGAGCCGGGTGGTCAGGCCGTGCGTATTTGCGGCCACGATGCGGCGCAGGAATCCCGTCCACGCTTCCCAGGGTTCATCGCTGGAGGCCAGGGCGCTCTTGATCTCGGCGAGGTAGATCTCCTGACCGGCCTGACACAGGGTTCGCAGCAGATCCTCCTTGCTCGCGTACCGGTGGTAGAGGGCGCCGATGCCGACCCCGGCCCGTTCCGCAACAGCCGAGATGGGCGCGGTGGGATCGGCGAGGAATACCTCCCTGGCCGCCTGCAGGATCAGCGCGTCGTTGTGAGCCGCCTGTGCCTGACGCCCCCGCAGCCGGGCCGTCCCCGGTACCTGAGCCGGGCGATCTTCCGTCATGCGTCCCTCGTTATCTTCTTGAACGGATCATTCCGTTCTGTTATTCTTGAACAGAACAGTTCGTTCAGATTAGTGACCAGCGGAGGGCTTGGCAATGACCGGCACGGCCACGAACGAGATCGAAGAGTTCCAGATTCACATCCCGCAAGCCGACCTGGACGACCTAGCCGACCGCCTCGCCAGCACCCGCTGGCCGGGCAGCCTGCCGGGGGCCGCGTGGGAGCGCGGCGTCCCGGCCGGTTACCTGCGCGGGCTCGCCGAGTACTGGCAGAAGAGCTTTGACTGGCGGGCAGCCGAGGCGCGCCTTAACGCCTACCCGCAATACACGACCCAGATCGACGGCCAGAAGATCCACTTCCTGCACGTCAAGTCGCCTGAGCCGGACGCCACGCCGCTGCTCCTGCTCCACGGCTGGCCTGGGTCATTCGTGGAATTCCTGCACGTCATCGGCCCGCTCAGCGACCCCCGCGGACACGGCGCCACAGACGCTCCTGCCTTTGACCTGGTCATACCCTCGCTGCCCGGGTTCGGGTTCTCGAACCCGGTCACCGAGCCCGGCTGGGGCCCCAGGCGGATGGCGGGCGCGCTCGCCGAGCTGATGCGCCGGCTCGGGTACGAGCGCTACGGCGCCCAGGGCGGTGACTACGGCGCCTTCGTCGCGCCCGACCTGGGCCGCGTCGACCCCGGGCACGTCATCGGCATCCACGTCAACGCGGCCACCATGGGCTTCATCCCGTTCGGCGACGTCTCCGAGGAGGACCAGGCGACCTTCGCGCCCGTGGAGAAGGAGCGCCTGCAGCGGCTGCAGAATTACCTGTCCGAGGGCAACGGCTACTTCCAGGTCCAGTCCACCCGCCCGCAGACGCTGTCCTATGCGCTGACCGACTCCCCGGCTGGGCAACTGGCCTGGATCGTCGAGAAGTTCAAGGAGTGGACCAACTCAGGCCACGCGCTGCCGGAGGACGCGATCCCGCGGGAGGAGATCCTCACCAACGTCAGCTTGTACTGGTTCACCGGGTCCGCGGGCTCATCGGCAAACGTCTACTACGAGGCCATGCACTCGGGCGACTGGCCGGTGCCGTCCGTGGTGCCGACCGGCGTGGCCGTCTTCGCCGAGGACATCGCCATCCGCCGCTACGCCGAGCAAGCCAACAACATCGTGCACTGGAGCGACTTCGAGGCGGGCGGCCACTTCGCCGCGCTCGAAACGCCCGACCTGCTTGTCCAGGACATCCGCGACTTCTTTGCATCGCTGCCGCGCTAGGCCACCTACGTGACCAACCAGTCCTGTGCATGAACCTGGCAGTCTTGGCTCATGAGCACCTTCGTCTTCCGGCTCCAGGCGCCTCGCCCGACGTTCGCGCTGGATATGAGCGACGAGGAGCGCGAGATCATGGCGCGACACGCCGAGCATTGGCGGCCCTTGGTTGAGTCGGGCCAGATGGTGATCTTCGGCCCTGTGCTCGACGGCACTGGCTCCTGGGGCCTTGGCGTCGTGGAGGCTGACGATGAAGAGGAATTGCGTGCCTTCGCCGCGGACGATCCAGTCGTTACGACGGGCATGGGCACGATTGAAGTCGGGAAGATGCTAGGTGGCTTCGTCCGGCCCCGGCCGGCTGGCTAGCAGGCCGGGGCCAGCCGGGCCGAGCGCCGGACACGAACGCCCCTTCACATTGGATCGTCACCCCGGCCGCTGTGGGCTGGAGGTGACCGATCACCCGGCGATCTCGGCGGCGAGCAGCGCGCCCAGTTCCCAGCAGGCCAGCAGGTCCTCCTTGCTCGGGGCTCCGGTGATGCAGACCGGTGGCCGGATCTCCCGCCACCGCAGCCCGGCGGTGATCGCCTGCACCGCGCGCACGGCACCGGTGGTGTCCATGCCGCCGTGCACGTAAAGGCCATAGGGCCGCCGCTGGGTGGCCTCAAGGCATGGGTAGTAGATGCCGTCGAAGAAATGTTTCAGCGCGCCGGACATGTAGCCGATGTTGGCGGGCGTACCAAGCAGGTAACCATCAGCCTGCAGCACGTCGGCGGCCGCCGCGGTCAGGGCAGGCCGCAAGATCACCTCGACACCCTCGATCTCATCGGTCCGCGCCCCGCTGACCACCGCTTCGAGCAACTCTTGCAGCGCTGGCGAGGGCGTGTGATGTACGACCAGGAGCCTGGGCATGAGCGCTGAGCTTAGACGACTCAGCCAGGACGGCCACGGCCGGCCACCGGGGACACGCGACCGGGATGGGTGTCAGGAGCGCCTCAGCTTGACCCGATCACAGCCCTCGTGACCGTCACGGCGGCTTCGGTGATCCGGCCGTTTGGCACGCCCAAAGGTAATTGACCCGGATGGTGGCGGTGAGCTGGTTCAGCGGGCGCCAATCCCGTCGATGGGGGCGGGCAGGCCTATCCCGTTTGGCGATCCCGGCAGGAACACCCCGTAGTTGTAGACATCGCCGTTGGCGCAGACCACGTAGTAACCGGTCGGCTGCTGCCGGGCGGTGGTTGCCTGCTGGGTGGCGATGCCGACCACCGGGGAAGACGGGTGGACGACCGAGGTCGCCGGCGAGCCGTGCCTGGCTGCGCTGCCGAAGTTGTAGACGTCTCCCTTGGCGGTGACGAGCAGGTAGCCACCGCCGTCTGGCTCGGCGGCGATGCCCACCACGGGGGCGGAGAGCGTATTGCCTCGCTTGTCGCCGAACCAGGGGGCGCCGAAGTTGAGCACCTTGCCATCCTTCTGTACCAGCCAGTACCCACCCTTGGGGTCGACGGCGATGCCGGACACCGGAGCCGAGAGTGTGATGCCCGAGCTGCTTGGTGAGCCGTCGAACGGAGCCTTTCCATAGTTGTAGACGTTGCCCCCCGACGTGGCCAGGTAGTAGCCGGTGCCCCGGTACGCCCCCAAGCCGATCACCGGAGTGGGGGGCTTGCGGCCGGAAGTGGCCAGGGAGCCATAGAAAGGAGCCCCGTAGTTGTAGACGTTTCCAGCCGAACTGGGCAGGTAGTACCCGCTGCGGGTCGGCGTAGCAACGGTGCCCACCAGGGGGGCCGCTGGTTTGACGTGAGAGTTTGCCAGGGATCCGTAGAAGGGGGCGCCGAAGTTGTAGACATTGCCAGCCCTGGTGCCCACGTAGTACCCGCCCCCGCGCGGCGTATAGCTCGTCGGTACCGCAGGCGAGGTGTCCAGCACCTTGCCCGAACCGTCTCTGGCCTGAGCCGCCACCAGGGGTCCCGCCGTGTGCACGGTGATCTTGGCCTCGAAACCGGTCTTGGCCTGGGGCTGGCCGACCGGGCTCAGGGACGAGGGGCTGGAGCCGGCCAGAATCTGCCAGGACGCCACCTGGGTGTCGCCGTTCCAGCTGGCATAGACGGTTACCGCGTTCCCCGTGCCCCGGCGTGAGGCCACCGCGGGCGGATAGTCGGGGATACCCGTCCAGGGTGCGCGGAAGGCCCGGTAGGTCTGCCCGGACAGGCTCATGTCGAAGTTGGCGTTCCCGGCGGGATTGAACTCGGTCATCTCCGTCACGTTGCCCCAGCTGACCAGGTCATCCCCGTTGGGGAGGGTCTGATCGCTGCCGACGATGGCAGCATGCAGCGGGGGGTTATGGCCGAGGGCGCGGGTGATGGTAGCGGTGTGGCTGGTGGTATCGAGGGTCATCGTCAGGCCCCGGGACGCGTGGTTGGCGCAGCTGGAGGGGCCCGTGCCGCCGTCGTCGAAGAGCGTGATCACGTTCGCCTCCGGCTGGCGCGCCTGGTGCTGGTAGCAGAACCACCGCTGACCGGATGGCGCCAAGGCGAAGCTGGAGTGCTTCCCGCCCAACTCCCAGATGACCGCGCCGGTGGTGTGGTTGACGTCGTACACCGCCGAGACGTTGCGCCCCGAGATCAGCAGGTTCCCGTCCGAAGTGAGCGCGATGGAGTTGCCGTGGAAGTAGTCGAAGGGGCCGCCATTGGCGGGCACCCGGTATTCGGAGTTGGTGACCGGCACGTGGTCCAGGGAGTTCCAGGAGAAGAGCACGTTGCCGGTGGCCACGTCGATCTCCTGGACCACGTAGCTGTAGACGATCTGGCTGGCCTTGCCGCCATTGGCGGTCAGGTTCATCTTCACCGGCACGTAGGCGCCGATGAGCGCCGTGCCCTGGGGGGTCATGGTGAGTTCGTGCAGGTCGGCTTCGGCGCCGTTGCCGGCCCTGATGTAGGCCACGACCTGGTAGTGCTCGTTCATCAAGACGAACTCGCCGACGCCGTGCGCGCCCGCCGAGTTGCCCTGGTAGAACGCCAGCATGGGCTGACCGTGGTAGGTGACGGTTTCCAGGTTGTGGGCCTTCGCCTCGTTCACCGGGTCGTACCAGATGAGGTTGCCCCGGTCGTTCATGATGGCAACTCCGTTGCCCCGGTTCCCGGTGCCCTTGGGGGTGACGAGCAGGAACCCGGGAGCGGTCCCGGTCGCGGCCTGATTGACGCAAGCCCCCGGAGGCAACAGGTCCGGTTCGCTGCGAAACGAGATCAGGCCCGGCTTGCAGGTGGCGGCCACCTGATGCGGCCTTGAGGAAGAAGCCGGCCCTGGCGGGGTGGCTGAGGCGCCGACCGTGGCCGTTGGCCCGGTGCCGCTCTCCGGCGACAGTACCTCGGGGGCGTGCGGCGCGATGCGGGCCACGGTGAAGGAGAAGCCCTGCCCCCTCGCGCCAGCGATGGTCACGGCGGTTTGAACAGTGACGCGCTCCCCGGGGATGAAGGGAGCCTGGGGCTTCCAGATGGTGGCTCCCGCCGGGTCCGCCACCAGGCTGCCTGGATGAACGCCGCTGCGGGAACCGGTGACGCGCACGGTGCCCAGCGCGGCCGGGGAAACCCCCCGGAAGCTGATCGTGGTCTGGGGGGTGGCAAACCGGTCGCCCGGCGACGGTGAGACCGGGACCGGCCGGGCCGGCGAAGTTGCAGCTCCCGCCGATCCGTTGGTCAACGCCGTGGGCCCGGCCAGCCCCGCTACCACGGCCACCGCCAAGGCCGCCACCCCGGTGTAACTGACTCGCACGGAAGACTCCCTACCGAAGCACATCAAAGGGCGCACTGTAACACTCGCTTGCTCGTGCCCGCCGGAACCTTCGTACTGCTGGAGCCGGACCGAGTCGGCTTCTTGACACCGCCTGGTTAGTTAGGAAGACTTCCTAACTGAATAGACGAGCGGCGTAGGCGCCCCGCTCTCGCTCCGGCCCAAGGAGTAGTCCATGAGCAAATGGACCAGGATCCGCGGGCGGCAGCCGCGGGTAGTCGCAGCGGCCGCTTTGGCCATCGGCTGCCTGTTCGCCGCTCCGGCACTCGCCCATGCGGCACCGCTGACCGTCGTGACCATCCAGTTCGACGACGGCAACGCCGATGCCTACCAGTGGAACTCGCTCAACAACTACGGCTTCCCGGCGACGTACTATGTCAACAGCGGCAGCATTGACACGGCCGGGCACCTGACCTGGGATCAGCTGACGGCGCTGTCCACGGCCGGCAACGAGATCGCGAGCCACACCGTGGACCACGTGAACATCAAGAAGCTCAAGCTCGCCGACGCCCGCTTCCAGGTCTGCCAGGACCGGGTCAACCTGGCCGCCCACGGCTTCCAGCCAGAGTCGTTCGCCTATCCCTTCGGGGCCTACAACGCCACGGTGCAGACGCAGGTTGTCCAGTACTGCGGGGACAACAGCGCCCGGACCGTCAGCGGGGTCAACGACAGGAGGGTGTTCGGCGAGACGATCCCGCCCGCCAACGCCTTCGCGACCCGGACCCCGGCCGACCCCAAGCAGGGCACCACAGTGGCGACGATCGAGGGGTATGTCACCTCGGCTGAGCAAAATGGCGGCGGGTGGGTGCAGCTGACCTTCCATCACATCTGCGGCGGCTGCGACCCTTACTCCATCACCGCCACCAATATGCAATCCCTGCTGGATTGGCTCAACACCCAGGTCACCTCGGGCGCCGTCGCGGTCGAGACCACCGAACAGGTGATCGGGGGAACGTACAAGACGCCATTCTGCTGCTAACCCTGGTCCCCGGCCCGGTCATGTCCCGCGTCTGAGGGCACCGGCTCGCCCTTGGCGGGCCAGACCTCCAGGGCGGCGTAGGCGGGCGCCCACTGCCCGCGGTAGGCGGCCAGCAGTGGCGGGGGGAACTTGCCGAGGACCGCGTTGCGGATCTCCGGCCGCGCCTCGGCCAGCAGCCAGGGCATATACCTCGGCGCGTCGGGCAGGTTCCGCTCGCCGTGGACCTGGGCGAAGTGCTGCCACTCGGCCGGGGTCAACGAGGCGTCGATCAGGGGAAGCCCATCGGCCTCCTCGTGGGCCAGGTGCGCAGTCAGCTTGGCCGAGAGTTCGTCGATGATGTCGCCGAACCGCTGATAGCCGTAGTCCGGGTCGGCCGCGGCCGCGTCGATAGCCGCAAGCAGCGGCTCGATGACGGCATGCTCGGCCTCCAGCGCGTCCGCCAGCGCCACCCGGTCGGGGTGAGCGGCGACGCGGGCGCGCAGCGCCGGCCACAAGGCGTCGTCTTCGGACTGGTGGTGAACGGTCAGGAACTTCTTGAACAGCTCCCACCCCAGCGCGGCGCGCAGCAGGATGGCGGGGTCGTCGTCTAGTCGGCTCGCGACGCGGCCGACCTGCGCGAGCTCGCGGCGCAGCGCGTCGTGCATCGCGAACATCATGCTCATGTCGAGCTTGTACTCCATGGTTGCTCCTTGATCGGGGCGCGGCGCCGCCGCGGCAGCGGGCCATGAGCCTGCGGCGTCGCGGTGCGTCGTCTTTCAAATTCTGATACTCAGTATTATTAAGAGTCAAGTTTTAAAAAGATCTCAGTTCACTTAGGTCCCGAGTTTCGCCAGAGGTAGGATGCGGGGCATGTCCATCGCCCACCCGCCCCTCGACCGCTCGCTGCCGCTGCGCGAGCGCAAGAAGCTGCGGACCCGCCGCGCGCTGGCTGACGCGGCGCTGCGCCTATTCACCGAGAAGGGCTTCGACGCGACCACGCTGGAAGAAGTGGCCGAGGAGGCCGAGGTGTCCAAGAGCACCTTCTTCCGCTTCTTCCCGGCCAAGGAGGCCGCGGCGATCGAAGCCGAGGCCGAACTGTGGACCGCGCACCTGGCCGCGCTTGTCGGCCGCGACCTGTCCGGCCCCGTCCTCAGCGAACTGCACCAGACGCTGGCTGCGGCGGCCGCCGGGCTCGACCCCGGCTGGGACGAACGCTTCGTCGCCACCCGCCGCCTGATAGCAGCCGAGCCAGCCCTGCTCAGATACGTCGAGCACTACCGCGCCGGGATCAAAGACCAGGTAGTCGGCTGCCTGGCGGACAAACTCCAGCTAGACCCCGACGACCTCCGGCTGCACGTACTGGCCGAGCTCGCCACCACCGCCTTCAGCCTCTCCGGCCGCCACTGGGTCCGCCACGGCGGGCACGGCGGCCGCAAAGCGCTCCTCCAAGGCTTTGACCGTGCAGTCAAGGCGATCCCCGCCAGCCTGGACCTCGCCGCACTCCCGGAGCCCGGTGCGTCGGCGAAACCTGCGTAGGCCCGGCAGCCCCCGGACCGGAGCACCACCCAGTGCCCGCTCAGCTGAGCCGGGGCAGATTAGCGGCCTGCGATCTCACCGGAGCGCTGCTCACGCAGCGCGCGCAGGTGGACGGCGGCCCAGGTGCGGTAGGGCCGCCATGCCTCCGAGACCTCGGCGAGGGTGCGGCCAGCCCCGTACCGTTCGGCGATCTCGGCGTCCAGCCGTCGTTCGTGGCGGGGCAGCGCGTCGGGGGCGTTCGCGCCGCGGACCACGACCAGCTCGGCAGCGAACGGGCCGAGGCCCTTGACCTGCTGCACGCGCTGCACGGCCTGGTCGGGGTCAACAGTGCGCAACGCCGCTCCGTCCAGCAGCCCATCGAGAGCCGCCTCGGCGACCGCTCGCAGGTACTCACTCTTGCGGCCCGGAAGATCCAGGCGGGACCGGGCCAGGGTATGCGGCGAAGGGAACGCGCCATCCTCGCCAAGGCGGGCGATCAGGTCGCCGCGCAACCGGGCGGCCTGCACAATGCGCAGCCGCTGCGCCAGCACCGACCACGCCGCGGCCTCGTAGGGAGAATGGAAACCGCATGGCCGCAGCCCGGGCAGCCGCGCCTGCGCGCCGGCGATCACCGGGTCCCGGCGGCCCACCTCCGGCCAGCCACGCCCGTCCACGTCCAGCGCCAGGAACCGGCACACCTGCGCGGCGGCCGCGTCAAGATCACCGTAGCCCTCCAGCACCACGTGCGCGGTATCCCCGGCCTGAGTCACCTCCGCCTCGGCGCGGCGCCAGTCACCCTCCACGCAAAACGCCGTGCGCAGCCCAGGCCCGGCCGGCCCGCCCGCCAGCGCCGCGGGGGTAAAGTCCTCCCAGAACCGCCGGCTCGTCTCCAGCGACCACGGGCCCAGAACCGCAAACTCGGCCACCCGTCCTGACATCGGCTGCTCCGCTCGATCGCGATACCCGCACGGTAACGGACGGCACCGACACCAAGACCCTGGGCTGATCCGCCCAGGAGGGTCAGGCAGCGCTAGGTTGCCATGCTTGGGGGCTGCTTGCGTAGACACGCATTGGTCTACCTATGTAGAGTCAGCTGCATGCGGTCACGTTCTGAGTTCTCGGCCCAGACTCTGTCGGTGCTGGCGGCGTTGTTCGCCGAGCCGGCGCAGTGGCAGCACGGTTACGCCCTGGCGAAGCTCACGGGGCTGAAGTCCGGCACGCTGTATCCGATCCTGATCCGGCTGGCGGACCGCGGACTGGTGGAGGCGTGCTGGGAACAGGAGCCGACGCCCGGCCGGCCCCGGCGGCACCTGTACCGGCTGACTGCGGCGGGGCGGGCCAGCGCCACGGGGGCGCTCGCCAGCGCAGGGCAGCCCGGAGCGGAGGAGGTCGTGGCACGGTCCGCCGGCCGGGCGGGCGCGCGGGCGCGAGGCGGGCGCGGCGTGGCATCGCCCGCGAGCGTTCACGCCGGGCCCTCGTAGCAGCGATCGTTCTCAGCACGCTACTTCTGTTCGAGGTTGGCGCCTGCACCGCCCGCACACGAATCGCTGGGCGGTTCGATGCGTGGCGGTGGTTAGCCCGGTTCTGGTGTATCGGGACCCTGGTGTTGGTCATTGCCTGGGGCGCCGCCGGCTGCCAGCCGCGCGTTGGCGATGCGGTCCGCCTGGCGCTGCGTCGGAGCGTGGCGGAGCACTGCGGTCAAGAAGAGGTCCCGGTGGAGTTCGTAAACGGTCGCGGCAGAATGCGCGATCACGGTTGCTGTGCGCGGGATGTCGCGCAGCAGCGCGATCTCGCCTACTCCTTCGCCACGCCCGCACTGGCGCAGGAAATGCCCGTCGTGCAGGACGTCGAGTTCACCCGCGGCGATCGCGTAGTAGACATCGCCCTGGTCGCCCTGCCGGATCAGGACGGCGCCAGGGGCCAGGTGGATCGGGGTGAGGGACGCCGCCAGGCCTTCGATCGCGGGCGCGGGCAATTCGGCGAAGAGCGGGAGTGAGCGCAGCAGCGCGATCTCCACCACTGGCACGGGGGTCTCGGCGTCCAGGCCGAACAGGGCGCGCCCGCCGGCCGCGGCCGCCAGCGGCAGCAAGGCTGCGACCCCCAGCAGGGCGAGCCGATTGCCCCCTAGGTAAACGAGCAGCGGCACCAGCAGCGCGCCTACCGCGTACCCAGCCATCATGAGCCCTTCCTGCAGGCCGAAGATCCGGCCTATCAGCCGCGGCGGGACAGAGCGCTGCAGCAGGGTACGGGTGGCGATCTCCAGCAAGGTGGCGCTGGCCCCGGCCAGCGCCAGCAGGGCCACGGTGCCAGCCAAGCCCAGCCCGAGCGCGAGCGCCGCCAGCGCACCGCTGAACACCAGCGCCGCACCCAGAATCGGCGCACCCAGGCGGCGCCCCACCAGGACCGCGCTCACCGTGGCGGCCAGCACCGCACCCACCCCGCACGCGAAGTTCAGATAACCGGCCCACGCTTCCGTGCGCCTAAGCACGTTGATGGCCACGATGACGATCAGCAGGTCCAGCGCCCCGAGCACGACCGCCTCAGCAGTCAGCAAAGCCAGCATCAGCCGCAGCCGCGGCCGGCGCATCGCCAGCCGCAGTCCTTCGCCGATCCCGGCCAGCACCGGCGGCGCACTGTCCTGCTCCGACGTCAGCGATGCCACCTGGAGCCCGGCGACCAGCAACGCGGCCGTCACGGCAAGGCCGGCGCATACTGCGAATACGCTGCCGACCCCAGCGACCGAAATCAGCACTCCCACCAGCAGCCCCGCGCCCGCGGTCCCGGCGGCCTCCAGCCAGCCCACAACCACATTGGCCGCGGTCAGCTGATCAGGAGTAACAGCGACAGATGGGATGAGCGCTGCCTGTGCCGGGCGGGTCGTGGTCAGCGCGGCAGCAGCGACCACGGCCGCGGCATACGCCGCCAGCGGCGCGCCCGCCATGACCACCGCGGCAGTGGCGGCCATCGCCGCCGCCTGAATGAGGTAACCCCCGGCCAGCAAGAACACCGGTGACCGCCGGTCAGCAACGGACGCCGCCAACGGCGCCACGATCGCCGCCGGCACCATCTGCGCCACCGCGACCAGCCCGGCAACCGTGGCACCACCCCGGCTGTAGGCATAAACGAGCATGGCAATCCAGAGCGAATACTCGACGAGGACGAACAGCCCATACGCCGCCAGCACCCGCAGCAGCGCCCGGTTGGCCGCCAGCGAACGGAAGGCACGACGCCGGTTACCGGAATCGCTACCCACCGCCACCCCCCCACGGCCCGGCGGCGGACCACCGCAACGCCATGCAGAGCCCGACCCTGCCGCTCCTGCGCAACTAGGCGAAATATGCCCGAATTGCACCGCCACGACCTACGCGAGAGCAACCTCGTGCGCGGGCCGCCCACCACCCGGCCGGCAACGGCCCTGATCGTCAGCTTGGGCACCAAGCCCGCGCCTGGCCCACGCGCAGGTCAAGCTCGTCTTTGGTCCGCTGTCCCCGCACAAGGCAACGAAAGCCTACTGCGGTCGTTCTCGGGCGGCCATCGTCGATTCCCGCCGGTCGCGGCCCGCGCAGGCAGCCCTAGCGCCGTGACTGTTCCGTAGGGCACCGCATGCCGGTAAGCCAAGGCGACACTTCGCGGCAGGCCGCCTCATGCCGGGCGACGCCGGATACGCGCGCGTCAGCCGGGAGGCGCGAGAGCGTGCCTGGTGATCCCGCCGGAACCGGTGGCGCGGTGCCCCAGGCGGCGCCGATGACGCCCTGGATGCCGGTGTCCACCAGGTGCTGGTGTGAGCCGTCGGCGCGCATGACGAAGAGTTCCTCGCAGCACAGGTCCGGATGCCGCCGGTCGCTGGAGAACGCGATCTGGCGCCCGTCGGGCGAGTACGCGGGCCCGAAGTTGTTGGTCGGCCACTTCGTCGTGGCCAGCCTCGTGGCTGCGGTGCCGTTGGCCCTCATGACATCGATGCTGGACTGTGGCCGTGCGGCATTGTCGGCGAACGCGATGTGGCGGCCGTCCGGTGACCAGTTCGCCTGCCCTCCCTCCAGCCGCGGAGCGGTTACCGGGTGCGCATGCGCGCCGTCGATGTGGGCCACCCAGACCTGGGCGATGACTCCCTTGAACCCGAATCGGGTGAAACTGATCCGGCGGCCGTCTGGCGACACCCTCGGGTCGAAGTTGTTGGTCTCGTTGGGGGACTCGATGAAGGGGACAATAAGGTGCCGGTGGGTTCCGTCGGAGCGCATGATCCAGATCGCGCACAGGCCGTCATTCGGCGAGCAGCGGCTGAACACGATGTGCTTGCCGTTGGGGGTGTAGTTGGGCTGGTAGTCGCGATAACCCGGCGCGTCGGAGGCAAGCCGACGCTGGCCGGTGCCGTCGGCGTTCATGATCCAGATACGGCCCATGCCATTCGACAGGTTGACCCGAGAGAACAGGATGCGGGATCCGTCGGGCGACCAGTTGGGCCCCTGGGCCGAGATTCCCTGTGGCTCGTGGGTGAGCTGGGCGAGCCCCGTGCCGTCGGGGTTCACCGCGTAGATCTGGTTGGTCATGAAGTCCCAGAAGGCAATCCTGCCGGTGGTCGGCGGCCCGGCGGCGGCCCCGGGCGCCGCCGTGATCGTCAGGCCTGCGGCCGCGAGCGCGGTGGCCACCGCCAGGGTCCCGAGCGCGGCTACTGCTCGTCTCATGTCGGTTCTCCTTGATCTCGGCGACCTGGCCATCGGTCCAGGGGCACCGCTAGCTGGCTGGCCCCCAGTCGGTGAGGAACGTGATGGGCACGCCGGTGCGCACCGGGCGCCGGCCGGAGCCGTCGGCGTTCATGACAGAGAAGAACTGGCAGCATTTGCTGCCGAGCAGGACGATCCGCCGCCCGTCCGGCGAGTAACTGGCAAAGCCACCTTGCCGCGGCGGAGCGAAGTGGGTGAGTTCCCGCAGGCCGGTGCCGTCCGGGCGCACCGTCCATATGTTGCTCCCGCCCTGGCAGCAGTTGTCGGTGAACACAATGCGGCGGCCATCGGGAGACCAGCTCGGCCAGAACGCCTCCAGCGACGCCCGGGTGATCCGGTGCAGGCCCGTGCCGTCGGCACGCATCACCCACAGCGCGCTTAGGAATCCGCCCCTGTCCGCTCCCACCACGATGCGCCGCCCATCCGGGGAGTACTGCCCGCGGACGTAGATCCAGTGACCGCCGGCCAGCCGGCGCATGCCGCCACCCGCGGCGTTCATCACCTCAAGATCGCAGCTCAGGATGAAGCCGAGGTGATCGTCGCACCGGCTGAAGAGGATGCGGGCGCCGTCCGGCGACCAGGCCGGGTCCAGGTCCGCGAACCCGGGATCGTCGGCAACCCGCCGCTGTCCGGAGCCGTCGGCGTTCATCACCCAGATCCGGTAGTCCCCGGTCTGGTTGCTCGCATAGACGATCTTGGTGCCGTCGGCTGACCAATCTGGCGCGCCGGCAGCTTGAGCGGTGCCCACGTGGGTGAGTTGACGCCGGCCGGTGCCGTCGGGGTTGATCGTGTACACGTTTGAATGACCCGACAGGTTCCCGCCAGGAAGCAGATCCCACTGGGAGAACGCGATCCGGCCGTTGGCCGTGACAGTCGCCGCGCCTGCCGATACCGCGCGCGCCGCATCCGGCCGGGCCGGGCTGGACGTGCCCCCCGTGCGCGCGGCGGCCGTACCGGTGGCGGCCAAGACTGCAGCCGCGCAGCCAGCGGCGGTGACCGCCGCGATGATCCTGGGGTTCATGGTCGCCCGACGAGGCCATGTCGAGAGCTTCATGCCTTGCTCCTAGCCTTGGTGCCTGGCTGTGGTTGCCCGAGCGACCGGGGTCTGGCCGTGCCACGGCGAGCGCTGCGATCGCCGGCGGTCCCGGATAGCGCCTTCGGATCCTCGTGCGCTTTCATGCCAGCCCCCCAAGCCCGCGCGATGCTGTCGCTCGATCCTCTCGCCGTGACCTCACAAAAAGCTCACACCGGCTCACAGGGGGCGCTCACCTGCGGCTTCCGGTATCCCGCCCGGGCCGCTACAGTCGGGAGAACTGTGCGGGGGGGTGCGGTTGGCGACCACGGCGGGGATCAATTACCGGCTGCTCGGGGCGATCGAGGTCGGCGTGAACGGCCATGTCCTCGACATCGGCGGCCAGAAGCAGCGGGCGCTGCTCGCGATTCTCCTCCTCAGCGCGAACAAGCCGGTGTCCCGCGATGTCCTTGTCGACCGGTTGTGGGGACAGCACCCCCCCGCGGGCGCGCAGCACACCCTGGAGGTATACGTCTCCCGGCTCCGGAAGACGCTGGAGCCGGCCGCCGGGTGCCAGGTGGTGCTCACCCGGCCCGGCGCCTACCTCCTGCGAGCCACCGGGGAGCACATCGACGTTCGCCGTTTCGAGCGGCTCGCCCGCGAAGGTCGTCACGCACTCGCGGCGAACGCACCCGGCCAGGCGGCGGCGGACCTCCGCGAAGCACTCGGGCTGTGGCGCGGTGACCCCCTGTCCGATATCAGCCACGAGCACTTCGCGCAGCCAGAGATCGCACGCCTGGCGGAGCTACGGGCAAGTGCTATCGAGGACCGGGTTGAGGCGGATATCGCGCTCGGCCGCCACGCGGACGTCGTCAGTGAGCTCGGAGCGCTGATCGCCGCCCATCCGCTGCGGGAGCGCCTCTACCAGCTGCTGATGATCGCGTTGTACCGCTCCGGGCGGCAGGCGGATGCGCTGGCCGTTTACCAGTCGGCCCGCAGCGTGCTGGTGCAAGAACTTGGCATCGAACCGAGCCCGGGTCTGCGGCAGGTTGAGCGCGCGATCCTGGAGCAGGATGCCTCGCTGGAGCCTTCACCGGCCGCCGCGCCGCGTCATGCGCCCGGTGGCGCTGGAGACGCGCGGCCCCCGCCAGCGGCCCGGTCCCGCGGACCGCGGTTCCTTGTCGCTTCCGTGGTCTGCCTGGCCGTTGTCATGGCGCTGCTCGTTGGCTCCGCCTCCATTCGCTCGCACGGACCTGCCTCCCCCGTCGTGGCCGGTCCGAACACGGTCGCCGTGATCGACGCGAGCCGGAACGTCCTGACCAGGGCGCTGACCGGCATCGGCCGGCCGGGCGGGATAGCCCATGGGGCCGGCGCCACGTGGGTCACCGACACCGCCGATGACCTGCTGCTACGGCTCGACTCGGCCGGCCGGGTCGTCGACCGTGTTCCGGTGGGCCGCGGGCCCGCCGGGGTAGCGGTCGAGAGCGGGCAGGTTTGGGTCGCCAACCAGCTCGACGGCACCATCTCGGAGGTCAATCCGGCTGCAGGGACCGTGGTGGCGACGGTTGACGTCGGGAACGGCCCGGTCGCGATCGCCTCCGGCTACGGATCGGTCTGGGTCTCGAACGTCACCGACAACGCGCTTTCCAGGATCGACCCCGGCAGCGGCCATGTCCTTGCGACCATTCCCCTGGGCGGCGCCGCGGCGGGCCTGGCGGCCGGCGAAGGGGGGATCTGGGTGGCAGGCGCGGGCCCCGGCCGGCTCCTGCTCGTAGACCCCCGAACTAACCGTCTGGTGCGTGTCGTTCCGATCGGTAGCTCCCCGGCCTCGGTGGCCATCGGTGCGGGCAGCGTCTGGATCGCC
>Ga0075425_100002495_pt1 | contig 18444 bp, 17 predicted proteins | sample SoiMethybrSBSTD4_FD_75300 | JGI IMG/M metagenome (GOLD analysis project Ga0075425, IMG submission 75300) | Bulk soil microbial communities from a Populus tree surrounding site in Tennessee, USA - Soil MetaG P. TD hybrid SBSTD4 | ecosystem: Environmental > Terrestrial > Soil > Tree plantation... | reverse complement strand
GATCGTCGGATCGCGGTCGTCGATCGATGGATCGACGTCAGGGGCGACCGGCAAACGGTCGCCCATTGCTTCTTCATCGGCACGCGAGTGTCGCTTCGACGGTCACCGGCGGCGGTGGCGGCGGTGGCGTTCCCGCCGAGACCGAACCGGACGTGCATTCGCCCACGGCCGCCGGCGGTGATTGAGAGGAGTGTACCGGGAAGGTTGCGCCCCTCACCCGTCGCTTCGCGACACCCTCCCCGACGAGCGGGGAGAGGGGCCACCGCCCTTGCGCTGTCGACATCGTGTGGCCCTGCTCCCCGCGTGCGGGGAGAGAGGGTGTCGCGAAGCGACGGGTGAGGGGACGTGTTTCAGCACTACCCACCACGAGGCTGCGTGCGCATGAACTCGATGAAGCGTCGCGACAGCTCCTCATCGAACTGCGTCGCGGCGCCGCGCGAGATTGCCGACACGCCGTCGTCGTGCGTTTCGGGCGGCTGATACGAATCGGGATCGGTGATGGCGACGTAGGCGTCGCAGATCTGCAGGAGGCGTGAGAGCTGCGGGATGTCCTCGCCGCGCAGCTCGTTCGGATAACCGCGGCCATCGACGCGCTCGTGATGCGCGAGCACGGCGCGCGCGACGGCGCTGCCGAGGAATGGCTCGACGATCGCCGCGCCGACGACGGGATGTTCCCTGAGGATGCCGAGCTCCTCCTGCGAGATCTCGCGCTTGCGATAGAGGCGCTCGTAATCGAGGAGGCGCATGCCGGCGTCGTGCACGATGCCGACGATGCGGGCGTCGTCGATGTCGCTCTGCGGCCACGCGAGAAATCGCGCGAAGTTCTCGCTGAGCTTCGCGACCGCTTCCGAATGCCGGCGGAGGTGCGCGTACTTCGTGAAGTCGGGCTCGAGGAGCTTCTCCGCGGCGCGCAAACGCGAGGCGCAGGCCGCGCTGCGCTGCATCGACTGTTCGAGCACGAGCTGCAGATGCGCGTGCAGCACCGCGAGCAGCTCGTGCGCGGTGCGATCGGGCACGCCCGCGAACGCGACGGTCAGATAGATCCCGCGCAGCGATCCGATCGCGAGCGGCGCGGTGAAGACTTTCTGCAGATCGGCGGCAGTGATCGCGGCGGTCGACGTTCCGAATGGCGTCGTCACATTCGTCCGCACGTAGCCGCTCGATTCGTCGCGCTTCGAGAGCCACACGTTGAGCTTCGACTGCAGGAGATTCTTCGCGTCGTCGTTGATGGACGTGCGCGCCGCGATCTCCTGCACTCCGCCGAGGTGACCGAACGCGGAGAAGACGGCGGCCACGGCGCCGGGGATCAGAAGAATGGAGCGCAGTCCATCCGCCGCCGCCGAGACCTCCGCCTCGGTGAGGACTTCCGGCGGCGCGGCGACGTTCATCCGATCGATCTGCGTCCGCGCTTCGAGAATGATCGACGCGAGACTGGTGGTGCGATGCTGCTGCGGCGGTGGCTTCACCGCGGCCCTGGCCTGCGCGAGCGGCGCCGCGGCGGGTGCGGGTGCAGGCATCGGCGCGGCCGCTGGTGCAGGACGCGCCGCAGGCGCCGGCGCGGTGGGACGTACCGACGCGGCGACCGGCGTGTTGACGTCCTCCACGCCGTGCGTCGTATCGTTGGCATCCGCCTCGGAAAGCGTGATGAATCGCTGTCCGAAGACGTTCTTCTTGTCGAACAGCGCGGCGATGCGCTCCGCGATCTTCAGCGCCTTCGGCACGTCGGTCTGATCGAACGGCGCCTTCGCGGCCTTGTCGCGCATGTCGATGACGCCGATGAGCTGACCGCGAAGGTAGAGCGGCGCGGCGAGGAGGCGATCTGTCGACGATTCGTACAGCAGCTCGGAGAATCGCGGCTCGGCGGCCATGCCGTTGATCACGAAGGCATTGCGTCCGCGGCCGGCGCGATCGATGACGGGATCGTTGAAGTCGGCGACGTGGCGCACGCCGCCCTTGAATCCGTATTCGGTGACGAGCTCGAATCGCGAGCCGTTGAAGAGGTAGAGCGCGGCCTTCGTGGCGCGGATGTCGACCGCGCAGTCGTAGAGGATCTCCTTCAGTTTGGGCCGAAGCTCCTCGACCTCCGGATGCACGCGCGGGATTGTAAGGCCTTACCGGCGCGTGAGTTTGGCGACGATGACACCGATGAGAAACGCTGCGGCGCCGATCGCGGCGAGGCGTGCGGGACTGTTCGGATCGGCGATCGGACGGAACTCCGCGACGCCGTTCTTCAGCTCGATGAACCCGGTCGGAACGGCCTGCGCGCCGCCGCCTCCGCCGCCGCGCTCGGCCGGACCGCGACCGATGCCGCCGCCGCCGAATCCCCACTGCACGCGTGCGACCGGGATGATCGTCGTGCCATCGCGCTCGACCGGCTCGCCGTAAACCTGCTTCGCGTTGGCGTGAATCTGAATCGATTCGGAGAGGCGGGAGAGAAGGTCGGACATCGGCGAGATAGTCTCACAGTCGGACAATCTCAGAGTCGCACAGTCTTACAGTCTCAGAGTCGCACAGGAGCGTCTGTGAGACTTTGCGACTGTGAGCCTTTGCGACTGTGCGGCCTCACATCCCCTTCAACTTCTCGAGAATCTCCCCCTCGGTCGGAAACCGTCCTTCATCCTTTTTCGAGAAGATCTTCGTGTTGTCGGCGCTGACGACGAAGATGCCGCCGCTGCCGCGAACGAGCTCGCTGTCGTGTCCCAGTTCTTTTTTGATGGCGGCCGCCAGACTGGAGGCCCTCGGGAGGTAGTTTCAAACGCCGCAGTAGTCGATCCGGATATGCATGGTCTTCAGGTCGTTCTCACCAGAATGGCGGTGACGTTGTCGAGTCCACCGCGCTCGTTCGCGGCGTCGATCAGTTGCTGACAGGCCTTCTCGAGATCGCCGTTGCTGCCGGTCACGAGTCGCAGGATCTCGTCTTCCGGAACCATGCCAGTGAGGCCGTCCGAACAGAGCAGAACGATGTCGCCGGGATGCGACTCGATCTCCGAGGCATCGGGCACGACCTGCAGCGCGCCGCCGAGGGCGCGGGTGATGACGTTGCGCAGCGGATGTTTTTCTGCTTCGGCTTCCGTGAGCATCCCGGCCTGCACCTGCTCGAAGACCCACGAGTGATCGTTCGTGATGCGGGAGAGCTTGCCGTCGCGAATGAGGTACGCGCGCGAGTCGCCGACGTGGGCGACGGAGACGACGTCGTCTTCGGCGAGGCAGGCCACGACGGTCGTGCCCATGCCGCGCAGACGGGCGTCCTTGCGCATGGCCTCGAGCACGCGCGTGTTGGCCATGCGTACGGCGGCCATCAGGCGATTGGTGGCGCGCTTGTAGTGCTCGTCGTACGCGTGCGGCCACGTGCCGTCGTCTTCCTTCGTATGGAGGATGAACTCGGAGATCGAATCGACGGCGATGCGCGACGCGATCTCGCCCGCGGCGTGACCGCCCATGCCGTCGGCGACGAGGAAGAGATGGGCATCGTTCTCGACGAGGAAGGCGTCCTCGTTGTGCTGCCGCTGCCGGCCGACGTGCGTCAATCCGTGCGCTTTCACATTCATGCCGATCAGTTTTTGCGGAAGAGCGAGCCGAAGCCTCTCCCCGCTTCCTTCGCCTCGCCACGCTCGGCCCGGATCTCCGACAACGCCGCCTGCGCTTCCATGTTCGTCGCGTCCCACTTCAGGGCCTCGTCGAGATAGCGTTCCGCCTTCGCGACGAGGCCGGCGCGACGGGCAATGAGTCCGCCGTCCTTCAGATAGAGAGCATTCATCGGCTCGAGGCGGATCGCGCTCTCGATCGCCTGGACCGCCTGCCGCGCGTACGCCGGAATGCGCGACGCCGTGAGCGCGAGGTAATGAAACGCCTTCGCGTCCTGCGCGTTGTGCTTCACGGCCATATCGAAATTCTCGTACGCGGCCGACATGTCGCCTTCCTTGTAAGCCTTGACGCCCTTCGAAACGTACGCCTTCGCGATCGCCGCGAAATCGACGAGCGCCTTGTTCATGCCCGAGGAAAGCTCGCTGTCGTGCTGTTTGCGCTTCGCGGGATTGGTCAGAACGTTGACGGCTTCAGTGAGGCTCTGGAACTTTCGCTCAGCTTCCGCCTTGTCGGGTCCGCGGTAGCGGTCCGGATGATTCTCCCGGGCCAGCGTTCGGAACCGATCGCGGATCGCCTGGTCCGTGGCCGACTTGTCGACACCAAGGACCTCGTAATAGTTGAGTTTCATCCGGTCTTCTGGGTACGGGCGAGATAAAGCCTCTTGGCATTCTCGCGGACCACTTGCGAGATGCCCTTATCGTCCTTCAACCCTTTCAAATCACGTAAGGTTAAACGATTGATCAACGGCAGGACAACCCCTATGGGGCACTTCGGATTGCGGCACAACGTGGACGCGACGTTGTACTTTCCGACCCAGTCGCGGCGCGTGCCGACCATGCGCAAAACGTTCTCGTCGACGTTGCGCATGCTGGCGATGGCCTCGACCTCCTGATCGGTCATGCGGGGATTCCGGAGCACCGCCGAGCAAACCAGTTTGTTGCGATCGCGCACCAGAAGCATGCGGATCAGGCGATCCCCCTTGAACGCGAGCTGCACTTTTTCGGAAACGGTCATGAAGCCGAGGCGCGCCCAGATGGCGAACTTCTTGTCGTCGCGTTTCTCGACGTCGTTCAGCGTCACCGACGGTCCCGCGACCTCGTCCCCCTCGGCCGCGGCGCGCTCGAGCAGGTCCGCGATCTCGTCGAGCGGCGCGTCGGGCGCGACGATCTTCCCCGTTTCGTCGCCGTACTCCTCGCGCGCGGCCTGCTGCTCGAGCTCGAGAATCTCGAGCATGCGCGCCTTCTTCTCGAAGAACTCCTCGCGCGTCTCCGTGACGCGGCGGCGCACGTCGGGCGAGATCTGCGGATTCTCGAGCAGCGCGTCGAGGATCTGCGGCGCGCGAAGAATGCGGGCCTGATTGATGATGATGACGTCCTGCACCGACGCCGGCGCGCGGCGCGCGAGCGCGACGATGGCCGCGTCGGAAACGCTGCGGTTGCGAATCAGCGCCTCGATCACGAGCTGGTCGGTCGCCACGTTCAGCAGGCTCTCGAGATGCGAGACCTCCGACTGATCGTTCGCGGCGAATTCAAACAACGCCCGGACCGGAATGTCAGCGAGCGACCGCTGCGCGAGCTCGGCGACCTCGGGATCGGGCCGCTGGGCGATGAACGCGAGCACCGCGATCAGATCGTTCTGTTCGAGCGGAAGATAGCCGCGCGCGATCGTGCCGACCACTTCGCGCGGATACGCGCCCGACTCGATCAGCGAGATGACCGTCGAGGCGTTCAGTTCCTGGGGAGCGGTCGTGCTCATGGCTGGCCCGAGCCGCGCAGTCTCTGCAGCGTGTCGCGATTGACGGCGAAGTCGCGAACCGGCTCGCTTTCGCCCGGCACGGGAACCTCGACGCCATTGAGCGTGAGACGCAAGCCGTCGACTTTGCCGATCTTTTTGAAAATGAATTCCTGCTTCGCATCGAAGGTGCGCTTGTCGCCGGGCGTCAGCTCGTCGTACACGACGCGCGCGCCGTCCGCTTCGAGCTCGACCCAGCAGCTGTCGTTCACGTCGACCACCAGATGCAGAGTGTCGTCGTTTGAAGGACGGGTCGTTGTGACGGGCGGCACGATGATCTTCGGCGCCGTGACGACCGGCGCGGCCGTCGCCTCCGCGAGACGCGTCTCCGCGTCGCGGCGGCGCTTGTACTGCACGGCCCACCACGCCACCGCCATCAGCGCTCCGGCAAGGAACACGATGAACACGAGATTGACGTTGAACCGCATCGACGGGATCCCGCGCGCCGGGCGCGGTCTCTTCGGCTCGTCGGGAATCAGCTGCGAGACGGGATGCGCGGGCGGCTTTTCGATGCGGTCGTCGCCGGCCGCGGCGTAGTTGTAACGATTCACCATCTCGTCGGCGTTGAGACCGACGTAGCGGGCGTACTCGCGCACGAATCCGCGCGTGAACACCGGCGCCGGAAGCGTCTTGTGATCGTTCCGTTCGATGGCCTCGAGAAAGCGCTTGCTGATCTTCGTCGCGTCGGCGATCTCCTTCAGCGAGATGCCGCGGATCTCCCGCTCGCGGCGGAGCTCCTCGCCGAACGTGGCGAGCTCCGACGGGAGCGTTGTCTGGGCTTGCTGAGGCTGGGGATCCTGGTCCGACATCGGGAGAGGCATTCTACTCAATCCGCTCGCGGCCTCCGGACGCCTCCATCGATCATCCGTTCGATGCAGCGGCGGAGGTAGGTCGAGGTCGCGGGATTGGAGTGAATTCGCTGCAAATCGACGCGAGAGAGATGCCGCAAATGCGACGCCGCGGCGGCGCGCGGCGTGTTCGGATTCAGGACGATCGCCTTGCGAATCGCGTAACGAAACGACCACTTCCGATCGTACGAGAGCATGCGCAACTGTTCGGCCGTCGCCTTCGGCGAAGCCGCGAGACTCAGCAGCTCATCCTCGCGCAGTCTCGTGTTGACCATGAGCGACTCGAAGACCTTCGGATCGGGATCGGTCAGGAACACCTTGATGAGAGCCTGACCGCATCGCCGTGCGGACGCGATCCGCTCGCCGAGGGAGAGCTTGTCGACGCGATTGAGAAGCTGCGCGTCGATCGCCCGGCGAACCGGCGCCGGAACCTTCACATCCGTCGATAAACGAAGCAGATCGAACCAGTAAAGATAATGAACGAGCTTGACCGCGTGCGCCTGGGGGGTCTGGCGGTGGGCGACGAGCCTGACACGGACCGAATAGAAGCCGGTCAGGCGCGGGTTCTGGGCGACTTTTCCACAGATCTGCGGACTGACATAAACATTGTCCAGGACCGAAAGCGTCTCCTCCTCGGTGAGGCTGGAAACGTTCTCCTGAACGAAGTTAGCGAGCTCATCGCGCGAGAGAGAGCTCAGGTTATTTGCGACCCTTTGTTGCATCTCAATTTCAGAAAATAAATTTGTTGCGCCCAATTCTTCCGCCCTATAATCCTTTGCATCTGGCGTAACCCCCCGGTGTGAGGATTCGTGAAGGACACGATCAAGCGTATCGCATTGAAATCGTTCATCGAAGCAGCCCCGGCCCGGATGGCCGTTCTCTTCGCGTTCCACACAGTCGTTTTCGCTGCCTGCTACACGTTTGCGTGGTTCCTGCGCTTCGAGTTCTCGATCCCTGACGAGTTCCTCCAGACCTTCAAAGTCAGCTTTCCGATCGTCGTCGGCATGCAGCTCATCGTCGGCGGCTTCTTTTCGTTTTACCGCGGCTGGTGGCGGTACGTCGGCATCGGCGACGTGGTTCGCCTCGTCTTCGGCGTCACGACCTCACTCATTCTTCTGACCGGCGCGTGGTACGTCGGCCTTCGGTTTCAGATCGGCAGCGAAACCATCCGCGCGCCGCGCGGCGTGCTGCTGATCGACTGGGCCTTCGCGCTGCTGACGCTCTTCGGCGCGCGCGTCGCGATCCGCATCGGACGCGATCGCTGGCGCGGCGAGGATCCGCCCGTGAACGCCGAACGCCGCGTGGTGATCGTCGGCGCGGGCGACGCGGGCGAGATGCTCGCGCGCGAGATCGAGCATCGTCCGCAGCTCGGGATGAAGGTCGTCGCGTTCGTCGACGATCAGCGCTCGAAGTGGAACATGCAGATCCGCGGAATCAACGTCTGCGGACCGATCGCCGACATCGGCCGCCTCGCCGACGAGACCGGCGCGACCGAAGCGTTCATCGCCATTCCGAGCGCGTCGGGCAAACGGATCCGCGAGATCATCCACTTCCTCTCCGCGGCCGATCTCCGATTCAAGACCATCCCCGGCATCGACCAGGTGATGAGCGGCAAGGTTCACGTGACGCAGCTTCGTCCGGTGAACGTCGAAGACCTGCTGCGCCGCAAGCAGATCGTCCTTCCGGGCGATCCGGTGCGCGAGCTGTTCCGCGGCAAGCGCGTGCTCGTGACCGGCGCCGGCGGCACGATCGGTTCCGAGCTCTGCGCGCAGATCGCGCAGTTCGAGCCGGAAGCGCTCGCGCTCGTGGAGCGCTCGGAATTCGCGCTCTACGAAGTGCGCAAGCGTCTCTCGCGCGAAGCGTCGTGGGTGTCGTCGGCGATCTCGGCGAACCTCGTCGACATTCGCGACGAAGCGGCGATGCAGGCCGTGCTCGATCGCATCGAGCCGCAGATCGTTCTGCACGCCGCCGCGCACAAGCACGTCCCCCTCGGCGAGGACAATCCTCCCGAATACCTGCGCAACAACGCCCTCGCGGCGCGATCGCTCGCCGAGCAGTGCGCGTCGAAAGGCGTCGAGCGTTTCGTGCTGATCTCGACCGACAAGGCGATCAACCCGAGCAGCGTCATGGGCGCGACGAAACGCGCCGCGGAGATCCTTCTTCTCGACCTCGCCCGCACGTCGGCGATGAACGTGACCATCGTCCGCTTCGGCAACGTGATCGGCTCATCGGGCAGCGCCATTCCGCTGTTCATGGAGCAGATCGCGGCCGGCGGTCCGGTCACCGTCACGCATCCGGACGTGACGCGCTACTTCATCCGCACGTCGGAAGCGATCTCCCTGGTGCTGCAGGCGGCGACGCTCGGCAACGACGGCCACGTGTTCATGCTCGACATGGGCGAGCCGGTGAAGATCGTCGACCTCGCGCGCGATCTGATTCAGCTCTCGAATCACAGCGAGGACGAGATTCCGATCACGTTCACGGGGCTGCGGCCGGGCGAGAAACTGTTCGAGGAGATTCGCCTGCAGGGTGAATCGGCGCGGCCGACCGCGCATCCGCAGATCGTCGTCACGCTGGCCTCGCAGCCGGAGGGCGCGAAAGTGCGCAACTGGTTCGTGCGCGCCACTGCGAACGGCACGACCGCGGACGCGACGCGCGATCTGCTGCGCGACCTGATCGCCGAGTTCAAGCCGGCGGACTTCTCGGAGAAATCGGCGCGCACGTTCGCGCCGTTCAGCGCGCCGGCGCAGCTCACGGCGGTGGAGACGTCGCCCTGATTCAACGCCGTACCCTCAGCGAGCGCGCGCTCATTGCGATCTCGCTCCTCAGCATCGTCCTCACTCCGATCGTCATCGATCTCCGCGGCGCCGAGGCCTTCCGCATTCCGAAGGACATCGCCTTTCTCGCGTTCGCAATTCTCGCCGCCGCGACGCTCGTCATCGGCTGGCTGCGCCGCGAGATCGACCTCGAGCCGCTGCTCGCGAATCGTTACCTGATGATCGGCATCGCGGCGATCGTCGTCTGGACGACCATCACCACGCTGACGTCGACGAATCGTCCGCTGAGCATGGAAACGATGAAGCTCGTCATCGCGTCGGTCGTGCTCTTCATCGCGTATCTCGTGGCCGCGCCGAAGATGCCGCTCGCGGCCGGCGCGGCGATCCTCTCCGCCGCGATTCCGAACGCGTGCATGCTCCTGCTGCAGTGGTTCGACATCTTCAACATCGTCAATCGCGAGGAGCTGGCCTCGGGCATGTGGGGGCAGCGCTACGGTCTGACCGGACTGCTCGGCAATGCGAATGACGCGGGGGTCTATCTGCTCGTGACGCTCATCGTCGCGGCATCGCTGGCGATGGAGAGCCGCGGCGGATTGCGACGCGCGGCCATCGCGATGACGGCGCTCATCGCCGTCGGCATGTTCGCGACGGTGACGCTGACGACGATGATCGCCGCGATCGCGGCATTCGGAGTGCTGGCCATGGCCCGTGTGCGCGCGCGCTGGCGTTTCGCGCTCGTCGCGCTGGCCATCGCGATCGTGTTCGCCGGCATCGCGATGTCGTCGAGCGCGATCCGCAAACGCGTTCACGAGAGCGTCGGCCTGGTCCGCTCGGGCAACGTCTCGCGCGCGCTGTCCGGCCGGCCGATCGCGTGGCTCGCCGCGTGGCGCATGTTCGCGCAGCATCCGCTCGTCGGCGTCGGGCCGGGTTGCTTCAAGTACCAGTTCTTCGACGAGAAGATCGGCATCGCCCGCGATCATCCGATGCTGGGGATGGAGCTCTGGCAGAACTTCGGCGAGGCGCACAACGATCATCTGCAGGTCCTCGCCGAGACGGGCCTGCCCGGCTACGCGTTGTTCCTCTTCGTGATCGGTCTCGTCGGCATGCGATCGTTCCGCCGCTGCGATCCGAACGACGAGCGCGCGCGTTTCGTTCACACGGTCGCGCTGCCGGCAGTCACGGGCCTGCTCGTTTCGGCGATCGCGCAGTTTCCGATGGAGCTGTCGGCGACGCGGATCGCTTATCTCTTCCTCTTCGCAATGTGCTGCGGATGGTGTCCGGAGTCGAAATGGTCCGCCGCGTCCTGATTCCGCTCGTCGTCGCCGCCGCGGCGATCTTCGCCGTCGCGCGCGTTGCGATTCTCCCCCTGCGCTGCAATCGCGTGCTCAAGGTCATGCGCGTGCGCAACGACGACGCGTCGCGGATGGACGATTACGCGGCAACGCTCCTCGTGCGAAAAAATCTCACCGACGCGGCGGACTGTCTGCAGCGCGAACCGTGCGACCCGTACGTGCTGTTCGAGATCGCGCAGAGCTATCGCCGCATGGGTAGTCATGAGGAGGGCATCCGGACGATGGAGCGCGCGCTGCGCTACGACAGACGTCCCGAATTCTTCATCGCCCTCGGCGACTCACTCGCGCAGACCGGCCGTACGGACGAGGCCATCGACGCGCTGATGAACGCGGCCCGCTTCTGGGGCCGGGACACGGATCGCGTCATGCTCGAGATGCGCGACGTGGCCCTGCGCGACATCGTCATGGAACGCCGGAGGGCGGAGCTGGCGAAGCCTTAGCGCGCCGCGGCGTGGCGCGCGTGGCGGGTGAGGATCATCGACGAGAGCGCGACGTGCATCGCAAGCAGCACCGCGAGCGGTACGAACGGCTCGGGCGCGAAGATCGCCGCCGCACCACCGATCGCGGCAAGTGCGGTCCACAGCGCGGTGACCTGCAGATGCGACCAGCCGAGGTCCGTGAGGCGCTGGTAGAGGTGGGAGCGGTGCGCGCGGAACCATGCTTCGCCGCGAAACATCCGCATCGCCAGCGTGAGTCCGGTGTCGAAGATGAACGGCAGCATCGGCAGCACGGCGCGGAAGAATTCGTGCGGGCCGAGTCGAACGGCGCAGGCGGCGAGGAGAAACCCGATCGTCGCGCTGCCGGTGTCGCCCATGAAGATCGTGCCGGTGAGATTCCAGATCAGAAAACCGGCCGCCGCGGCGGCGATGGCGAGCGCGATCGTGCCGGTGACGACGTCATCGCTGCGTCCCGCGAGAACGACGAGCGTGATGCCGGAAACGATGGCCTGCAGCGACGCGATGCCGTTGATGCCGTCCATGAAGTTGAACGCGTTCGTGAAGCCGATCAGCCAGATCACGGCGATGCACGCGAGCAGCGCATTGCCGACGGGAAACAAGACGACAAACGCGATCGCGGCGGTCGCCTGCAGCAGGAACTTCTGCCACTCGCGCATGCCGCGCAGGTCATCGACCAAGCCGGAGAGCGTGACGAAGGGAACCGACGCGGCAATCGCCATCGGAACTTTGATCGCCGCGATGATTGCGATCGCCATCGCGATGACCATCGCCTTGCCGCCGCTGCGCGGGGTCGGGATCGCGTGCGAGCTGCGCTCGTTCGGAACGTCGAGCAGTCCCGCGCGGCGGCTGATCCAGCGGAACAACGGCGTGAGGACGAACGCGATCGCGAATGCGATGACCGCGGTCTGCATCACAGCTCGCCCGCCTGGCGCATCAGCTCGACCGTCTCGCGCCAGCCGCGCTCGAGGTCATATTCCGCGCGAAATCCCAGAACGTCGCGAATCTTGTCGCTGCTGACGGTCACGTCTTCCGCGTATTTGTCGATCATCGATCGCGTGACGGGAGAGCGCATGCCGATCATTTTCAGCGAACGCTCGGCGATCCCGATGCCGAAGCGGATCGGCGCGAGCGGCATCGAAACGCGCGGCACGCGACGTCCGAGGGCTGTCGCCATCGCGTCGAGAATCTCGCGGACGGTGTGAAACGTGCCGTCGGTCACGTTGAAGATCTGACCGGCGGAGGCATCGCTTTTCAGCGCGAGCACCACCGTGCGCGCGGCATCGCGGTCGTACACGAGCGTGCGCCGATTCTTTCCCTTGCCGAGCGGGATGAAACGCCCTTTGCTGATCGAGTGCAGGAGCTTTCGGTAGTTGCCTTTCACGCGCGATCCGTAAACCGCCGCGAAGCGAAGCACCGCCGCGTTTGCGTCGAGCGCGATCTTCTCCGACTCGAGCTTGGTCCGGCTGTAGAACGTATCCGGCCGCGTCTCGCTCCCCTCGCTCAGCACGCGTCCGTCGTTGTAGCCGTACACGGCGATCGTGCTCACGTGGACGACGCGGCGCACGCCCGCCTCGGATGCCGCGCGAATCACGTTTGCCGTGCCGTCGACGTTCACGCGACGGTACTCATCGCGCAGCGCGGGCGGCGGATCGACGATGTGCAGCTTCGCCGCGAGATGGACGACGCCGGTCGCACCGTCGAAGGCGCGGCGCAGCGCGTCGCGATCGAGGACGTCGGCGTCGCGGCGCGTCAGCGCGCGGACGTCGTAACCGGCGCGCGCGAGCTCCTCCGCGACGACGGGACCGATCGCGCCATTGGCGCCGGTGATCGCGACGATCGGCGCGGTCACTGCCGCGCGACCTTTCGCAGAATCTCCTCGTACTGAGGGATCACACGCGCCTTCGTCATCGTGCGTTGCAGGAACGCCTTGCCCGCCGCGCCGTACGCCTCGCGATCTTTTTCCGGCAGCGCGGCGATGCGACGCACTTCATCCGCGAGCCCCTTCGGCTCATCGGGCGGCACGACCGTCCCCGCGCCCGCCTGGGCGACGAGATCCGCCGCCGCGCCTTCCATCGCCATCACGATCGGCCGTCCCGCGGCGAGATACGCGAGCGTTTTCGTCGGGATGACCCAGGCGCAGAGGTCGGAGCGTTTGAGATGGACGAGCAGCACATCGGCGGCGGCCATGAAGCGCGGCATTTCGCTCATCGGCTGGCGATCGACGAACTCCACACGATCATTCACGCCGAGCTCCGTTGCGAGCGCGCGCAACCGATCGCGATCCGCGCCGTCGCCGACGAAGACGAAACGAATCTTCTCGCCGTCGCGCAGCTCCGCGGCCGCGCGCACGACGGTGTCCAGGCCCTGCATCAATCCGATGTTGCCCGCGAAGAGCACGACGAAATCACTCGACCATCCACGCTCCGCGCGCATTGCGTCGCGATCGCCGGGCCGCGTTCCATCGAAGATGCCCTCGTCGATCCAGTGATGCATGACCGAGACTTTTTCGGACGCGACGCCCTTCGCAATGAGGTTCTGACGCGCGCCTTCGGTGACGACGAGGATGTGCGCGGCGCGGCGATAGATGAATCGCTCGAGCCGGTACATCGCGCGGACCATGAAGCCGTCGCGGAGCATGCCCGTGACGAGCGCGCTCTCGGGCCAGATGTCCTGCACGTCGTACACGAACGGCACGCGGCGAAAGATCGAGATCAGCCATGCCGCGACGCCGACCGAAAGCGGCGGATGCCAGACGTACATCACATCCGGGCGCGGCATGCGCAGGCTCGCCAGCGGCGCTGAAAACGCGAACGACCAGAAGTTGATCAGGCGTTTGAACACGCTGCTGCCGTGATACGGATACTCGAACGTCCGCGTCACCGGAATGCCGTCGATCTCCTCGGATCGCATCAGCGCGAGCCGGTATCCGTCGTACAACTTTCCCGCCGGATAGTTCGGAAATCCCGTGATCGCGCGAACGGAATGTCCGCCGTCGCGCAACGCGCACGCGAGCTCCGCCGCCTTCGGCACCGGCTCGGGATCGTAGTACTGGGAGAGGACGAGGACCTTCATGGCTTGCGCGCTTCGCGCGGTGGTCGGTAGTCGGTTGTCGGTAGTCGGTTGCAAAAGTCCACCGACTACCGACCACCGACTACCGACTACCGTGCGTCAGCGCGTCGTGGTAGCCCGTCGCGATGCGCAACACGGTCGTCGAGACGCGGCGCTCGAGGTATTCGGCGGGCGGGGTCCAGTCGCGGGGCTGCGTCGTGGCGAGGCGGACCGCGGCGAGGATCGACTGCGGATCGGAGCCGGTCAGGATGTTGCTGCCGCACTCGATCGTTTCCGGCCGTTCGGTGACGTCGCGCAGGGTGACGTTCGCGACGCGGAAGAGGCAGCACTCCTCCTGCACCGTGCCGCTGTCGCTCATCACGCAGAAGGCGTTTTTCTCGAGCTTCACGAAATCGAAGAAGCCCATCGGCGGCAGGAGGCGCACGCGATCGGATCCGGGTTGCAGGCCGTATCGCCCGAGGACGTCGGCGGTGCGGGGATGGACGCTGACGACCATCGGCAGTGCGAATTCGTCGGCGGTGAGGGCGAGGCCGCGCAGCAGCGAGTCGAGCCGTTTGGGATCGTCGACGTTTTCCGCGCGGTGCAGCGTGACGAGGAAGAACTTCCCGCTCTCGACGCCGAGCCGCGTCAGCGCGTCGCTCGCGTCGATCTTCGGCGCGTAATGCTCGAGCACTTCGAGAATCGGATTGCCGGTGACGAAGATCCGCTCGCGCGCGATCCCCTCGCGCACGAGGTTTTCCTTGCTGCGCGTCGTGTACGGCATCAGCACGTTGCTCGTGTGATCGATGACGCGGCGGTTGATCTCCTCCGGCACGCGATCGTCGTAGCAGCGATTGCCCGCCTCCATGTGAAACACGGGGATGCGCAGGCGTGCGGCGATCATCGCGGAGAGGCCGCTGTTCGTGTCGCCGAGAATCAGCAGCCGGTCCGGCTTGTGCGCGAGGAACAGCTCTTCCGCCTTCGTGAGGATCCCCGCGATCTGTCCGGCCATCGTGCCGCGCACACCCATGAAGACGTCGGGCTGACGAACATCGAGATCGCTGAAGAAGACGTCGCTCAGCGATGGATCGAAGTTCTGGCCCGTGTGGACGAGCACGTGCTCGCACGTCGCGTCGAGCAGCGGAACGATCCGGCTCAGCCGGATGATCTCCGGACGCGTGCCGAGGATGGTCATCACTCTCAAACGACGACTTCCTTTGCCTTCATGTAGTCGGCGAGCATCTCGCGGAGTCCGGACTGATCGAGGGTGATGTCCTTCGACGAATACTCTTCCTTCAGCGGAAGGTCGGTCCCGACCTCGCCGCGCAGTTCGGGCAGCATCGCGTGGATCACGTAGTACTCGCCGCGCGTCGTCGTGCGGTAGCACTCCTCTTCCGAGACCATGATCTCGTGCACTTTCTCGCCGGGACGGATTCCCGTGAAGGTCATCTCGATGTTGCGGCCGTCGATGAGCACCTCCGCGACGTCGACGACGCGCGCCGCGGGAACGCGAGGCACGAACGTCTCGCCGGGCAGCGAGTGCTCCGCCGCCGCAAGCACGGTGTCGACGGCGCGATCGAGTGTGAGGAGGAACCGGGTCATCTCCTTCATCGTGATCGTGACCGGACCGCCGTGCGCGATCTGATCGAGGAAGAGCGGGACGACGGAGCCGCGCGACGCGACGACGTTGCCGTAGCGTACGCAGGCGAAGCGCGTCTGCGGGCAGCTCAGATTCGCCTCCACGAGGATGCGCTCCATGATGGCCTTGCTCATGCCCATCACGTTGATCGGCTTGCAGGCCTTGTCCGTCGAGATGCCGACGACGGCTTCGACGCGGGTACGGTTCTCGGAGACGACGCGCACGAGATTCTGCGCGCCCTGGATGTTCGTGCGCACGGCCTCGAACGGGAAGTACTCGCACGACGGCACCTGCTTGAGCGCCGCGGCGTGAATGACGACGTCGACGTCGCGCGCCGCCGTGAGCAGCGCGTCGTAGTCGCGCACGTCGCCGATGCGGAACGTGAGCAGCTCCTGGAAGTTGCGGTAGATGACCTCGTCCGTCGCGGCGCGCGCGTGCAGATACGAGAGCCGCATGTCGTGCTGCTTGGCCTCGTCGCGCGAGTAGACGGTGATGCGCGCGGGGCGGCCGTGACGGCCGCTGATGAGGCGCCGGACGACTTTCTGTCCGAGCGACCCGGTCCCGCCGGTCACGAGGACGCGTTTACCTTCGAAGAACATCACTGGATCTCCCTCTTTCGTCATCCTGAGCGAAGCGAAGGAACTCTTCGACGCAACTGTCTCGCAGAAGAGGTCCTTCGCCGTCTTCGCGGCTCAGGATGACGTGGCTTGATATCTCCATTCATCGTACGGCGTCGGGTCCGACGCCATCTCTTCGATCATTGTTTCCCAGGACGGCGGCGTGAAGCCCGTCAGCTGCCGGAATCGCGTGCTGTCGAGACTGCGATCGATGGCCACCGCGTCGTCAGGAGCCACTTCCACGTCCGCGTGAAACGCATCGCGCACGAGCAGGAGCAGCGCGTATTTGTCGATCGGATCCGACGACACCTGAATCGTACCGTCGAGATTCGAGTAATTCGTGATGAGGTCGCGAACGATGCGCGCCATCACGTTCGTCGTGAAGCCGGTGTAGATCGCGCGGCGCCATCCCTTCACGCGTCCGCCGCGACTGGCGAGAAACCACTCCACGAGGCCGCTCGCCGACTGCAGCTCGCGTCCGATGATCGACGTCCTGATCGTGAGCGCACCCGCTCCGCTCGTCTCGCCGAGAAACTTCGTGCGGCCGTAAAGATCCTTCGCATCGCTCGAATCCGATTCGGTGTACATCCCCTTCGCGCCGTCGAACACGCAGTCCGTGCTGAAGTGGATGAGCCGTGCCCCCGCGCTGACCGCGAGCCGCTGCAGTTGATGCGGCAGCAGTGAGTTGATGGTGATGCTCGGAATCGGATCGCGCGCCGCGGCGAGCTGTTTGATGATCCCGACGCAGTTCACGATGACGTCGGGCCGCGCGCGTCGCATCACCGGCTCGAGATCGCCCGTGACGTCGATGCCGTCGATCGTGCGCTCGCGATCGAAGATGCCGAATCGCTCGTACTCGTGAAACGCGCCGCGCAGCGTCGTCCACGTTTCGAAGTCGCCGCGGAAGGTCTGCACGAGCTTGTGCCCGAGCATGCCCGCGCCGCCGAGGATGAGAAGGCGCATCAGGTGGGCAGCTCCTGCAATGCCGGGATGCGCGGCTCCTCGCGGGCGGCGCGAGGGTCGAACGCGTCGACGACGGCGAGAATCTCCCGGTAGATGTCGATGGTCTCCTTCGACGCGCCGAGAATTCGCGCCAGAGCGAGACGCGTCCCCACGACGAATCGGGTCGTGCGCCGGACGGCCGGCAGGTAGTGCGGCGCGTACTTCGCGTAGTAGGTCAGCTCGCTGCGGTGTGTCTCGACGACGATCCTCGAGACTTTTTTGCGGCTCGAGTGCGCGAGATGGGTCACCTTCGCGTCGGGATTGAAGACGACGCGCCATCCGCCCGCGCGCAGGCGGTTCGAGAGGTCGTTGATCTCGAGATCGAAGAAGAACTGCTCGTCGAACAGGCCGACCTGTTCCAGAGCCGAGCGGCGGAAGACGACGCACATCCCGTCGACGACTTCGCTCTCGCGCATCGCGCTGTGATCGGCGTAGTTGTCGTGCCACCGGCTGAGCAGGCCTCCCGCCATGCGGCGCATCGCGCGCTCGGGCAGGAGGCGCTTGAACCGGAAGTGGCGATTGATGATGCCGATGAGGACCATCGGGCGCGACATCAGCGCGCGGCGCGCGGACGGTGCGACGGAACCGTCGGCGTTGAGGATCTGCGGGCCGACGGCGCCCGCGCGCGGGTCGGCGTCGAGAAAGTCGGTCAGCGTCTTCAGCGCGTTGCCCACGACGATGCAGTCGCTGTTGAGCGCGGCCACGAAGCGTCCGTGCGATCGCAGCATGCCGATGTTCTGGGCCGGTGCGAAGCCGACGTTGCAATCGTTGTGAATGACCGACACCTGCGGAAATCGCCCGGCGATGAATGCCGCGCTCCCGTCGGAGGACGCATTGTCGACGACGATGATCTCGACCTCGATCCCGGCGGTGCGCTCGATCAACGCATCGAGACACGCCGCCGTCATCTCGCGAGTGTTGTACGACGCGATGACGATGCTGAGGTCAGTCATCAGATCGATGCCGGATGGAAAAGCGTTCGAATGGTGTCGGAAAAGACCGCGCCGAACGCATGCGCGACGCCGCGTCCGCCGCGCTCGCCTTTCGAGGAGACGAATCGCCCGATTCCCGGAACGATCGCCGCGACGATCACCCGCGCGACCATGCCCACGGCCACGAGCGCCGTGACGGCGAGGTACGTGATCCGGCCGTGATGCCGCAGAAAGTAGAGCCGCATGGCGCGGTAATACTGCACGAGACCGCTCGCGATCGGCAGCGACGCGGCACCCATCCCTCCGTGATGCACCACCACCGACGCCGGACAAAAGAGGATCTTCCATCCCCCTTTGCGCACGCGCGCGCTCAGGTCGACGTCGTTGTACCAGTT
>Ga0075425_100002494_pt1 | contig 18447 bp, 13 predicted proteins | sample SoiMethybrSBSTD4_FD_75300 | JGI IMG/M metagenome (GOLD analysis project Ga0075425, IMG submission 75300) | Bulk soil microbial communities from a Populus tree surrounding site in Tennessee, USA - Soil MetaG P. TD hybrid SBSTD4 | ecosystem: Environmental > Terrestrial > Soil > Tree plantation... | reverse complement strand
GCCCTTGTGCACGCGGAACGAGATCCCGTCCACGGCCGTGTGCCGGCCGTAGCGCTTGGTGAGGTTCTCGACCTCGATCATGAAAGCTCCGTAAAAAATGAGGGCGCAGGGCCACGCGGAGGCGCTCCGCCTCCGGGGAGACCGTTGACGCCGGACGGCCAAGACTGAGCTCAGCGATGCGAACCATCGCTGCGAACGCAGGGAGTCGTATCATAGCGACTCGGTTTTTCGCGTGTCAACGCGCCCCCGCCCCCTCGAGGGCTCCGCATCCCGCCGACTCACATCGCGTGCGCCCGCCCTGCGGCGGCTGGCCGACCAGATGCTCGAGGCGGCCACCCTGGAGGCGCTGGCGCGCCTGCTCACGGAGGCGCTGCCCCAGGCGCTCGGCATCGACCGGGCCGCGCTCCTCCTCTGGAACCGCAAGCTCGACAACTTCGAGTCGCTCACTCCGGGTGAGACGCACCTCAGCGCGCTGCGGCCGGACTCTCCGGCCCCCATCCCCGAATCGGGGTTCCTGCTCTCGGAAGGAACGCTCCTGCCCACCAAGGGCGGGCAGGGCGAGGGGGTGCTGGTCCCGCTCATGGCCCGCAGCGGCGTGGTGGGCATGCTGGTGCTGGGCGCGCGGGCGGGACGGAGGAAGGCGCCCTTCCGGCCGACGGAAGCGCGGCTGCTCTGGGTGCTGTCCAACCGCGCCGCCCTGGCCCTGGAGAACCACCTCTACCAGCGGGAGCTGATCTCGAGCGAGCGCATGGCCGCCCTCGGGGCCATGGCGGGCATGCTGGCCCACGACTTCCGCAATCCCATGACCGTCGTGCGCGGCCACGCGGAGATGCTGCTGGAGGACGGGCTTCGCCTGGAGACGGTGCGCGCGCAGGCGGAGCTGATCGTCCGCATGGTGGACCGCCTCGACCGCATGACGGGCGAGATCCTCGACTTCGCGCGCGCGGGCGGCCGCGTGGTCCTCCGCCGCCTCCCCTTGCGGCGGTTCTTCGGCGAGCTCGCCGACGACCTCGAGAAGGAGCTTCCCGGGGTCTCCGTCGTGCGCAACCTCGACCTGCCCGAGGACGCGACGGGAGCGCTCGACGAGGACAAGATCCGCCGGGCCGTCGGCAACCTCACCTCGAACGCGCGCGACGTGATGGGCGGCCGCGGCGTCGTCCACCTCGCCGTGCGGCTGGCCCCGGCCGTAGCCACCCAACCCGATGGCGGCCACAGCGCAGCGGACGGCGGGCCGGAGCGGCTGCTGATCGAGGTGGCGGACGAAGGCCCCGGGGTTCCGCCGGAGATCCGCGCCACCCTGTTCGAGCCGTTCGTGACCGCGCGGAAGAAGGGCGGGACGGGGCTGGGGCTGGCCGTCGCGCGCCGCTTCGTCGAGGACCATGGGGGGACGATCGAGCTCGTGGCCGATCCGCCGCCCGGCGGCCCCACGGGGGCGCGGTTCCGCCTGCTCCTACCCCTGGTGCCGGAGTCGCGGCCCGGCGGCGACGACGGGGCGCGCTAAGATGGAATTCGTGACCTCTCGCCTCGTGCTCGCGGCCGGGCTGGCCCTGGCCGCGGCGGCGTGCCGGACGCCCGAGCCCAAGACCCTCCTCGACACCTCCGAGGCCGACGCGTATTGGGCGGTGGAGCCGGCCATGGGGGGCGAGCAGTACATCGCGCCCACGGTGAAGTTCCGCCTGCACAACCGCAGCGACGCCCAGCAGCATTCGGTCCAGGCCATGGCCGTGTTCCGGCGGAAGGGGGAAGAGAACCTGACCTGGGGCTCGGCCTTCGAGCAGGTCGTCTCGCGCAAGACTCCCCTCGACCCCGGCCAGTCCGTGATCGTCACCCTCAAGTCGGAGGCGCGTTATCACTCCCAGGGACCGATCGCGGGCATGTTCACCCACCCGCTCTATCGCGATGCCCTCGTCGAATACTTCATCCGCGTCGGCTCCAGCGGGTGGGTGAGCTTCGGCCAGATGCCGGTCGAGCGCCGGGTCGGGGCGCGATCGGTGGCGTCGGAATCCGACGTCGTGATGCCTTCGCCCCCGGGCCCTTCGGCGCCCGCATCGTCCGCGCCCTCTCCCTCGCCGGCACGCCGCGACTAAGGTGACGCGCGTCGGCTTCACCCACCTGAGCGGACGGCGGGCGGGCGAGACGGCGTGGCTGCCCCGGCTTCCCGCCACCATCGGCTCCGATCCGGACGCGGACATCCACATCGAAGCCACGGCTCTCCGCCACGCCGTGGTCTTCGAGCGCGACGGAATGGTGGTCCTGCTCGACAGCGGGTCCGCGGAGGGAACCTTCCTGGCCGGCCAGCTGGTCCAGGAGACGATCCTCCGCACCGGCGACGTGATCGAGCTCGGACCGAACGGTCCCCGGCTGCGCTTCGAGCACGAAGGGCAGGCCGCGCTCGCGCCCACGCACCCGACCCTGCTCGCCGTCCCGGTCGAGACGCCGACGCCCGCTCCCCTGCCCGCGGCGCCGCCCTTCTCCCACACCCTGATCCTGCGCACGATGGCCCAGAGCAGCCGGGCCTTCCGGCGCACGGTGGTGACGGCGGCCGTCGTGGCCGCGGGGCTCCTGGGGTGGACCTGGCGCGAGAACCGCCGCTTCCAATCGGAGCTCGTGACCCTGCGCCAGACGATGGGCGAGGTCGACGCGGAGCGCCGCGCGCTCGAGCAGCGCGTGGACGCGGAACGCCGCCGGGCGGACGCGGAGCGCAGCACGCTGGAGCAGCGGATCGAGGACTATCGGTCGAGGGAGGAGGACCTGCGCACGAAGCTCGGCGGGGCCGCCGCGGGCGAGGTCCAGAGCCTGCGCGACGAGCTGGGCACGACGCGCCAGCGCATCGCGAGCCTGGAGACGGAGCGCGCGGCGGGCGAGCAGATCATCAAGCAATACGGCAATGGCGTGTGCCTCATCCAGGGCGCCTACGCCTTCTACGACGCGAGCGGAAGGCCCCTCCGCTACAAGGAAGGCGCGGAGGCCCACGTGGCCGACGACGCCACCGTCCTCACGGCGGACGGTGAAGGAGAGATCCACACCATCGAGTACTACGGCACGGGCTTCCTCGTGCAGGCGGGGGGCCTCGTCCTCACGAACCGCCACGTGGCCGAGCCGTGGTGGAACGACAACACGGCCGAGACGCTCGAAGGGCAGGGCTACACCCCGCGGTTCCTCTACCTGCGCGCCTTCTTCCCGCGCCAGCGCGATCCCTACGAGCTCAAGCTCGCCCGCAGCTCGGCGAAATACGACCTGTCGCTGCTCAAGGCACCGATGCGCGGCGGCGGCATCCCCGTGCTCCCCCTCGAGCAGGAATCGAAGCGCATCGTGCCCGGGCAGCCGGTGGTGGTGGTGGGCTACCCGACCGGGCTGGAGGCCATCCTGGCCAAGGCGGAGAGCGGAGTGGTCCGGCGCATCCTCGAGTCCCACGGCACCGACTCCGAGCGCGTCACCCTCGCCCTGAGCCGGCAGGGGCTGATCCGGCCCTCCACGACGCAAGGTCACATCGGCGACATCACGCGGACGGACATCGTGTTCGACGCGCCCAGCGCGCAGGGCGGCAGCGGCGGGCCCGTCTTCAACAAGTTCGGGCAGGTCATCGCCGTCGAGTACGCGGTGCTGCAGAAGTTCGGCGGGAACTCCTTCGGGATCCCGATCGCCTACGCGCGCGAGCTCCTGTCGGAGAAGCGCCCGCGCGGCGACGACTAGACGCGTGCCCCGCCGGCCGCGCGCAGCCCCGCCTTATACTCCTGGCCCGTGAGGATCCTCTCGATTCCCCCCGGCCCGCGCCGCGACCGCGCCCTGGCCCTCCTCTTCCTCCTGGTGGCGGCGGCGTTCCGGCTCCCTCGTCTCGGGTTCCCGGCGGAGGAGGTGTTCGACGAGGTCTACCACGCCAAGACCGCGCTCCAGTACCTCCAGGGGGAGAACCCCACGGAATGGGTGCATCCTCCGACGGCGAAGCTGCTGATCGCCATCGGCGTCTGGCTCTTCGGCTACAAGCCCTGGGCCTGGCGGCTGCTGCCCGCGGTCGCGGGGATCGCGCTCGCCCCCGTCTTCTACTACTTCGCGCGCCGCGCGCTGGCCAGCGAGCGGGCGGCCATCCTGGCCACGACCTGCCTTCTCTGCGACGGCGTGTACCTCGTGCAGAGCCGGATCGCGATGACGAACATCTTCGCCGTGCTCTTCCAGGTGACGGCGGCCCTGTTCGTCCTGCGCTCGGTGCTGGAGGACCGCCTGCCCATCAAGGGCATGCTCCTGGCCGGCCTCTTCCTCGGCCTTGCGCTCTCCACGCGCTGGACGAGCCTCTGGGCCTGGGGCTTCCTGGGCCTGCTGATGCTGGTCGTGCGGCGCCGGCACTTCTTCCGGCCGCGCGAGCTGGCCCTCACCGCGCTCGCCTTCGGCCTCATCCCGCTCGCGATCTACGTGCTGAGCTACGTGCCGTGGATGCAACAAGGCCATCCCCTGAAGGACCTCTGGCCGCACACGAAGGCGATCTGGAGCTACCACGCCGGCTTGCGCGCGACCCATCCGTATTTCAGCAAGTGGTACACGTGGCCCTGGCTGGTGCGCCCGACCTGGTACTACTTCAACCAGGACACCCACGAATTGGTCGTCCGCGGGATCGTGGCCATCGGGAACCCCGCCTTGTGGTGGGTGTCCATTCCCATCTCGCTGTGGGCCGTCTTCACGGGCGCGAGAGCCCGCGATCCACGCCGCCTGTTTTCCGGGCTCGGCTACTTCTTCCTCTACCTGCCCTGGGGCATCTCTCCGCGCACGCTCAACTACAGCCACTACCTCTTCGAGGCCATCCCCTACGCGTGCCTGAGCCTGGGCACGATCCTCGACCGCAACTGGGATGCGCCGGACCTGCGCTGGGCGGTTGCCCGCGGCTACGTGGCCCTCGTCGTCGCGATGTATTTCTTCTTCCTGCCCTTCCTGCTCGCCCTCCCCGTCCCCACCACCTGGTACTACTTCGACATCAAGGGCTGGCGGCCCTGGACCTGGTTCCCGAGCTGGGTGTGACGGGGCGGTGCTGACCGCCGCCGTCATCTTCACCGCCACCTACGTCGTCGTCGCCCTCGGCCGCGTGCCCGGGCTGCGCCTGGACCGCACCGGCGCCGCGGTGGTGGGAGCCGCCTTCATGGTCGCGTTCCACGTGGTCTCGGCGGAGGCGGCGTACCGCATGGTGGACCTGGGCACGATCGTCCTCCTCTTCGGGATGATGGTGGTGGTCGCGCACCTGAAGCTGGCCGGGTTCTTCCGCTGGGCGGGCGTGGCGGTGGCGCGGCGCGCGCGCTCTCCGCGACAGCTCCTGGCCGGGCTCGTCGTGGTCTCGGGAGTGCTCTCCGCCCTCTTCGTCAACGACACGGTGTGCCTGGCCCTCACGCCCCTCGTCCTGGAGGTGACGGCGGCCCTCGGCGTGCGGGCCATCCCCTACCTGCTCGCGCTCGCCACCGCCTCCAACCTCGGCTCCGTCGCCACTCTCACCGGCAACCCGCAGAACATGCTGGTCGGCGTGGCCTCCGGCATTCCCTACGCGACGTTCTTCCGCGCGCTCGCGCCCGTGGCCGCGGCCGGCCTCCTCCTCGACTACGCCGTGATCGCGCTCGTCTACCGCGCCGAGCTGGCGCGGCCGTTCGCGGCCCCGGCGCACCCGCGGGTGCGCGTCCATGGGTTCCTCATGGCCAAGGGGCTGGCCGCGTCGGCGGCCATGCTCCTCTTCTTCTTCGCGGGCGCGCACGTCTCGGTGGTCGCGCTCACCGCGGGCGCCGCCCTGCTCCTCACGCGCCGCGTCAAGCCCGAGAAGGTGTTCGTCGAGATCAACTGGAACCTGCTCACGTTCTTCGCCGGCCTCTTCGTCGTGGTGGGGGCGGCGCGGGAGGCCGGCCTGGCGGACCGGTTGTTCGCCGTCCTCCACGCCCGGGAGGCCCACTCCACCACCTCGTTGACCGTGGTCAGCGCGATCCTCTCCAACGTGGTGTCGAACGTGCCCGCGGTGATGCTGTTCACGCACTTGATCCCGTCCCTGCCGGACCCGACGCGGGCCTGGTTGACCCTGGCCATGTCCTCCACCCTGGCCGGCAACCTCACCCTCCTCGGATCGATCGCCAACCTCATCGTGGCCGAGGGCGCACGGAGGACGGCGCCGATCTCGTTCTCCGAATACCTGAAGGTCGGCGTCCCCGTGACCGTGGTGAGCCTGCTCGCCGGCGTGCTCCTGCTCGGTCCCGGCTGATCGGTCCCCAGGGATCGCTCCGCGGGATCGCTCCGCGCGGACTGCTATACTCGACCCCAGGAAGAGATGCCGCTCCTCACGGAAGAAGTCGCCGGCCAGCTCAAGGAAGAGTTCGCACGGCTGGTCCATCCCGTGCGGCTGGCCGTGTTCTCGCAGGCCCTGGCCGACCCGGAGTCGGAGCAGGTGAAGCGCCTGGTCGAGGAGCTGGCCGCCGTCGACCCCCGCCTCAGCGCCGAGAGCTACAACCTCGTGCTCGACAAGGAGAAGGTGGAGGCGCTCGGGATCCAGCGCAGCCCCGCCATCGCCATCATGGGTGCGGAGAAGGACTACGGCATCCGCATGTACGGGCTGCCCTCCGGTTACGAGTTCGGCAGCCTGGTGGAAGCGATCCTGGACGTCTCCAGCGGCGACAGCGGCCTCAGCGAACCGACGCGGGCGGCGCTCAAGGAGATCGCGAAGCCGGTCCACGTCCAGGTCTTCTCCACGCCGACCTGACCGTATTGTCCCCGGGCCGTGCGCCTGGCCTTCAAGTTCGCGCTCGAAAGCGACAAGATCACGGCGGATGGAGTGGAAGTCACGGGATACCCGGACCTGGCGCGGAAGTACCACATCTCCTCCGTGCCCAAGACGGTCGTGGGCGAGACCCACGAGTTCGTCGGGGCGGGACCGGAGTCGATGCTCCTCAAGCACGTCCAGGAGGCGGCCGCGGATCCGGCCGGCCCGAGTTCGGCCAGCGGCCTGGTCGTATAAAGTCAGGGGGGGCACTCACGCCTCGTCGGATGGGCGTTCGCGACCCCCCCTGAAACCCCCCTCGCGCGTCGCCGTCGCTGCGCGGCGCCGCCGCGCTCTGCGGTCGGCAAGATGAGCGCCGCCACCATCGCTGCTCCCGCGTTCGTCGAGCGCCGCCAGGCGCCGCGCCGCAACCGTGAGATCTACATTGACGCCTTTCGCGGCCTCATGGCCCTGGTGATGGTGCAGGGCCACATCTTCGACGACCTCGTGACCGCCGCCGGCCGCGCCGCCCCCTGGTATCAGTTCCAGGTGATGTTCCACGGCTCCACCGCGCCGGGATTCCTCTTCGCCTCCGGCTTCGTCGCCGGCCTGCCGCGCGCGCCCCTCTCGCTGCGCGCGAGCGTGCGGCGGGCGCGCCGCCTGCTCTTCGTTCTCGGCGTCGGCTATTTCCTCCACCTGCCCTACCTGTCCCTCTGGAAGACGGCGCAGGCGACCCCGGCGGAGAAGGCCGAGCTCTTCGCCTGCAATCCGCTCCAGCTCATCGCGGTCAGCCAGCTCGGCCTGCTCGTCCTGCAGTGGATCGCGGGACGGCGCTGGGTCGTGGTGGCGGCCGGGACCGCCGTCGCCATCCTGACCGCCGCCCCCTTCGTCTGGGCGGCCCGGCTCTCCACGCGCGTGCCGCTCTGGCTGGGCGGATACCTGGATCCGGCGGCCGCGCCCTCGCAGTTCCCCGTGTTCCCGTACGCGGCGTTCGTGCTCGCGGGCACGGTGGCCGGCGCCTGGCTCGGGCGCACGGACCGCGCCACGCGGCACCGGCGCTCGGTGCGCGCCGCCCTCGTGCTGATCGCGGCCGGGGTCCTCCTGTCGGTGGTGCTGTCCGGGCACGTGGACTTCTGGACGGTGTCGCCCGGCTACGCCCTCTTGCGCATGGGCGGCCTGGTGCTCGCGCTGGCGGCCGTCGAATGGGCGGCCGCGCGCGAGGTGCGCGCTATCCGCGCCCTGGGGCTGATCGGCCACGAGACGCTCGTCGTCTACGTGCTCCACCTCGTCCTGCTGTTCGGGGGCGTGCTCGGACACTCTCCCTTGTCGGATTACGCGGGAACGCTCGGCTTCGGAGGGGCGCTCGTCGTGCTGCTGGCGATGCTGCCCGTCCTCTATCTCGCGGCCTGGACCTGGCACCGCTTCAAGATGCGGCGGCCGCACGCGGCCCAGCTCGTGCTCGCGTTCGTCACCGTCCTCGTCGCGTGGGAGTTCGTCACCCGCCCATGGTGAGCGCGCTTCTCTGGCTCGACGCGCTGACCCCCGCCGAGCGCGAGCGGGCAGGGGCCAAGGCCTGGGCGCTCGCGCGGATGCGCGGGGCCGGCCTGCCCGTGCCCGACGGCTTCGTCGTGCCCGGGGACGGGCCGGCGCCCGATGCGGCCGCGCTCGAAGAGGGTTGCCGCCGCCTGGGCACCGTCGCCGTGCGCTCGTCGTCCGCGGCGGAGGACTCCGCGGAGGCGAGCTTCGCCGGCCAGTTCCGGACGGAGCTCGATGTGCGCGGCGCGGCCGAGGTGGCGGAGGCCGTCCGCCGCTGCCGCACGGCCACGGCCGCCGGATACGCGGACCTCCTGGGCGTAGCGGGCGCGCCGGCGCTCATCCCCGTCCTCGTCCAGCAGTTCGTGGAGCCGCGCCAGGCCGGCGTGGTCTTCACGCGCGACCCGCGCGATCCCTCGGTGCTGGTGGTCGAGTCGCACGCCGGCCGCGGCGAGGCCCTCGTCTCCGGGCTCGTCCGCCCGCGGCGCGAGGTGCTCGACCGGGACACGGGCGCCCGGCGGTCGGTGACGGGAGGCAACGGCGAGGCCCTCGAGGAGAACGCGCTGCGCGCGGTGGTCGATCTCGCGCGGAGGGCGGAGGCCCTCTTCGGCGCTCCCCAGGACGTCGAATGGGCCGTCGGCGCGGACGGCCCCGTCCTTCTGCAGTCGCGGCCCATCACCGTCGACAGCGAGCCCGCGCTCGATCCGCGCATCGAGCAGCTCACCCGGGCCAACGTCGGCGAAGTGCTGCCCGATCCGGTCACGCCGCTCACGGCATCGATGCTGGTCGCGGTCCTCGAATACGGGTTCGAAGAAGTCATGCGTCTGGCGGGCATCGGCGAGAAGGGCGGGCCGCCCTTCCTCGTCCTCCATCGCGAGCGCCTGTACCTCAACCTGACGCGCAGCCTCTCCGTCGCCGCCCGCCTCCCCGGCGTGAGCGTGGCGGACGCGGAGCGCCTGGTCCTCGGGGCGAGCGTGGGCGCACCCGCCCCGCCCCTGCGTCTGCGCCTCCGCGACATCCCGCGCCTCCTGGCCATGCTGCCGCGCCTGGCCGGCCTCGGGGGGCGTCTCCCGAGTCGCATCACGCGCGCGGAGGAAGACGTCCGCGTCCTGCGGGCGCGCGCGGCCGCCGCGCAGCGCGGAGCGGCCGAGATCGAGGCCGTGCTGGGGGACTTCCTCACCCTGGGCCGAGAGGTGGCCACGACACACGTCGCGGTCTCGGGGGCGAGCGCGGTGCGGCTGGGAATCCTGGAACGGCTCCTCGCCCGCTGGCTTCCCGGCGACGCGCCGGCGAGGGTCAATCGCCTCCTGGCCGGACTCGACGGTGTCGAAAGCGCCGCCCCCGCCCTGGCCCTGGACGCGATCGCGGTCGCCGTGCGCACGCGCCCGCAGTGGCGGGCCTTCGTGGGAGCGCCGGACGCCGCGGCGTCCCTGGCCCGCGGCGACGCCCCTCCGGAGCTGGCCGCACACCTCCGCGCGTTCCTGGAGAAATACGGTCACCGTGCCCTCTCCGAAGGCGAGCTGCGCGCGCCCGCGTGGCGCGAGGACCCCGCGCCCATCCTGCAGGCCCTGGCCACGCTGGCCGCGGGCACGCGCCCGGCCGGGTTCACCCAGGCGGCCGCGGGCGAGCGGCGCGTGGCGGAGGAGGAAGCGATCCTTTCGAGGCTGGGCCCGATCCGCCGCTCGCTCCTCGGCCAGGCGCTGGCCGCGGCGCGAGAAGGCGTGCGCGCCCGCGAGCGCACCAAGTCGCTCGCGGTGGCCCTGGTCGACGAAGGACGCCGCCTCGCGCGCCTGGCCGGCGCGCGCCTGGTGGCGGAGGGACGCCTTGGCCAGGCCGATGATGTCTTCTTCCTCGGAGTCTCCGAGCTGCGCGACGTGCTCGCGGGGGCGGCCCCCTCGCGGGCCGCCCTGCGGCGGCGACGTCGCCGGTTCGAGTCGGCCGCGGGTATCCCCGTGCCCCGGCTCGTGGACCTGCGCGCCCAGGCCCCGGCGGAAGCCGATCCGAGCTGGCAGGGGACGGGCGTGAGCCCGGGCATCGGAGTCGGACGGGCGCGCGTGATCGCGGCCGGCGAAACCTTGACCCTCGAGCCGGGCGAGGTGCTGGTCACCCCCGTGCTCGACGCCGCCCTCGGCCCGCTCCTGGCCTCGGCCGCGGGAGCGGTGGCCGAGATCGGCGGCCTCCTGTCGCACGGTGCCGTCGTCGCGCGCGAGCTGGGCGTCCCCTGCGTGGTCGACATCCGCGACGCCACCCGACGGCTGCGCACGGGCGAGCGCGTCCTGGTGGACGGCAGCTCGGGCCTGGTGCGGCCGCTCTCCGATTCGGGGAGCACGGTGCTGGAGCCGGCCGAGATCGAAGCGTTGCCCCCGGCCTCTCCCGCGGACGAGGCGTTCCACGTCCTGGAGACCCACCCACAGGCCCGCGAAAGCGTCTACGTGAACGTCCAGGATCCGGCGGCGGGCATCGTGCTCGTGGCCTCGGTCGGGGCGCGCCCGGGCGGCGAGGGCGAAGCGCTGCTGGCCCTGGGCCTTCCGAGCGGCCGCATCCTCTTCGCGCTCGAGCGCGGGCGGCTCGAGACCGCGGCCACCAGCGTCAAGGTGGGCGCGATCGAGGCGGGATGGAACCCCGTGCGCCTGCGCTTCGACGGGCGGCTCTCCTCGCACGAAGCGGCCGGCTTTCCGCCCGGCCCCGTGCCCCTCGTGGCCGCGCCCCGGACGTCGGCCGTTCGCTTCGAGCTCCACTTCGGCGCCACCACGCCCGCCGTGGACTTCACGCCCGGCCTGACCGAGGCCGAGCGCGCGCAGCTGAGCCCGGTGGGCGCGCACCACATCGAACAGTCCGGGCGGTGGCGGGGCGGTGGCGAGATCGACGGCGACGTGTGGCGCATCGACGGTACGGGCAGCCGCGATCATTCGTGGGGCCGGCGCGACTGGGACGCCGCCGAGTGGTGGCGCCTCTTCACCGTGCGCTTCGGGGACGACCTCGCCGTGCACGCCCTCGCCGTCAGCGTCTCGGGGCACGTGGTCGAGGGCGGCTTCGTGTGGCGAGACGGGCGGGCGGAGCCGGTGCGCCGCGTGGCCTGGACAGCGCGCCGCCATCACGGCGTGCTGCAGGGCCTGGACCTCGAGCTCGGCACGCCGCGCGGGGTGGTGCGGATGACGGGCGAGGTCGAACGCACGCTGACCGTGCCCGTGCAGCTCGCCCGCACCCTGGGCCGTCACCTGGCCGGGCGGCCGTGGCCGCTCCTGCTGCACGAGAACTTCACGCGCTACGCCTGCGAGGGCCGCACCGGCCACGGCATGGCCGAGTTCACGCAGCGTCCATGACGGGACCACCGCCCGCGTGACCTCGGCCGGAGTCCCCGTCGCCGTCCACGAGTTCCTCGTCGCGCCCGTGGCCATCCTGCTCGCCTTCGGGCACGCGCGGGCCGCCCTGGGCACGCGCCGGGCCGCGGGCGAGCTGCTCACCCTGGCCGCCTACGGCTTCGCGCTGGAGCGGATCTCGATGACCGTCTTCGGCTCGCACCGCTACGGGTCGGGCTGGGTCCTGGCCCCGATGGGCGTGCCGGTGGCGGTGGCCCTCGTCTGGGCGGCGGTGATTTCGGCCGCCCTGGCCCTGGCCGCGCGCCGCGGGTTGCGGCCGGCCTGGATCCGCGCGCTCGCCGCGGCCCTCTTCGCCGTCACCCTCGACCTCACGATCGAGCCCGTCGCGATCCGACGCGGACTGTGGGAATGGACCCCGCCCGGACCCTGGCTGGGGGTGCCGATCGGAAACTTCGTCGGCTGGATCGTGATCGTGGCCGGCTACGGCATCGGCGCGGAGCGCTGGGCGAGGGACGGACGCTTCGCCATCGAAGCCGTCCGCCGCCTCCTCCTGGCCGGCGCGGCGCTGGGCGCGCTGGTCGCGGTCGGGACGCTGTGGACGCGCCTGGGAATGGAGGCGGCCCTCGGCCGTCGCGGCGGCTGGCTGGCCTGGGGCCTCGTGCTGGTGACGACGGCCGCCCTGGGGCTGCGCCGTGCGCCACCGTTCGAAGGAGACACGCTGGCCGGACGGCTCGGCGCGGAGGCCGGCGTCGCGCCTGGTCTCGTGTTCCTGGCCGTGGCCACCGCGTTCGCGGCGGAGGCGGCGCTGCTGGGCGACGCGATCGTCGGCCTCGTCGCCCTCGGCACCGTGCTGGCCCTGCTGCCGCTGCTGCGGCCTAGCGGAACAGCTTCTTCAGGCTGAGCACGGCGTCGAACCCGGGCGCGATGGCCTCCAGCTCGCGGCGGGCCAGCGCGTGCTTCCGGTTCAGGCGCAGCGCCGTCTCCAGCTCGGCCTGGGCGCGCGCGCGCTGCTTCATGGCCTTGTAGTACATCCCGAACGTGTAGTGCAGGTCCGCGTTGTCCGGCTCCAGGCGCAGCGCCTCCACGAAGTCGCGTTCGGCCAGCTTGGCCGTGCGCGGATAGCTCGCCTTCGCGATCGCGAGCTTCACCCAGTAGGCCGGAACGTTCGGCGCGAGCTCCACCAGGCGCATGTAGACCTTGATCGCGTTCGCGTAGTCGGAGACCGTCATGCGCACCTCGCCTTCCATGACGAGGTGCTCGATCTGCATCTGGCTCGCGAGATTGCCGGACGAGGGCGCCGGTCCGTCGATCACCGGCGGGGCCTCGGCGGGCGGCGAGGCGGACGGCGAGGGGGGCGGCGGCTCCGCGGCCTTGGGCGGAGGCGGCGGGGGCGCCGGCTTCTCGGGCGCGGGGGCTTGCCGGGTGAGCCGCAGCATCGCGGAGGCGCGGCCGAGGATCACTTCGAGGTCGTTCTTCAGCTCCGCATCGTGGCCGCCGGCCTCGAGGAGCTCGTGGTAGCGCTCCATCTTCTCCTCGAGCGCCTTCTCCAGCTCGTCGCGGGGGGCCTCGCGCGAAACTTTCAGCCAGGTCTCGCGGTCGAGCTGCGCGGACCTCTCCAGCTCGTCCGCCACTTCGCGGCGCAACGCTTCGGCCGCGCTCGGATCGGGCTGCCGTTGCAGGGCGGAGAGGAGGAACGTGCTCGTCTCCATCTGGATGCCGGGCTGCATTCCCGCTTCCGCGTGCTCGGCGTCCACCAGCAGGCCGGAGGCCAACAGGGCGTAGGCGGCCCGCATGCGCGTGAAAGCGAGGCCGCCCGGGACCCAGGCCAGCCGGCGCAGCGACACCTTGCGCTGGGCGTGCTCCAGGATCTCGATCTCATCCGGGCTCGCGCCGTCCGGCTGGAAGGCGAAGGGAGCGACGGGCGCGAGCTGCACCTTGCGGTCGAGCTGCCCGAGACCCGTCTGCACCAGCGCCTCGCTCGTCATCGTCTTGATGCCGTCGTAGAGGATGCGGTGCATGGAGAGGCTGACCATGTACTCGAGGGGGATGGCGGAGGTGCGCTCGTCGAAGGTGGCCACGCCTTCCGAGAACGGGAAGACGGAGAGGACGATCCGGTTGACCTGGCGCGCGACGGAGCGGCCGAGCTCGGTCTTGTCCATGATGCCGGAGTGGATGAGCGCTTCCCCGAACCGCCGCTTGCGCTCGCCGCCGAGGAGCTTGGAGGCCTGGCTGAACTGCTCGTCGGTGATGCGGCCCAGGGCCACCAGGGCCTCGCCCAGGCGGTCCTTCTTGAGGTTGCTGGCCGCGAAGACGATGCGGCCGTGGTCGAAGAAGAGGGTCTTGACCGTCTTCGCGGATTGGACCTGGAGGTCGCCGCTGCTGCGCGAGCCGGCGAGAGCGCGGAGCGTCTCCGCGATGGGGGTGGTACCGAGGTCGGTGAGCATTGTCGGTCCCTGGATACCACAGCCCCACGCCCGGTGCACCCCGGCGTGGCCCGGCCCTGTGACTGCGGCCACCGGTGACTCCGGCCACGTTACAATCTCGAATCCGGGGAGACAGGACCCAAATCATGACGCGCGCCGTGATTGCCGGCAGCGGGAGCGAGATACCGCCCACTCGCGTCACGAACGCGATGCTCGCCCGCATCATGGACACCAGCGACGAGTGGATCCGCGAGCGCAGCGGGGTGGAGGCGCGGCACTACGTCGAGCGCGGCGCCGGCACGTCCGACCTCGGCGTCGCCGCCGCCCGACGCGCGCTGGAGCGGGCCGGGATCGGGCCGGCCGACGTCGACCTCGTCATCTTCGCCACCATGACCCCGGACCATTTCTTTCCGGGGGCGGGCGCCCTGCTGCAGGCGAAGCTCGGCCTGCGCGAAATCCCGTGCTTCGACATCCGCCAGCAGTGCGTGGGCTTCCTCTACGGCCTGCAGCTCGCGGACGCGCAGATCCGCGCCGGCCTGGCCCGCACCGTCCTCCTCGTCGGCGCCGAGATCCACACCGGCTTCATGCCGTGGACGGCCACGAACTGGGAGTACATGCTCGGGCGCGGCGACGTGCCGCCCACGCCGGAGGAGTTCGCGTGGAACACCCGCTTCCGCCACCTGACCGTCCTCTTCGGCGACGCGGGGGCGGCGGTCGTCCTGCGCGCCACCGACGAGCCGCGCCGCGGGATCGTCGACTCCCTGCTCAAGACGAACGGCGCGGAATACGACAAGCTCTACGTCCCGGGCACGGGCTTCAAGCAGCGGCCCTATACCGACCCCGAGCAGTTCCAGCGCGGCGACCACATCCCCGTCATGGACGGGCGCGCCGTCTTCAAGATGGCGACCACGAACATGATCGCGGCCGCGCAGGAGGTGCTGGCCCGCAACGAGGTCCGCATCGAAGACGTGTCGCTCGTCCTCATGCACCAGGCCAACAAGCGCATCAACGAGTACTGCCAGAAGGCGCTCGGCATTCCGGACGCGAAGGTGCTGCACAACATCGAGCGCTACGGGAACACCACCGCCGCCACCATCCCCCTCCTCTGGGACGAGGCGGCGCGCGCGGGGCGGATCAACCCCGGCGACCTCGTCCTGCTCGTCGCCTTCGGGGCGGGCATGGGCTGGGGCGCCACGCTCGTCCGCGCCTAGGCGTTCGCGGGCGCCTGGCAGCGCGGGCACCAATACGTGGTGCGTGACGGAGTCCCCTGCCGTGCCCTCCGGATGAGCGTCGCGCAGCGGCGGCAGGGACGCCGCGCCCGGCCGTAGACCCAATACGACCTGCTCCCCCCGCCGCCCGTCGTCCGACGGATCGGCGCCACCACGCTGCGCCGCATCAGCTTGTGCGCGGTCTCCACGATCCGCCGCAGCCGCGCCGCGTCGAAGGCGGCCACGGGCGCGAACGGATCCGCTCCGCGCAGGAACAGCACCTCGGACTTGTAGATGTTCCCGACGCCGCTGAGCGCGGTCTGGTCGAGGAGCGCGGCCCCGATCGGGACCGGACCCCGCGCCTGCAGCCGCGTCACGGCCGCGTCGGCGTCGAATCCTTCGGCCACGACGTCGGGGCCGAGCGCGGTCAGGGTGGGATGCACGGCTTCGTCCCCTTCCGCCACCAGCTCCACGACGCGCGGGACGAAGCAGACCGCGATCACCCCGTCCGCCTCGAGGACGACGCGCGCGAGGTGGGCGGGCTGCCGCCACCGCGAGCCGGCGCGGTAGAGGTGCCAGGACCCCGTCATGCCCAGGTGGGTGTGCAGGGCGACGCCGGTCGAGAAGCGGACGAGGAGGTGCTTGCCGCGCGCCTCTACGGCGATCACCGTGCTCCCCTCCAGGCGATGGCGGCGCGCCTCGGACGTGAGCGCAGGAGTGGCGAGCCGCAGCGCGGTCACGCGCCGGCCGCTGAGCACGGGTGAGAGGCGGTTCGCGACCCGCCACAGGGTGTCGCCTTCAGGCATCGTCGCCCACCGGCCCTTCCTCGAAGTCGGGCGGCGGCGACATGCCGGGTGCAGAGGGGGGCGGCGTGCGCGAGAGGCGGAAACCCGGGCCCCAGGGCACGAAGCCGGACTCGCGCAGGGCCTCGGCCAGCGCCGCGTGCTCCGCGGTGCCGCCGGCGCCGCCCCATCCGAGCGAGGTGCGGCCCGTGCGCAGTGCCCACCGCGCGAGCGCCGCCGCCAACCCCCGCGCGGTCCGCGTGCGCGCGGGCTCGCCTTCGGGCAGGACGGGCACGATCTCCGCGTCGCCGCGGGCCACGACGGCGGCCAGCGCGCCGTCCACGAGCGCGACGTGCACACCGGCCGCGCGCATGGCGCGCCCCGATACCGCGTCCGGCCAGGGCAGCGCGGCGCCGTAGGGGTTGGCGGGATCGGTGGCGGCGAGAACGGCCGCCGGCGCCACGTCGTCGTCTTCCGCCGCGGGCTCGCGCACGGCGCGCAGGCGGTCGAGCGCTCCCGGCAGCGCGAACTGCGATCCGCCCAGGCCGGCCACGAAATAGCCGCGCCGGATGCGCCCCGCTTCCTCGAGCGCCTTGAGCACGGGATAGAGCGCGGCGAACCCTCCGGCCACGCCTTCCGACATCACCGCGGGACGGGTGAGGACGCCGTACCGGGCCAGGAGCTGCTCCGCGATCGCTTTCGCGCGCGCGGTGCTCGCGCCCTTCCCCGCCGCGGGCCGGGGCAGGCGCGACCAGCGGCCGACCGCGCTCGGCGGAGACTGCCGCCGCGAACGGAAGAGCGCGCCCCGCCCGGCGCGACGGGCCGCCGCCGACGGCGCCGGCCGCAGGTAGGCGCGCAGCGCGCCCGGCGTGTCGTTCGTGACTTCGCCCGCCCAGACGAGGTCCCACAGCGCGTCGAGGACGGTACGGGCGAGGGTGCCGGGAACGGCGGCCGTGAGCTCCGTGAAGAAGCTGGCCCCGTGCTTCCCGAGGTGGGCGCGCAGGGCCTCGTGCATCTCGTCCGCCGGTGGGTCCGCACGCGGGGTGTGCAGCAGGGGCAGCGCGTCGGCCAGGAAGAGGGTGACGCGGCCGTCCCTCTCTCCGAGAGGCCCCACGCCGACCCACACCACCTCGCCCGCCGCGCAGAGCGCGTCCAGGTCCTCCGGCCGATAACCGGGAAGCCGCGCGGGCAGGAAGTCCGTCTCGAGCGCGCTGGCGGGGACGGCCGCTCCCTGCATCTGCTCGACCACGTCCAGGAGGGCATCGGGTCCGCGGCGCATCGAGGGCCGCGCTCCCGTGACGATCCCTTGCCACTGCAGGCCCAGCCGCGCGAGCGCGGCCGGCTCCGCGGGCTCGATCTGCCGCCTCAGGCGCGCGAGCGACTTCCGCCGCAGCGTCGCCAGCACGCCCGCGTCGCACCACTCGCGGCCGCCGCCCCCCGGGCGGAACGCCCCCTCGACCACGCGGCCGGACTGGACGAGCTCCTCGAGGGCGGCTTCGATCGCGCTCTCCCCGATCGCGAAGCGCCGGGCCACCTCGCCCGCGGTGAAGGGCCCATGCGTGCGCCCGTAGCGCGATACGACGTCGCGCAGCGCGTGCGGGACGGGATCGAGGAAAGACTGGGGCAGACCCGGAGGCGGCGGGACGCCGAACGCGTCGCGCAGCTTCCCTGCGTCCTCCGCGGCCGCGAAGCGCTCGTCGCCGGCCAGGCGCACCGGGATGATCCGGCGGTCGCGCCGCAGCTCCGCGACCCAGGCGTCGGCTTGCGGCTCGATGACCCGCACACGCAGCTCGTCCGGGGTGAGGTCGCCGATACGCAGGAGCAGCTCGTGCAGGCGGTCCGCGCTCTTGGCTCGGTGTGTCTCGTCGAGCGCTTGCAGCGTCCGCTCCAGCTCGTCGATGGCCTCGGGGTCGAGCAGCTCGCGCAGCTCGGCCTGGCCCAGCAGCTCGCGGAGCTGGGCCTGGTCCACGGACAGGGCCTGCGCCTTGCGCTCGGCCAGGGGCGCGTCGCCGTCGTAGAGGTAGTTCGCGACGTAGCCGAAGAGGAGGGAGGCGGAGAACGGCGACGGCGTGGCCGTGTCCACCGTCATCACGCGGATCTCACGGCGGCGCAGACCGCTGGCCAGGGCGACGAGGGCGGGCAGGTCGAACACGTCCTGCAGGCACTCGCGGTAGGCCTCCAGGATGATGGGGAACGAGCCGTAGCGCGCGGCCACGGCCAGCAGGTCCGCCGCCCGCTTCCTCTGCATCCAGAGGGGCGAGCGCAGGCCGGGCCGCCGCCGCGGCAGGAGCAGCGCCCGCGCCGCCGCCTCCCGGAAGTGGGCGGCGAACAGCGCGCTCCCGCCCAGCTCGCGCACCACGAGGTCCTCGATCTCGTCCGGGTCGGGCACGAGGTCCGCGCCGGAGGGCGGCTGCTCGCGATCGGGCACGCGCACCACGATGCCGTCGTCGCTCCAGACCGTCTCCACGT
>Ga0075425_100002493_pt1 | contig 18448 bp, 19 predicted proteins | sample SoiMethybrSBSTD4_FD_75300 | JGI IMG/M metagenome (GOLD analysis project Ga0075425, IMG submission 75300) | Bulk soil microbial communities from a Populus tree surrounding site in Tennessee, USA - Soil MetaG P. TD hybrid SBSTD4 | ecosystem: Environmental > Terrestrial > Soil > Tree plantation... | reverse complement strand
TTTACCGCCAGCGGCATCTTGCTTTGCTATCTGTTGAACCAGGTGAAGCAAGAGCCGGCGCGGACGTTGAACGCGAGTCTGTTTTCCGGAATTTTTAGCGGCCTGTTCGGCGCCGATTCTGGGATCACGGCTTCATTGGTCATTGTGATCCTCCTGACCGAAGCCGCCTTGCTGGTCGTCGCCGCGCAAGCTGGCTTTCTCGATGGACCGCGCGTGCTCTCGAACATGTCGCTGGATTCCTGGACGCCTCACCGACTGTCTCATTTGAGCGATCAGCTGGTGACCCGCAACGGCATCTGGTTTATGGGTTTGGCTTCCCTCGGATTTCTCGTCTACAGCCATGGTGACGTACGACTTCTGGTAGTGATGTATAGCATCAACGTGTTCTTGACGTTCACGCTGTCACAGCTGGGCATGTGCCGGCACTGGTGGCAAGTGCGCAGCTCCGAGCGCGCCTGGGTTCGCAGATTTTTAATCAATGGCGTCGGTCTTTTGCTGACAGGAATCATTCTTTTTGTCACCACCACGACGAAATTTGCCGAAGGCGGCTGGGTGACCTTGCTGGTCACTTTGTTGTTTGTGCTTGGCTGCCAATATATTCGCTCGCACTACGATCGGGTGAATACCGCGCTCCAGAGCCTCGACGATACGCTGCTCACGCTTCCGTTTCAGCCCGACTTGAGTAAACCCGTGCCGCAAAAAAATCCCGGCGCTCCCACGGCAGCGCTGATCGTTCGAGATTTCGACGGCATCTCGGTGCACACCTTGCTCAATATTCAGCGGCTATTTCCGAATTATTTCAAAAATATTGTGTTCATTTCCGTAGGCGTCATTGACACTGGCCAATTCAAAGGTCACACTGAAGTAGAAGGGCTCAAAAAGAAAACCGAGGAGGCACTTAAGAGCTTTGTCGAGTACGCGAACTGCTTAGGGTGGTATGCAGAATACCGCTATGCCTTGGGGGTGGATCTCATCGCCGAACTAGAAGCGCTTTGTAATTCAGTGGCTAAGGAGTTTGCGCGCGTTGTCTTTTTTAGCGGCCAGCTGGTTTTTGAAAAGGAAAATGTCTTCACGCGCGTGCTCCACAATCACACCCCTTACACGCTTCAACAGCGGCTGCAATTTGCCGGACGCGACATGATGATATTGCCGATCCGCGTTTTCGCCCAAGCATAACGCTGCGCTCGTTCGTTGCGCCGCGTATTCTGCTTTGTTCTGATCTCTCGTTCGACCGCACGAAGCGTTTTCTTGCCTTGACAGCCTGGGGTGAAGTTGTTACATAGAACGAAATTTTCACCTGGGATTGGCACACAAAGCGGGGGAATTATGTTGGACAAAGAAGACGAGTTGCTCAACAGCAAACAGGTTGCGACGATCTTGGATATGAGCCCGGACACCGTCAATGAATTCGCCCGGAAGAATATTTTGCCGGCGTTCAAAAAGGGAAAACAGTGGCGTTTCCGGCGGCGAGACGTTTCGGTTTTCTACAGTAAGCAGCCAAAAAATATTCGTGATGCTTAATCTCAGGAGGCCTTAGTGGGAAAAATGGCAGATATCGAGGCACACGAGAGCAAGCTCTACTCGGAGCTGGCCCCGGTTTACGACAAAGTCTTCGGCAAAATCTTTTACAATCGGCTGGAACGCGTCATCGAGGACCTCGATATACCGGCGGGGGCGAAGGTCTTAGAAGTGGGCGCTGGAACCGGAACCTCATTTCCCGCCTACCCGACCCACTGCAGTATCACCGGCGTCGATCTCGCGCCGGATATGCTGGCGCGCGCGCAGCGAAAAATTGAGGAAAACGGCTGGTCCCATTTCAAGCTGATGGAGATGAACGCGCTCGATTTAAAATTCCCGGACAACACTTTCGATTATGTGATGGCGTTTCACGTCGTAACGGTGGTGCCGGATCCCGTGCGCATGATTGCGGAAGCCAAACGGGTATGCAGACCCGGGGGCAGAATCGTCGTGGTCAACCACTTCACGAGCGAGATACCGCTTCTAGGCGCGTTCACTGAAGCGTTGGATCCGGTGACCCGCTGGTTGGGCTGGCGCACCGATTTGAAGCTCAAGCCGTTCGTCGAAACCAGCAATCTCAAGGTCGAGAAGATCTATAAATTGAGCAAGACTTCGCTCTACACGGTGCTGCTCTATCGAAAAGAGAAGCAGTCCTTTCAGACGACTCGCGAGCTTTAACGGCTCGCGCGGTCAACCGGATTTTCCGCTCGATCACGAGCGGCACAGATAAATTATTGGAACGATAACTGGACGGGAAACGTTAGCACTTGCGGAATTGGGGGTGTGCTAACGGGGCAAGTCTTTGGAACCTTCCTTTTTGGTTTCCTTGCTCGCCTCTTCTTCTTCGCTGCCGGTTACACCTTTTTTGAAATCGCGGATCGCCTTCCCTAGCCCGCTGCCGATCTGCGGCAGTTTGCTCGGACCGAAAATCACCAGCGCGATCACCAAAATCACCATCAGTTCAGGCACGCCGAGTCCAAACATGAATCCTCCTAACCTTTACGCTTCAACCCGAAGAATACCGCGTTATCACCACGTTGCACAAGCAACAGGATACGCTCCCCACGCCTGCCCTGTCGGGTAGCGCGCTCAAAATCCTTCACATTGGTAATCGCCCTCTGGTTTACTTCTCGAATCACGTCGGCCGGCTCAATACCAGCTAAGTCTGCGGGACTGTCCGGCTGAACCTCGAGCACCAGTACGCCTCGCGTCGAAGCGAGACCCAAGCGGCGCGCCGCTTCAGGCGTGATCCGCTGGACACGCAAACCAAGTCCGTCGTCCCGGCTTTCGAGCTGTTGATTGGGATCATCTTCCGGCAATTCGCCGATTTTCACCGGAATCATTTGCTCTTTTTTCTCGCGCAGAATTTTCATGGTAATGCGCTGGCCAGGCGGAGTCTCGGCGATGATCGCGGGAAAGTCATGGCTTTTGGGCACAGGCTTGCCGTTGAACTCGACAATAATGTCGCCGGTCTTGACGCCGCTCTCGGCCGCCGGACTGTTTTCCGTAACTTCGGTCACCAGAGCCATTTCCGTGTGGCCGCGCGGCAAGCCGAGCGACAGCGCGGTTCCTGGCGTGATGTCCTGCGCGCGCACTCCGAGCCAACCGCGTACCACACGGCCGTTCTTACGCAACTGCTCGATGACTTTTTTGGCGAGCTCGATGGGAATCGCGAAGCCGATGCCGACGTTGCCGCCGGATTGGCTGAAAATTGCGCTGTTGACGCCGACCACTTCTCCGAGAGCATTGATCAACGGACCGCCGCTGTTTCCTGGATTGATCGAGGCGTCGGTCTGAATAAAGTTGTCGTACGGCCCGGCGCCAATCACCCGGCCCTTCGCGCTCACGATGCCCGCAGTAACCGTGTGTTCGAGGCCGAACGGATTGCCGATCGCCATCACCCAGTCACCGACTTCGAGCGCGACAGATGCGCCAAGCTTCGCGAACGGCAGATTACCGTTGGGTTTTCTAATCTTGATCAGCGCCAAGTCGGTGCGCTCGTCTTTGCCGACGAGGCGCGCCTCGTGCTCGCTTTGGTCGGCGAGTTTGACTTTGATCGTGTCTGCGTAGCGGACCACATGATAATTGGTCAAAATTTCGCCGTCCTTGTTGATCAGGATACCTGAGCCGAGACTCCGAAGATTGTTCTCGCGCGATGTCGATTCACCAAAGAAACGGCTGAAGAACTCCTCGATCGGATCATTCGAGGAACGAGAAGAACGCTGGAGCGCAGTGGCAATGTTGACCACCGCCGGCATAGTTTTCTTGGCGATTGCCGCAAATGAGGGCGGACGCGCGCCGTCGAGCGCGAACGCCGCCGCAGAGCTCCTGCTAGTCGCAAACCCGATGAACAAGCTTGCCCAGAGGGTCAGCCTGAGCCATCTCGCTAGCCGCGGCTGAATGCTTTCGCATCTGTCGATTTTACTGTGTCTCACCGAGGATCCCCGCGCCATACCCTAGCAAATTTCTGCCAGCGATTTAAACCTGACCGAATCAGGCATGCGGCAATTGCAAATTGACCTCCTTGCCGTTATGAAAAGTGATCTTTTGCTGTTCGCTCATGAAACCCGCGCCCATTGACTACGATATCGTTCGCGAGATGCTGCGCACCGCCACGCCGGATCGCATCCTAAGGTTCATCGGCAAAAGCCATCCCGCCGACATCGCGCTCTTGTTCAAGGGACTGCAGCCCTTCGAGGTGCGACAGCTCTTTGACATCCTGTTCTCCTCGCGGCGCGCCGACAAAACGCTGAAGGAGCTGCCGCCGGAGCTTTTGCCGGATATTCTCGAACTGATTGACGACGAGAAAATCGGGCGGCTCATCGTTCGAGCCGATCCCGATGATGCGGTGACGTTCATCGATAGTCTACCCGACAATCGCCGCGAAAAAATTCTCGCGCTCCTCGATCCCGAGCGTCAGGCAGCGGTCCGTGAGCTGATCAATTATCCCGAAGGCACTGTCGGCAGAATCATGACGACCGATTTTATGGCGCTTCCCCCCGACACCACCGCTCAAGGCGCCATCGACAAAATTCGCGAGCGGGGCGAACTGGAATCGTTTTTTTACCTTTACGTCGTCGATGAACCGGGCAAACTGGTGGGCGTCGTGCCAATCCGCAATCTCGTGATCGCGCCGCGCGATCGTAAGCTCTCGGACATGATGATTGCCGATCCCGTCAAAGCCAATGTGTTCATGGATCAGGAAGAAGCCGCCCGCTTGGTTTCGCGCTATGAACTTTTGGCGTTGCCGATCATCGATGAAGCGGGCCGCCTGGAAGGAATTATTACGGTCGATGACGTTATCGACATCATTAACGAGGAAAGCACCGAAGATATGTACAAGATGGCCGGGTTAGCCGAAGAGGATCGTGTGTTCACGCCGATTTCGCGGTCGGTAAAAAAACGTCTGCCGTGGACACTCTTGAATCTGGTGACCGCCAGCCTTGCTGCCTCGGTGGTGGGCTTTTTTGAAGGGACCTTGCACGAAATTCTCGCCCTCGTCACGTTCATGCCTGTAATTGCCGGCGTCGGCGGTAACGGCGCGACGCAAACGGCGACAGTCATTATCCGCGCCATCGCCTTAGGCGAGTTGGAATTCGCCTCTGCCTGGAAAGCGATCGTGAAGCAAGTTTCGGTAAACATCTGCATCGCGCTTGCGGCTGGCGCCCTGATCGCATTGGCCGCTATTTTGTGGAAAGGCAACCCGTTTCTCGGCGCGGTGCTCGCCAGCGCGATGATTTTCAATCTGGGATTGATGGCGGGATTGGCGGGCGCGGTCATTCCGCTCCTGTTAAAAGCGCTGAAATTCGATCCGGCCCTCGGCGCCGGCATAATCGTCACAGGGCTGACCGATGCCTTTGGATTCCTATCGTTTCTCGGTCTCGCAACTTTTTTCCGTCAATACCTCGTTAGCTAGCGCGCGCATCCTCGAGCGCTTCTGCCTCGGGCTTGGCGCTTTGTTGGAAGAGATAGATAACTCCGCCGATCAGGCTGTCGCAGGCGACGACCAAAAAGAGCAATATTCCGAAGGCGATCGCCTTTTCAGTGCCGATCCCGATGGCGGACAAAAGCACGACATACCCGCCCTCGCGTAAACCGAGGCCGTTTAGACTGATCGGGATCGCTGCAAAAGTTCCCACCAATGGATAGACAATGAGCGCGAAGGAAAACGGCACATTCAAATCGAGCGCGCGGCCCATCACCACATGCATCCATGCCTGCACCAGATGAATCGCCAGTGAGAGAAGCGTGGCGTTAACGAGCGCTCGCCAATGTTTTCGGTACGCGCTGAACGCAAGCCGCAGCTTGACAATAAATTGATGAGTGTCGGTGGGCAGCAGGCGACGCACGAGTGGAGTGATCAGTGCGCCGACGAGCAAACCGAGCGACAGGAGAAAGGTCGCGACCCGCGCCGTATGGGGTACGGCATAATAGGGAAAGAGCAACAACCCGGCGGCGCCCAGCCAGACGAGTACAACCATGCCGATCGCCCGATCCATAAGAACCGACATTGTGGCATGCATCGTGGTCACCGATCGACCTTTCATCCGTGCGTTTTCATCGCGCACGAGATAATAAACCCGGCTCACGTCGCCGCCCACGGTGCCGGGCGCGAAAAGATTGAAAAACATACCGATGAAATAGTAACGGACCATATCCTTGAATGGCGTTTTAACGCCCAGTGGCCGCGCCAACACCGTCCAGCGAATCGCGCTGACCGCTTGTGTTGCCAGGTAAACCAGAAGCGCTATCGCGATATAGGAAAACTTCGCGGTCGCGAAGGTTTGCAGAAACCGTTCAATGTGAATGCGCGCGAGAAAATATCCCAGCAGGCCGACGCTGACCAGCAGTTTTAAAAGCAGAACCAGAATCGGCTTGGCTTTCTTCATCCGTCCAGCAGCGGGTTAATAAGAATTTGCGAGTCATCTCTGGCGAGACCGTCCACCATTACTTTTCGACCCACCACATGAAGCCGGCCTTCGGCATAAAGTTGGATCGCGCGCGGATAAATTCGGTGTTCCTGCTCGAGAATTCTTTCCGCCAATTGCTCCTCGGTATCGTCGGGGAAGACCGGAACGACCGCTTGAATGATGATCGGGCCTTCGTCGCATTCTTCATTGACGAAGTGGACGGTACACCCCGAGAAGCGTACGCCGTGCTCCAGCGTCTTTTTTTGCACGTGCAATCCGGGAAAGGACGGCAACAATGCCGGATGAATGTTCATGATCCGGTTCGAGAAAGCCGTTACCAAGACCGGTGAGAGCAGGCGCATGAATCCCGCGAGCGCAACCAGTTGCACACCGCGCGCGCGCAGCAGGTCAACAACGGCGTGATCGTAAGCTTCGCGGTCGGGAAACGACTTGTGATCGAGTAGTTCGGTCGGAATGCCGTGGTTTTTTGCCCGAACCAGGCCAAAGGCATCGGCTCGATTGCTCAAGACAACTTGAATTGTGGCGTCAAGCTTCTTGGCCGCGATCGCATCGATCATCGACTGCAAGTTCGTGCCGCTGCCGGAAATGAGCACGGCGATCGGAAGTTTCTCTGCCATCGGGCGTTGTTAGGAGCGGATGATCGCGCTCCGGGTTCCTTTGCGTATTTCACCAATCACATAGCAGCGCTCGCCGACTTTCCTGACCGACTGCAGCACTCGATCGGTGTGCTTTTTACCGACAATAAAAATCATACCGAGCCCATTGTTGAAAGTACGATCCATTTCATCTGGAGCGATCGCGCCGATTTTCTGAGTCATCGTGAACACCGCGGGCACCGGCCAGCTCTGCCGGTCGATCACTGCGCGACACCTGGGAGGCAACACCCGAGGCAAATTACCACTAATCCCGCCACCGGTAATATGCGCCGCACCTTTGATCGGGAACTTGTTGAAGAGCATACGAGTGATGTTTGCATAGATTCGCGTCGGTTCGAGCAACTCTTCCGCCAGCGTGCGGCCGAACTCCGGAATCCACTGGTTCATCTTGAAACCGGATCGTTCCAAAAGCACTTTGCGTGCCAGCGAGTAGCCATTACTATGGAGTCCCGAAGACGGCAGACCGATCAAAACATCTCCTGGAACGATTTTGTTCGGATCAATCATTTTCCGCCTTTCCAAGACGCCGACAACAAACCCCGCAAGATCGTACTCGCCGTCGGCAAAATCACCGGGATGTTCGGCGGTTTCTCCGCCAATCAACGCACAACCGGCCGCGCGGCAACCTGCGGCAATCCCCCGCACCACCGCTTCGGCAACTTTGACGTCGAGCTTGCCACAGACAAAATAGTCCAGAAAAAAAAGCGGCGCCGCTCCTTGGGTCAAAATATCATTGACGCCCATAGCCACGAGATCGATTCCCACCGTGTCATGAATCCCGGTCATGAATGCAATCTTGAGTTTGGTGCCGACGCCATCAGTGGATGAAACCAGGATTGGATCGCGATATCCTGTCGACTTGAGATCGAACAGCGCGCTGAAGCCGCCGACACCGGCCAATACCCCGGCTGTTTTCGTTTTTTTTGCGATCGGTGCGATACGGCGCACCAGCGCGTCACCGGCTTCGATACTGACGCCGGCTTCGGCGTAGGTTAATCCTTTGCTTGCCATTGAATGATCGGTGTGAAGAGACAGATCTAGAATGATAGCGCACGTCGGCGGCGAATTCACATGGTCGAGCCCACCGAATTCGACGCGCCCCGCGCTGCGAGTAGTGCACGGATTTTCAGCGCATAACCGCCAAATTTCTGATCTGTCATCATTTCCATGCTTCTCGGGCGCGGCAAATTGATGGCAATTTGTTCTAACAGCCGGCCCGGCCGCGCGGACATGACGAACACCACATCGGAGAGAAACACCGCTTCTTGTATGCTGTGGGTGACGAACAGGACAGTTTTTTTTCGCTCTTCCCAGATGCGCAGGAGCTCCATATCGAGCTCATCACGAGTCATCGCGTCCAGTGCGCCGAACGGCTCGTCCATTAATAGAAGCTGCGGATCGGTCACCAAAGCGCGGCAAAGCGAAACCCTCTGCTGCATGCCGCCCGAGAGCTGGTGCGGGTACATTTCATCGAAACCTTCCAGACCCACCAGTTTGATCAGGGCTCTTGTGCGTTCCGTGTGGCTGGGAATATCGAGCCTGGCGAATTCAACCGGCAGTAGGATATTGCCGATCACCGAGCGCCATTTGAGTAGGATCGGCGCCTGAAACACCATTCCGACGTTTTCCAGCGGCGCACGCACCGGTTCGCCGTGGACGGTGACGGTTCCTGATGAGGGCGCCAGCAAACCCGAAACAATTTTGAGCAGAGTGCTTTTGCCACAACCGCTCGGTCCAACGATTGAAACGAAATTTCCCGCTTGAACCTCGAAGCCCACATGATCGAGCGCCGTCACGGTTGTTCCGCCGCTCGTAAAAACGCGGGAAACGTCTCTGACGGCAATCAGCGGCGACACTGGGAAGCCTTGGGAAGCGTGCTTTCGTTATCGCCGGATGACCTGATTGGTATAAACTTCCTTCGATGCAACCTTGCGCGCGACGTCGAAGTAATCGTTGACGATCTTCACCGTTTTGTCCATGATCTCCGGCTTCATGTAACCAATAGCGACGTTTGCCGATTCTGGCGGCAAAAACACTTCGGTGAGGGCGTTTTTGAGCTGCACTGTGGTGAGCGTCGGCTCGAGTTCGGGTTTGTGTTTGAGCAAAATCTTGAGCGATTCTTCCTGATGATCGCGCGCGTAGCGAAGACCTTCCAGGGTCGCTTCGACGTAGGCCCGGACGAAATCCGGCCGTTTTTTGACGTCGTCATCCTTAGCGATCAGACCTGTGCCGTAAATATCCAGCCCGGTATCCTTCATGAACACCCGCGAAAGCTTGACGCCGACCTTCGCCGCCGCTTGTTCGGCGATCTCATCGTTGGAGGCGCGATACATCACGATGAAGTCCGCTTTCTTCGTCACCATCGCCGCCGGCTGAATCGGCGCTGCAGTCTCTTGGATCTTGATCGACTTGAAATCGATCTTGTTGATGCGGCAGTAAGCCGGCATGAGATACCATTGGGCTTGGCCGGGGCTGATTGCCCACGATTTTCCGGCAAGATCTTGAATGCCCTTGATCGTCCCTTCGTCGCGCCAGAGAATCGTGGCGGGCACATAGCCAAACTGTCCGACCACCTGTACCGGCGTGCCGCGCGATTTAGCGACGATCGAGGTGCCGATGTCGGCAAATCCAAAATCGGCGCCGCCCGAGGCAATCGTGCGCACCGTGTCCGCCGAGCCAGTGCTCGCTTGAATCGTCACATTCAAGCCGCGCTTGGCGTAGAAGCCTTTTTCCAGGGCGACGTACCAGGGTGCGTGCTTTCCACCGACAATGAAATCCAAGCGAATGGTGGCGGGCGTCAGCTCGGCAGGTAGCACTGTCGCCGCTTGGCTGAAAAGCAGAAGGACACTAACGATGATCACGTAACCTAAGCTGCCGGACCGCTCAGTGATGAATCGCATGAATTCCTCCTGCTGCACTAAAAAGATCCTTCGACTTCCCGCACGCCGGCGCTCCACGGCGCCATTTTGCGCTGAAGGACTTCAGCCAGCCAAAACAGGCCAAGGGACAATACCGCCAAAATCAGCAAAATCACCAGCGCAAATGCCGTGTCTAGATTATAGTTCGCCTGGAGCACCAAATACCCGAGCCCCTCGTTAGCGGCCACGAACTCGGCGACGATGGCGCCGGTCACCGACAACACGATCGCTACCTTGATCCCGGCAAACAAATAAGGAATGGAGTTGGGCAAGCGAATCTTTTGAAAAACGTCGAATTCGGAGGCGCGATTGATCCGCGCCAGCTCCAACAGCTCAGGCTCGATTTCCTTCAGCCCGACCACTGTGTTGACCACGATGGGAAAAAAAGCGACGAGAAACGCGATCGCAATTTTCGACAACAATCCATAGCCCACCCAGATCACCATCAGTGGAGCAAAGGCGCTTTTCGGCATGGCGTAAAGGATTACGATCAGCGGATAAATTGTATTCTGCAGATGGCGCGAGTACACGACCGCAATCGCGAAACCGACGCCGAGCACGAGAGACAGAATGAAACCGCCGAAGGCTTCGATGAAAGTAATGAAGGCATGGTTGCCGAGAATCGGCAGCTTTTTGAAAAACGCGATCCAGAGATCACGCGGCGGCGGGAGAATAAAAGTCGGAACTTTAATGACCTCGACTAAAATCTCCCAGAGCAGCAGCAGTACCGCGAAAAAGACCACGGGCTCCGCAACATTCTTCCACGAAGATTTCACAGGCGCACTCCGCGCCGACGTTAGAGGAAACCATCGGTGCTGTCAAGAAAACTGTCCAGGCACATGTTTGTGGAAATTTCCTCGCCGACCTGCCTGTTTTTGAAACTTCGCCCGATCTGTCAGTTCGAGCCCGTTCGACCTCGCTCCGGGCAAACTCGCGCGAGAAATCCCTCTTCGTATTCAACGAATGACTCTTTCGCGAATTGCGACACGCTCTATTTTCGAAGCCGGGTCGAGTGAGGTTTTTACGGCTCCTGTTGCTCGCGTTTCAACTGGCTGTGGTCGAGCAGCATCTCCCGCTTACGATGGATCATCTCGCGCTCTTGGGTAAGAAAGCGCTCCACGGCACGGCGAAACCTGCCGTCGACGATGTAGTGCATGCTGGTGGTATGCTCAGGGTCCAAACCACGAAGCTGTTTGAAGCTTCCGCCGGCGCCCGCCTCGAACCGCTCCAGTCCCATGCGGATCGAGTGCTCGATGGTGGAGTAGTAACAAACATTGAAATGCAGAAACGGATGTTCCTCGAAACAGCCCCAATACCGGCCGTACATCGCGGTGTCATCGCGCACATTGAATGTCCCGGCGATAATCTTGCCCTCGCGCTCGGCAAGCATGAGGCAGAGGTGCGCGGCGAAACGGCGATGCAGGTCCTCGAAGAATTCGCGCGTCAAATATTGCCGGCCATAATAAAGCCTGTCCACATGCCCTTTGTACAAGCGAAACATCGTCCGCACGTGCTGAAGTGTCAGTTCTTTCCCCTCGAAAGCCTGAATCGTGATGCCGCGCGCGGCGACTTCGCGTCGCTCGCGTTTGACTTTGTTGCGCCGGTCGCTCCGAAAGCTGCCGAGATAATCGTCAAAGGAGTTAAAGGCTCGGTTCTGCCAGTGGAACTGAATTCCCGCGCGCGGAAAAAACCCCATTTGCTCCAGCGCCTCGCGCTCGTCCGCCAGGCAAAAATTCACATGGACGGAAGAGATCTTGTTATCCGCGGCGATCTTGGCCAGCGCCTGACCCATAAACCGAACCAGCGGCGCACGATCTTCTCCAGCCGCCGTGAGAAACCGGTGCCCAGTCACCGGGGTGAACGGAATCCCCACGAGCATCTTCGGATAATACTGAATCCCGGCGTGGTGCGCCGCTTCAGCCCATTCGTAATCGAACACGAACTCGCCCATACTGTGAAGCTTCAAGTACATCGGACAAGCGCCGACCACCCTCCCGCCGTTCTCGACAATGACGTGGTGCGGCAACCAACCGCTGCGCTCGTTTACGCAACCCGACTGCTCGAGGCTATCGAGCCAATCCCATTTCAAAAAAGGCGTGGCGTTCCTGACCAGAGCGTCCCAATCCGCGCGCGGCACTTGGGCGATTTTTTGCACGACTTTGACGGTCATTGTTTCGGACATCAACAGCGATCTTAGCACGGGCGTCTGTTCGATCAAACTTTTGTGCAAGGATCGCATAGCCTTCCCTACGACAGCGTTACCGCTTCAACGATCGCCAAGCCGAGTCCCCGAGTAGCGCACAGCGCGTATCGAGGGGTTGACAACTCGGCGCGGGACCCTTATTGATACTATCCGAGTCGTTATGGTCATCTATAATCTTCTGTGCAAGAAGAAACATCGCTTTGAAGGCTGGTTCCCGAGTTTTGAAGACTTTCAAAAGCAACTGGACAAAAAGCTGATTTCTTGTCCGAGTTGCGGCACCACGAAGGTCGAAAAAGTTCCCCATGCCTGTGCGGTCCACGTAAAAAAGGAAGAAACCCTCCCCGCAAAAAAGCCGCGGCAACAGCCGCCTGCGGCAGTCTCTCCAGCTGAATTCAACGAGATGCTCATCAAAGTGCATCATTACGTGAAAGAGAACTTTGAAGATGTGGGCTCCCGGTTCGCTGAAGAAGCGCGTCAGATTCACAAGGGCGAAGCTGCGGAGCGCCCCATTCACGGGACTGCCACAATTCAAGAAACCAAAGAGCTCGCCGACGAGGGTGTTCCCTTTCTCCCGTTGCCGAAACCCGAGCTAGATAGCTGATCAGAGAATCCTCACGGACTGAATCACGCCGGCACTTGCCGGCGTTTTTGTTTTAACCCTTGCAAATACGCCATGACTGCGAAATAGATGCGTCATTCATCAGCGGAGGCTGCATGCTGCTCATCAACAATGAATTGGTAGCGCAAATTCTGAATATTAAAGGCTGCATGGAAGCCCTTGAAACGGGCTACCGCGATCTCATCGATGAACGCGCCGCTTATCGCGGCCGTTATGATTTTTTCGTGCCCAATGACGAGCCCAAGCTCATGTACCGATGGGGAACGATGGAAGGCGCGTCGCGCAGCTTCGAAACCTTTGCGATCCGCATGAAATCCGACATGCTCGAATGGCCCGAAGGCAAAACCGTCGAGAAATATTGTATTCAGCCCGGCACATTTTGCGGCGTCGTCATGGTTTTCTCGACGCGCAACGGTGAGCCGCTCGCGATCATCAACGACGGGATTATCCAGCACATGCGGGTCGGTGGCTGCGCCGGACTGGGAGCTAAATTTCTTTCCCGCGAAGATTCGAACATCATCGGTATTCTGGGTTCGGGCGGAATGGCGCGCACCTATCTTCTCGCTTTCAACGAAGTGAGAAGAATTCGCCAAGTCAAGGTGTACAGTCCGACGAAGAAAAACCGCGACGCTTACGCAGCCGAAATGGGCGAAAAACTTGGGGTGAAAGTCGTGCCGCAGGATCGTGTCGACGACGTCGTGCGCGGCTCGGATATCGTCGCCACCTGCACGGATTCCATTCAGGTGGTGGTGGAGGATGCGAGGTCGATCGAGCCGGGAATGCACCTGACCTGCGTCAAATCGAACGAGTGGAATCCCGAGATCGTCAAGCGATCTGACCTCGTCGTCAAGATGGGCCGCGCGACAAAACATCTCGACGAAGGTCAGATGCGGATCGGCGGCGAAGCCGCGGTGGTCGCCGGTAATGCAGAGGAGATCAAGCGCATCGCCAATCCTGCGGTCGACATCTTCTCCCAGGATTTTCCCGTTCTCACGGAGGTTATTTCGGGCAAGCTCAAAGGCCGCACCGACAAAAACCAGGTCACGTTTTTCGCCAACAGCGGCACCCAGGGCCTGCAGTTCGCTTCCACCGCGGGTTACGTGGTGCGGGAAGCCAAGCGGCGCGGCTTGGGGCAAGAGATTCCCACGAGTTGGTTTTTGCAGGATATCCGGGATTAGAAAAATAGTGAGCCGCGCGATGCCAAAACGAATATCTGCGCTTTTCCTCTTTGTTGCGTTTCTCACCATCACGAATCGAGCTCCGGCGCAGCTCACATCGATCAAAATCGGCCATAACGGGTTTACTGACGAAACGGTCTTCTACCTTGGTCGAGACGCTGGCATTTTTAAGAAGTACGGCATTCATCTCGAGTTGATTTACATTCCGGGCGGATCGCTTTCCGTGCAGGCCTTGATCGGCAACAGTTTAGACATGTTGCTCGCCGGCGGTACGCCGCTCGTTTATGCGGTCTTGAAAGGCGCCGATCTCAAATTTATCGCGGGCTTGAACAACCGCATGCCCTACGTGCTGGTCGCACGCGAAGGGATCAATACGGCGGAGCAGCTACGCGGCAAGAAAATTGGTATCAGCCGATTCGGCAGCAATACCGATTTTGTCGTCAAGCTTGCCGCGACACAGATGGGACTCAGTCCCAAGCGCGATATTCAAATCATGCAGGTCGGCGGTCCGGATGCCCGCGTGGTCGCTCTCAAAAGCGGCATTGTCGATGCCACGGTGGTTCCGCCTGAACTTGTTTCACTGGGCCGAAAACTCGGCTATCACACGCTTTTCGACCTGGTCGAAAAGGAGATCGAGTATTTGCAGATTGGCGTTGCGGCGAGGACCGATTATCTAAAGTCTCAGAATGACACCGCGCGCCGGCTGACGCGCGCATACCTGGAGTCGATTAAGTACTATGTGAGCCACCGCGACGAAGCGATCAAAGAAGCCATGAAGTTGCTGAAGATAGACGAACGGCAAGCGGCAGAAGTCGGCTATGAATATCGGCTCAAGACTTTACCCGTAGACGGTAAATTGTCCGTCAAAGGCATGCAGTTGGTGATCGATGCCGCAGCCGAAGATGATCCCAAGGCAAAGTCGCTCACACCGCAGCAACTGTTCGACTTGAGTTTTCTGCCGTAGAATCGAAACGGCGATGGCCGACGCAAAAACAACCCCCGCCTTCACGTCTGAAAAGGCGCTCTCGCGTCTGCGCGAGTCGGTGCACTCGAAATCCGCCAATTTTTACGCGATGTATTCGAGCGTGCTCGGTGGAATCGTCACCGATCCCGCGTTCATGGTTTTGCCCCTCGACGATCATATGGTGCACCGCGGTCATGCCGTGTTCGACACCGCAACTCTCACGCATGGGATGCTTTATCAACTCGATCCGCATCTGGATCGTTTGATTCTTTCCGCTACCGGGGCGCGCATTGCCCTTCCGTTTCCACGCGAGCATTTACGCCAAATCATTTTGGAAACCGCGGCGGCGAGCCACCAGCGCGACGCCTCGGTACGTTACTGGCTCTCCGCCGGTCCGGGAGGCTACGGCCTTGGTCCGGCGGAATGCGTCGGCAGCAGTTTCTACGTGATCATTTTCAAGCAGGAAGCTTATGCGGAGAGCTATTACCGCGACGGCATCAAGCTCATCACCAGCCAGGTGCCGATCAAGCCACCCCTGTTCGCGCGCATCAAGTCAACCAACTATTTGCCCAACGTGCTCGTCCTTTTGGAAGCTAAAGACCGCGACGCGGACAACGGTGTTTTCATCGATCAGCGCGGCATGGTCGCGGAGAGTTCGAATATGAATGTTGCGTTCGTCACCCATGATCGCGTCTTCCGTCATCCCCCTTTCGACGCCATCTTGTCCGGCATCACGGTTCAGCGAGTTCTCGATTTCGCGCAGCGTCTCGTTGAAGCAGGCGTGCTCAGCGCCGTTCGGGTCGCCGAGGTATCCGTCCAAGAAGGACGGGACGCTGTGGAAATGATGCTGATCGGCAGCTCGATTAAAATCGCGCCGGTGGTCCAATGGGACGGCAAAAACATCGGCGACGGCAAACCCGGACCGATCGCAAAAAAACTTTTGGAAATGTGGAATCAGGATACGTTGGCGACCGACCAACTTGTGGCGGTACCCTATCCGAAACGACTTTGAACAACGTCCGATCAGCGTGAAATCTGCCAATTCGTAGAGGAGGTAGTTATGACAAAGAAAAAACTTTCGCGAGGTTTGATGACCGCCGTGATCGTCGGCGTCTTCGGCCTGGGCTATGTTTGCGGCTCGATGACTCAGCGTCAAGCGGAAGCCCAGATCGGCGGGCTGCTGGAGAAGGCTGGCAAGGCAGGCGGGCCGGTAGGCTCGGTCGCGCAATTTGGTTCTTCGCTAGTGGAAATGCAGGATCATATCACCGGTCTGCAGAAGAATCTGGATACTTTTAAGCAGGTGCAAGCCGCTCTGGGCAAATAGCGCCGTGGTCGCTTAGCGCGGCGACAGTGATCTTGCGATCAGCGCCGCTGCTTATTGCGCTCGTATCAACGGGCGCACTCCGGAGAGGTGTTACCGCAGACCAGCTGATCAGAATAAAGTGGTCGGTGTTGCTTACTTGGTGACGTTTAGCGTTGACGGTTTTGTTTTGTCCGTTGATCCATAAAAATTCAGTGGTCCTCTGATCGCCTTTCCGGATATCAACATGAAGCTTTCACTGAAAGCGATGATTATCGCAGGGGCATTGTTCAAAGCCATCGTTTTTCTGTTTATCTCGTTCATGAATCTCATATTGCGTCCATACGGCGGCGCCTATCTTGCGTTTTTAAGCTCGCTCTATCCTGGTTATGACCCAATCAATATGCCGATCGCTCTGATCCTCGGCACGATTTATTCATTGATTGCCGGAGCGTTCGCAGGACTTCTTTTCGGCTGCGTCTACAATCTCTTCATAGAACGCACTTAGCGAGCTCTCCGAATTTGTTAAACACTCGAATCCTGGTGTGCGAATTTTAACGGTTGCGATCATCGACCGGACGGGATCTTGCCGAGGTTGGAGTTGTGCGAATCGCGATAAGAGCCTGATCACTCCGCGACTTTGATGACAATTTTTCCGCGCCGGTGCGGCGCACCTTCGAGCATTTCGTGTGCTTGACGCGCCTCGTCGAGCCAGAGGACTTCGCCGACTTCCGTGTCTAGCTCGCCTGCGTCGATCAGCTCGCCAATTTTATTCAATCGCTCCGTTGTCACCTCGACGAGGAAAAACCTGGCGCGAACACCGTGCTGCTGCGCCTTCTCCTCCGAAGGCTGGGCTGCTGAAGATACGAGGATCCCCCCACGCTTGAGCACTTCGTAAGAACGTTCGAGTATATCACCGCCAACCGTATCCAGCACCGCATCGACATCCTTCACCTGCTCTTCAAACCGCTTCACGCCATAATCGATTACGCCGTAGGCACCAAGCCTGCGGACATATGAAGTATCTTTTGCGGCCGCAGTGGTAACCACCATCGCCCCCGCTCGCTTTGCCAGTTGCAGCAAGTATGCACCTACATTGCCGGCGCCGCCGTGGATAAGGACGAACTGTCCTGGCGCAACGTCTGCATATTCGAACACCATCTGCCACGCCGTTACTGCCACCACTGGAACCGACGCAGCATGCGCATAATTGAGAGTTTTGGGTTTGTGCGCGATCATCGTTGCTTTGGCAACGGCGTATTCCGCGTACGCTCCGGTGAAACGTTCGTTGGTCACGCCGAACACTTCGTCGCCGATCTTGAATCGTTCTACCCCTGGTCCGACTGAATAAACCGCACCGGACAGATCGGATCCCAAAGTCAATGGAAGCGGTTGCGGCAACACGCTCTTGCCGCTACGGATCAACGCATCCCACGGTCCAACACCCGCGGCTTTCACCTGCACGAGGACTTCGCCGTCGCCGGGCTCGGGCTTGGGAACGTCTTCCAGCGCGATGACTTTCGGAGGACCAAAACTGTGAACTCGAGCAGCTTTCATCTCGGCTCACCTGACGTGATCGGATCAGGAATACAGCAATCGCCGCATCGCTCGTGCGGTGCTGGATGGATGGTATCGCAAACCGCTCTGGAAGAAAGGCGACGGGTCAAGTGTGGTACGGGTTGTTTAGTAACACTTACCGAAATCTGGGAAGGAGCTCCTTACCGATCAGCTCCAAGCTCTCTTCATAATGATCGTACTGAAGGCGCAGATCGAATACCAGGTGTTCGACTCCGCGCGCGCGAAACTTTTCGATCTCCGCCGCGCAGTCATCGGGATTTCCTACGATCAACAACCCTTCCAGATCTTCGATGGTCTGAAACTTTCCCGATGGCGGCTTGATCCAGTGGCTCGCGCCCTCCGAGCTTTCTGCCAGCGCCGCGACGTTGATACTCGCGCGGGCTTTCTTTCGGTCTTGGTCGATCCGCGTGATCGGGATGTTGCCCAAAGTAATTTTCCGATCGGTCAATTGCCGTAAGTACTTGATTCGGTCGTCGAAGGTCACCATGGGAACACGACCGGGAATCCAGCCGTCGCAGTATTCTGCGGCGCGCCTTATCGCGGCGCGGGTGCTGCCGCCGCAAAAAATCGGAATCGGTTCGAC
>Ga0075425_100002492_pt1 | contig 18448 bp, 16 predicted proteins | sample SoiMethybrSBSTD4_FD_75300 | JGI IMG/M metagenome (GOLD analysis project Ga0075425, IMG submission 75300) | Bulk soil microbial communities from a Populus tree surrounding site in Tennessee, USA - Soil MetaG P. TD hybrid SBSTD4 | ecosystem: Environmental > Terrestrial > Soil > Tree plantation... | reverse complement strand
AAATCACTTCTGCTCCCGCTCCCGCCGACGGCGGTCGAACAGGAACAACGGATAGGGTTCCACGGTCTGCGGCGACTCGCTCGCGTGCAGCACGCGCTGCGCCGCCTCCACCGCCTCCCGGAGCTGGCGCATCGCGTCCGCGGCGGCCAGACGCCGCGCGCGCGGCCGGTTGCGCCAGTCGTCTTCGCGCAGCGCCCACAGCACTTCCGGATCGCGCGGGATGCCGTTGGCCAGTCCGGTCGGGATCGTCGCCTCGTACCGCGCGCCCAGTTTCCGCACCGCCGCATGCCCGCGCGCATTGCGCTGCGCGATGCGCGCTTCGAGACGCTCCATGCGCATCGTCGTGAACGCAAACTCCGCCAGCGAGTTCGCGGCGTCGGCGAACACGCCGCTCGACCAGAACTCGGCGCCGAGCACGAATCCCCATTCGGCGGACGAGGTCTCCTGATCCAGAGAGCGGACCTGCAGGATGCCGACGGCGGCGTCCATGCCGTTGGGGACGATCCCGAAGCAGAGGCCTTCGCCTCGCTCGCGTATCTCCTGCGACCAGGCGACGAATCCGGCGAACTTGGCGGGCGTAGGCGGCGGCGGCGCCATGAACGCCGTCACCGCCGGATTGGAGAACAGCGTGAACAGCGAAGCGACGTCGGACGCGTCTATCTCGCGAAGTGTGACCAGCTCGCCGCGCAGCCGCGGCAGTCGCTCAGTCCATTGTTCGTTCAAACCCACGACGACAGCGAAGGAGCTTATCGCAGCCTGTGACGCGTTTCGAGTCACGACGGAAAGAATTACTTCCTGGTCGGCCGGACGGATCGGATGCCTTGATCATTCCCGCCGCGCTGGCCGCCATCCATGGTCCGTCTCCGGAGGCCCGCCGATTGCAGAGCCGGCGCGCATGCGACCCCCACGAACGCCCTCGGCCGGCATCGCGCCCCGCGGCATCGTCCCTGACATCTGGTTCGAGTTCATTGTCGGCTGGACGCTCCGCCGCGCCTATCGCCGCCACGAGCACCTCGCGCTCATCACCGTCCGCGCGATCCGGGAGTTCGACGGCTCCAACGCGCCGCCCGGCTCGCCGGAGCTGGCGGCGATCGCCGACGTCATCGCCCCGACGATCCGCGACGTCGATTTGATCGGCGAATGCGCCGGCGGCCTGTGCATTCTGTGCCTGGACATCGACGAGCAGACGACGGAACTGTTCGCGGAGCGGATTGCCGACGCCATCGAAGGCGTGCGGCTGGCTGCGGCGACGACGTTCGAGATCGGGACCACGGCGTTTCCGAGCCATGGATCGGATCTCAAGCGCCTTGCAGCGCACGCGGCGTCTCACCCCGCGGCGAGCGTCGCGGTGGGCCCGGCGCGATCGCCGGCGAATACGGCGGCTCGTGCCAGCGCTTCATGAGCGTGATTTGACGTTCGGGTTCCCAATCAGATCTGTCAGAGTCCCGCTGCGACGAGCAATGTGCGGACGAGGACGTCGACGCCGAGCGCGAGCGTAGCCACCGATCCGCAGAAGAGAAGCGCGCCGAGCAGACGGCCGGCTACGCCGCCGCGCAGCGCCACCCGGCCGTCGACGAGGAGCCCCGCGGCGAGCTCGCGCGCGGGAGGCAGCACGAACCAGCTGCGCGCGCGATGCGCCGACAGTCCGAGCGCGATCGCCGCGCATTCACTCGACAGCCACCACGCCCGCCGCGCGCCGCTCAAGCCGCGGTCGTGCGCATCCTCGAGCAGGTCGCCGACGACGGCGTCGCGATCGCCGGCGGGGATCCAGCGGGCGATGACCTGCGCGGCCCCTGGAAGCGCTTCGATCACGCGTCCCCCAGAATCGCTTCGTGATCGCGCCAGAGATTCAGGAACATCGCGCGCGACTCGCGGAGCGCCTTGAGGCCGGCGGGCTTCAGCTTGAAGAAGCGCTTCGCGCGCCCGCCGCGCTCGGGCGTGCTCTCCCCGAGCCGCGATACGACCAGCCGCTTCTGCTCGAGGCGCTTCAGCGCGACGTAGACGGTCGCCCGCGACACGTCGCGGCCGCTCTGCGCGCACACTTCGCTCAAGATGGGAATGCCGTACGCCTCGGGGCCGAGGCGCAGAATCGCCAGCAGGACGAGGTGCTCGAGGTCGCCGAGATCGACGCGCGCCACGATATCGCGATTGTTACAACCCTTTCCGGCGGCGTCAACGTCTAAGGGGTAATAGTTGCGTTTTGCAACTATTTAGTAGGATCAGCCCCATGCAGACGCTGTGGCAAGACGTCCGTTATGCGTTCCGCACGCTCGCGAAGAGTCCCGCCTACGCGGCGCTGAGCGTCCTCACCCTTGCGCTCGGCATCGGCGCCAACACCGCCATCTTCAGCGTCGTCAACGGCGTGCTGCTGAAACCGCTGGGCTATCCGCATCCCGAGCAGCTCGAATTCATTTCGAGCACGTTCCCGAAGCTGAACTTCGACCGCTTCTGGCTCTCGCTGCCCGAGTGGTCCGAAATCAAGCAATGGAACCGCGCCTATCAGGACGTCGGCGGCTATCGCCCGCGATCGTCGAACCTCGGAACGCCGGACCGTCCGCGGCGCGTGAACGCCGCGCTCGTCACGCCCGAGTTGATGACCGTGCTCGGCGTGGCGCCGCTGCGAGGCCGCTACTTCACGGCGGCCGATTCGGTGCCCGCCGCCGAGGACGTCGCGATCCTCTCGTATTCGACGTGGCACGACGACTTCGGCGGCGACGAGACGGTGCTCGGCCGCGTCGTCCCCGTCGACGGCCTCCCGACGCGCATCGTCGGCATCATGCCGCGCGGCTACGACGTCCACGACGAGCGCATCGAGCTCTTTCTGCCGCTGACGATCGATCCGAAGACGTTCGCGCAGAATCGCGGCAGCCACTTCCTGTATCTCATCGCGCGCCGCAAGGACGGCGTCTCGCCCGATGCGGCGCGCGCGGACGTGGCGCGGATGATCGACGACTGGCAGCGGATGAACAGCCCCACGACGCACACGCCGACCAAGACGGGCAACTTCATCCACATGGTCCAGACCGAAGCGCTCAAGACCGACACGATCGGCAGCGTCGGCACGGCGCTCTGGGTGCTGCAGGGCGCGGTCGCGTTCGTGCTCCTCATCGCGTGCGCGAATCTCGCGAATTTCATCCTGGCGCGCTCCGAATCGCGCCAGAAGGAATTCGCCATCCGCTCCGCGCTCGGCGCGAGCCGGTTCCGGCTGCTCCGGCAGTTCCTCACCGAAGGCGTCATCCTCGCGCTCGTCGGCGGCGCGCTCGGCGCGGCGATCGGCTTCGGCGGCGTCCGCGCGCTGCTCGCGACGAATCCCGAAAGCATCCCGCGCTCCCTCGAGATCGCGCTCGACTGGAAGGTGCTCCTGTTCACGTTCGGCGTCTCGATCGTCACCGGCCTCGTCTTCGGCATGGCGCCGCTGCTCCACCTTCGCGAGCGCGTGATGGGACTGACGATGAAGGAGGGCGGCCACCGCGCGACGGCCGGCTCGGCTCGCGGGCGCCTGCGCAGCGGGCTCGTGATGGCCGAAGTCGCGCTCGCGGTCATTCTTGTCGTCGGCGCCGGCCTGCTGATTCGCAGCCTCGAGAAGCTGATGACGGCGGATCCCGGCTTCAACCGCGAACATCTGACGACGTTCGGCCTCGTGCTGCCGGCGGCGTCGTATCCGAACGCGGACGGCCGCGTCGCGTTCTTCGATCGCCTGATGGATCGCCTCCGCCAGTTTCCGGGCGTCACCGGCGTGGCCACGATGACGGGACTGCCGCCGAATCGCGAAGTGAACGCGAACGACACGAACTTCGAAGGCTATCAGCCGACGCCGGATCAACCCGCGCCGAACGTCGACTACTACCAGACCGTGTCGGTCGACTATCTGAAGACGATGGGGATTCCGATCGTCAAAGGGCGGGCGTTCGAGCGAACCGACATCTCGGGCGGAGCGGCCGTGATGGTCAACGAGACGCTGGAGAGGACCTTCTACACGTGGCGGCATCTCGACGCGGTCGGGCAGCACGTCATGCCGTTTTTCGGCCCGAACACGCCGCCGTTCACCATCGTCGGGGTCGTGCGGGACGTCAAGCAGGGCGGCATCGCGAAAAAGACGGGAACGGAGCTGTACTTCCTCAACGAGCAGGGACCGCGGATTGCGAAATTCGCGCCTGGCAGCCAGAACGTCGTCGTGCGATCGGCGCTGCCGGACGCGACGCTGGATCGGGCAATCGTCGAGGCGGTGCGCGCGGAGGATTCGACGCTGCCGATCATCAAGCTGCGGACGATGGATCAGGTGTTCGCCGATTCGGCGGCGCGTCCGCGTTTTCTCGCGGAGCTGCTGGGGATTTTCGCGGCGCTGGCGCTCGTGCTCGCGGCGATCGGCACCTACGGCATCCTGTCGTACTCCGTCACGGAGCGGACGAAGGAGATCGGCATCCACATGGCGCTCGGCGCCACGCGCGGCAGCGTGCTCGGCATGATTCTCGGCCAGGGGATGCGGCTCACCGGCGTCGGGCTCGTCTCCGGTCTCGTCGCGTCGTTCGGCCTCACTCGCCTGCTGCAGGCGCAGCTGTTCAACGTCAAGCCGACCGATCCGGCGACGCTGACGATCGTCGCCGGGTTCATCGCCGCGGTGGCGCTCGTCGCGTGCTACGTTCCCGCGCAGCGCGCCACGCGCGTCGATCCGATCATCACGTTGCGGGACGAGTGACACGCAGATGGGACTCGGGATTCGTCGTCCACACGCTCTTCTCGTTGCCGCCGCATGCGCCGGATGCGCGGCGGCGTCTTCAACGTCCGTTCAGGAGGCGCGCGGCGTCCGCGAGGTCGCTGTGACGTTCCGCAGCGGCGAAGTCGCGCTTGCGGGCACGCTCTTCGTTCCCGACGCCGGCGGGCGGCGTCCTGCCGTCGTGCTGTATCACGGGTCCGGACCGCAATCGCGAGACCGGTTCACCGGCCGATGGTTCGCGGAGCACGGCGTCGCGGCGCTGGCGTACGACAAGCGCGGCGTCGGCGAATCGTCCGGCGACTTCCGGGCGGTCCCCTTCACCGATCTCGTCGACGACGGCCTCGCGGGGATTGCGTTCCTGAAGACGCGCGCGGAGATCAATCCGAAGCACATCGGCGTGTGGGGACAGAGCCAGGGCGGATGGCTGGGACCGCTGGCGGCGTCCCGCTCGAAGGACATCGCGTTCGTGATCGCCGTTTCCGGCCCCGCCGTGTCGCCGGGAGAGCAGATGGTCTTCTACTACGGCAATCAGCTGCGCGCGCGGGGACTGGGAGACCGCGAGGTCGAAGAAGCCGGCGACCTGCGCCGCAAGGTGTGGCATCTGCTGTCGACGGGAGAAGGCGCGGATGCGACGCAGCTCGCGCTCGATCGGGCGAAGTCCCGGCCGTGGTTCAAAGCGCTCGACGATCAGGCCGAAGGGCTCTTCGATCGATCCGCGAACGACCTCGTCAACGACCGCGCGCTGCGCGATCGGATCTGGTATCGCACGGAACTCAATTACGACCCTCGAATCGCGTTGCGCGCGCTGACGGTGCCGTCGCTCTTCATCTTCGGCGATCGCGACGAAGTCACCCCCGTCGACGTCAGCGCCTCGATCATCCGCGAGACAATGACGCGTCCCGATCATCCGCCGTTTTCGATCGCCGTCTTTGCCGGCGCCGATCACGGGATCTTCGTGACGTCATCGGAGGGGCGCCGAACGCGCGCGCCCGGTTATCTGGAAACGGTCGCCAAGTGGATTCATGATTGATACGACAACGATGGTTGCCTTCAAGAAAGCGTGGAACTGCCACCACTGCAAGCAGCGCGTCGAGGCCGGCGAAGATCACGACTGCTGGACGACGACGGAGGCCGCGCTGACGCAGGATCTGTCAGAGGAGCTGCGCGACGCCTGGGAGCGTCTGCGCGAAGCGGCCGCGGACTTCGGCGATCAGCGCATCTACGCCTCCGGCAGCTGCATCATGTTCTCGCGCAAGGTGTGCTACCTGTTCGTCCGCCCCAAGCGCCGCGTCCTCGAGATCTGCATCTTTCTCGGGCGCAAGGTGCGGGCGGCGCAGATTCGGCGCGCCGAGCCGACATCGGCGCGAAAGATCGCGCACATCGTGCACGTGACGCACCGCGACGAGGTGGAAGCGCCGATCACCGACTGGATGCGCGAAGCCTTCGAGAAGTCGGAAGAACTGAGCGTGCGTGCGCCGAAGAAGAAGAAAAAGAAGAAGTGATCTTCTATTCGTACCGCAGCGCCCGCATCGGCTCCACCTGCGACGCGCGGTGCGCCGGGATGAACCCCGCGCCGCACGCGACGACGGCGAGCGCGGCCGCCGCGCCGGCGAGGACGAGCGGATCGGATCCCTTCAGCTGATACAGCAGGCTCTCGGACAGCTTGCCGAGTCCAATCGCACCGGCCAGCCCGATGACGCCGCCGACGACCGTCATCACGCCGACCTGCCGCATCACCATGCCGCGCACACGGCCGGGCGCCGCGCCGAGCGCCATGCGCACGCCGAACTCGCGTGTCCGCTGCGATACGGTGTACGCGAGCACGCCGTAGAGTCCCACCGCCGCCAGCAGCGTCGCGAGGCACGCGAACGCCGTCGACAGCACGCTGATGAAGCGATCGAGAAACACGTTCTGCCTGATCTGCTCGGGCAGCGTCCGCGGGTTCTCGACGGGCAGCTGCGCGTCGAGCTGCGCGATCGCTTTCGGAATGTTCGCCATGAACGGCAGCGGATCGGCTGCCGTCCGGACATAGAACGTCATGATGCCGGTGCTCGCCTGGCGGTAGGGCCGGAAGAACTGCGGCGGAACCTCTCTTTTCACGTCGCTGTACTTCGCATTCTGCACGACGCCGACGATCTCGATGTCCTTCTTGCCGTCGAAGCCCTGGTCGCCCATGTGCTTGCCGACCGCGTCGCGCCCGAGGTTGAACTTCTTCGCAAACGCCTCGTTGACGATGGCGATGCGCGGGCGCGCGACGACATCCCCGCGCGTGAACTCGCGCCCGGCGATCATCGTCATGCCCAGCGTCCGGAAGTACTGCGGACCGACGAGATTGAAGCGCGAGTTCGTGTCCGTGTCGGGCCCGGCGTCGAAGCCGTCCACCGCGACGTTGTTGCCCCAGTTGTTGCCGGCGAGCAGCGGCACGGTCCCGGACGTGACGCCGGTGACGCCCGGCAGCGCCGCAAGCGCATCCTCCACGCGCTCGAAGAACGCGCGCGATTTGTCCGTGTCGTAGCCGTTCAGCAGCGGCGACAGGCTGAACATGATCACGTTGTCCGCCTTCAGCCCGAGGTCGGTCCTCGTGACGTTCAGCAGGCTTTTCGCGAAGAGCCCGGCCGCCACCAGCAGCGCCATCGACAGCGCGATCTGCGACGTCGCCAGCGTCCAGCGGAAGCGCGACGCCGACCGCGCTCCGGACGGCTGCCCGGCCGTGCCTTTGATGATCGACACGAGATCGGGCCGCGTGCTGTGCAGCGCGGGGAACAGGCCGAAGAACAGCCCCGTGCCGATCGTCAGCGCGCCGGCGAAGAGCATCACCATCGGATCGATCGACAGCGACACGGTGTCGGTCGCTTCCTTCGGCAGCATCGCGCCGATCAGATTGAGCGTCCAGTACGCCACGACGAGTCCGGCGACGCCGCCCAGGAACGCGAGCAGGCACGATTCCACGAGCAGCTGGCGCACGAGCTGCCAGCGGCTCGCGCCGATGGACAGCCGCAGCGCCATCTCGCCCGCGCGCGCGGCACTCCGCGCGAGCAGCAGGTTTGCGATGTTCGCGCACGCGATGAGCAGCACGAACGCGGTGACGCCGAGCAGCAGCGTCAGCGGCGCCTTCGCGCCGGTGTGCACGTTGCTCTGCCCGTTCGCGCCGGGTTCCAGCGTCAGCGTCTTCGCCTTGAAGCGGGCGAGCGTCTGCGCGCTCATGTTCTTCTGCAGCGGCGCTTCGACATCATTGATGATGTTGCGGTACGGGCCCGCGAGCGACGCCTTCGCCTGCTCGATCGTCACGCCGGGCTTCAGCCGCGCGAACAGGTACGCCCAGTAGCTCTGGCGATTGTCGAATGCCTTCGACAGCTGCGAGAAGCCGCGCATCGTAATCGGCGCGTACACGAGCGGCCTGACGCCGAGCGTCGTGCTGTCGAAACCGCGCGCCGCGACGCCGACGATGGTCATCGCCTGGCCGTTCACGGTCATCGTCTGTCCGACGACTTTCGGATCCAGACCGAAGCGGCGCTGCCAGTAGGCGTGACTCAGGACGATGACGTGAGACTCGCCCGGCGTCTTGTCATCGTCCGGCGTGAGCAGTCGGCCGGCTGCGGGAGCGAGACCGATCACCGGAAAGTAGTTGCCGGAGACGAGCAGCACCTGGCCGTTCTCGGTCTGGTTGTCGGCGGCGAGATTCGCGGGGAACGGCTCATGCGCGGCGATGCCGGTGAAGACGGTCTGCGCTTTCTCGAGGTCGCGGAACATCGCGTAGCTGAACACGGCATCGCAATCGCCCGGCTGGCTGCAGGACGTCGATCCCGGCTTCGGCCCCGGCGCGCCGAGGTTGACCAGGCGGTTCGGCTCGGGGACCGCGAGCGGCTGCAGCAGGATCTGGTTGAACAGCGAGAAGATCGCCGCGTTCGCGCCAATTCCGAGCGCCAGCGAGACGATGGCGACGGTGGTGACGAAGGGGGCCTTGAACAGCGTGCGAAAGGCGAAGCGCAGCGTGGTCATGTCAGGGCATTAGACGATCAAAACGGGATTTGCGATTAGGGATTGGGGATTTGTCGGGATTTGTCCCGAAGGGGATGTCGCTGAAAAAAGTCCCACATGACACGTGTCGCGTCGATGCTGCGGCTGTACGGCCCGGCCATCCACGCCGATATCGGCGTCCCGCCGTACCACTGATGTCCGCCGCCTTTTACCGTGTAAAGAACGACGTCGGCGCCGTCGGCGCATCCGCCGTACGCGCGCCGCGTGACCTCGGCATTGAAGGCCGAGTCGATCGGCGCCGTCGCGCAGCGGTTGCGCCTCGCCCACGCAGCGATCCACTCGGGAATGCTCGGGAATGGCTCCGGGGCGATCCAGACCTTCGCGCCGTCGTACGGCACGAAGTTGTCCGCGGTGCCGTGGAATGCGACGACGGGAGCGGGGCGCGCGCCCGGGCACCAGTCGATCGGCAGGGTCACGGCGGACGAAACGGGCCCGAACGCGGCAATCCGGTCGGCGAGCGTGCACGACAGCGCGAACGACATGCCGCCGCCGTTCGACAGTCCGTTGGCGTAGACGCGCGCGCGATCGATCGTGTAGCGCGCCGCGAGCGTGTCGATCAGCTCCGAAATGAACACGACGTCCGGCATGCGGGACGGATTGCTGCCGCCGCGCAGCTCCCAGATCTTCGGTCCGCCGCCCTCGCCCGCGGGATAGACGACGATGAAGCCCTGATCGTCGGCGAGGCGATTCCACTGCGTCACGTCCATCTGGAACTCGGGCCAGTTCATCGCGCCGTGCATGCTGATGACGAGCGGCGCCGGCTTCGACGCGTCGCGGCCCGACGGCACGTGGAGGATGTATTCGCGCGTCTGGTGCGCGGATGTCGTGAGCGTGTATGTCGGCGGCGCCGAAGCGTAGCGCGCCGCGGCGCCGGCGACGGCGAGCACCGGCGGCACGCCGATGCAGGCGAGCACCGAGGCGAGAACGCGCGCGCGTCTCATCGATGTCTGCTCCATGCGAGCGCGAGCGGCGCCGCAGACACACGCGCGAGCGGAACGCTCACAATCGCGATCGACGCGAGGAAGTAGCGCGGGATCGACGGCGCGTCCGCGAACCAGACGAGCGCGCCGTAGAGGGCGAGCACCGTCGCGAGCCAGCCGGCCGCGCCCGTCATGAGCGCGCGATCGGCGATCACGCCGCTGCGCGCGAGGCGCGCGGCCACCCAGGCGCCGGCGATCGCTTTCATGAGAACGACTGCCGCGATGACGAGCGGCAACGCGTGCCAGATCACGCTCTGGATGCGGATGTCGGCGCGAAGCCAGTCGAGCAGCGGTCCGATGGCGACGAGGAACACCAGCGCGAGCAGCACCGCGGACTTGACGACCCAGTCGCGGCCGGTGAGCCCGATGCACAGACTCTGGACGAGGCGTTTCCACGTCGCCGCGAACAGCACGGCGAAGCCGAATGCCGCCACGGCGATCGTCCGCGCGTGGCCGACGGCCCCGTCGAACGCGATCACGCGCTCGACGAACACCGGCAGGGTCCCCGACACCGCGAGCGCGGCCGGCACGAGCGCGAGCAGGACGACCCACGCGACAAGCGTGCTCGCAAGAGACGCTCTGATCTTCGCGGCGACGAGCGACGCGCTCGTCATCGGCCGCGTCATCAGATAGGTCGTCGACGTGCTGACGCCGGCCGCGGCGAAGAGCGCGAGAAACGGCGGCGTGATGAGCACGACACCGAGCGTCAGGAACACCACGGGAGCGGTGTCGTTGCCGGGAACGAAGAGCAGCACCAGTTCGACGGGCACAACGAGCGCGACCATCGCCGGCAGGATTCGTCCGTGGCGCTTCCATTCGAACCACGTCTGCGCGCGGGACGCGGATGCGAACACGCGCGGGCTTCGTCGCCCGGCTGCCGCCTTCGGGCCATCGGCGCTTCGGCGTGTCCCGCGCTCCCAGTCCGGCGTCTCGCCTCTTCGCGCGCGCGCGACACCGTACCGCGCGACGAGATACGCGATCGGAATCTGCGGCGCGCAGATCGCGACCATCGTCCATTCGCTCGCGCGGTAGTTCAGTGATACGAGAACGAGCGCGTCAACGACGGCGAGCCACAGCGCGGCGACGGCGACGCGCACGCCCGGGAATCCGTAGGGCATCCACATCAACGCCTGCGTCCAGGCGAGGTACGCGGCGGCGAGGCACGCCGGCCACACCCACGGGACGTAGACGTCGACGCCCATCATGCGGACGAGCGCCGCGGTCAGCAGCCACAGCGTCGCGCACGCGAGGACGCCGTACAGCATCGGCAATCCGGCGAGCGCGCGCGTCGAAACCGGAAGCGCGAGAATGCGGCGCGGGAAGATCGATTCGCGCGCGGCGAGATCGCCAGAGAGTCCGTAGCTGAAGACGGCGACCAGGTAGAAGTACGTGATGGAAACCGGGGCAATGATGAACCCCGCGAGGCCGTTCGGCGGATCGAGGCGGATCATCGCGCCCGGACCGAGAATCAGCCATTTCATCAGCGCGAAGACGCCAAGGTACGCGCCGAGCGCGACTGACGCGACGCGATGGCGGCGGTGGAACTCCCACGCGATCGCGCGCGCAGCCGTCATCAGCCCGCCTTCGCGCCGGGCTCTCCGCCCTCTTCGGCGGGGCCGGCCAGCGACACGAAGATCTCTTCGAGTGACGGAGTCCGCCCGCCGACGCGATGATGCCGTTTGATTTCCTCGAGCGGTGCGCTGATCAGAATCCTGCCGTCGCTGATCAGGATCACGTGATCGGCGACCTGCTCGACTTCATCCAGCAGGTGTGAGGAGAAGAGCACGGTGCGCCCTTCGTCCGCGATCGTGCGAATCACGGCGCCGAGGATGTCCTTGCGCACGATCGCGTCGAGTCCCGACGAAGGCTCGTCGAGGACGAGCAGTTCGGGACGGTACGCCAGCGCGACCAGCAGTCCCGCGCGCGCTCTCTGTCCCTTCGACAGCGTTCGGACTCTGGCGGCGGCGTCGAGCCCGAATCTACCGCGCAGCTTCTCCGCATACACGTCGTCCCACTGCGGATAGAACGCGCGCGAGTAGCGCATCAGCTCGTCGACGCGCATCCAGCCGGGAAGGTCGTTCTCCTCCGAGAGGTAGCCGATGCGCGAGAGGACGCCGACGGGATCGGCGACCGGGTCGAGGCCGAACACCCGGACCGATCCGCTCTCCGCTTTCAGCAGCCCGAGGATGTGTCTGATGAGGGTCGTCTTGCCGGCGCCGTTCGCGCCGACGAGGCCGTAGACGCCGCCGCGGCGGAACGTCAGCGTCACCTGCGCGAGCGCGTCCTTCGCGCCGAAGCGCCGCGACAGCTGCGCGATCTCGATGACGGGGTCGTTCAAGGAGATGGGGGCATGCTACCGCAGGTATCGCGGCGATGGGATCACTTCCGGGTGACCTTCAGATTCGCGAAGTAGCCCTCGGTCCCGGGTCCAACCCACAGCGCCACGCCGCCTTCGCGCGGCTCGAGTTTCACCGAGTCGACGATGAGCGTCGGTTGATCCGCTCCATGCACGAACAGACGCGCGCCGCGGCCATCGACGACGATCTTGAACTTCGTCCAGACGCCGGGCTCGAGATCGACGTAGGACTCGTACCGCTCGGGCGACTCCGCGCGCGACTTCGCGAAATCGAAATCGGGATACGCGCTGTACTGCGTGGAGTGATTGCGCCGGACCTGATCTTCGGCGCGGCCGTTGGTCGGCCGGAGGTAAATGTATTCGTACTTGCCGTCGGCCTGCATCCGGAACGCGATGCCGATGAACCCGCGCGCGCCTTCCCCCGCACCGGCGGCGGGCTGCCCGGCCAGGTCCACCTCGATCGTGCCGTTGAGGAACGTCGTGTCCCTGACGACGGCGTACGACGAGGCGTTCGGCGCGTCGGGCGCGGCGAGGACCTGAACGGCGCTGCGCCCCTTGAACGTGACGTTTTTGACGGTGGCGTTGTGCGCCGTCACCCGTTCGGCGGTCTGCGCGGCCAGCGGGACGACGAAGCACAACGACAGGACGGCTGCTCGCAGCATGGTCCTCTCATTCTAGTGGCCTGTCCTCGACGAATCAGTACCGATCGAAGCTGCCACGAAATCGCGAAAACACGAAAAAGACAAAATGATTTCGCGTTACCGGCTTCAACCAAATCCGCGGGGCGTTCGTCTCAGTATTCTGTAGGATATCTACGCAATGTCGCCCAAATCGCCCTCTCGCGTCGACCTGTTCCGGGGCACGCTGGACCTGCTGATTCTCCGCACGCTCCTGCCCGGTCCGAGCCACGGACACGCGATCGCCAGGCATATTCAGCGGACGTCCGAGGACCTGCTGCAGATCGAGACCGGCTCGCTCTATCCCGCGCTCTACCGGCTCGAGGCGGCGGGGTGGGTCACGGCGTCATGGGAGAAATCCGAGAAGGGCAAGCGCGCCCGCTACTACCGCCTCACCGCGCTGGGGCGGAAGCAGCTGGCCAGCGAGCACTCGAAGTGGGAGGCGTTCGCGCGTGCGATGCGCCTGCTGCTGAACCCGGGATCCGACAAAGCGTGAGGGGGACGCCATGAAGCTCGGGATGTGGCTGCGGCGGCGGCAGAAGGAACGGGACCTGCGCGAGGAGCTGGAGTTCCATCTGAGCGAAGAAGCCGACGCGCGCGAAGCCGCCGGCCTGCCGCCCGACGAGGCGCGCGCGGCCGCCCGCCGCGAACTGGGCAACGTCACGCTGCTGCAGGAAGACACGCGCGCGCTCTGGACCTGGACCCTCCTCGAGCAGTTCGCGCAGGACGCGCGGTACGCGCTGCGGATGCTGGCGAGGAACAGAACGGTGAGCGCGTTCGCGGTCCTCTCGCTCGCAATGGGCATCGGCGCGGGCACGGCGATCTACAGCTTCATGGACGCGATCCTCCTCCGCGAGCTCCCGATTGCGGACCCGGCGTCGCTCGTCGAGATCTCGTGGCGCGCGAAGCCCATCGAGCGGACGAACGGTCAGCGACAATTCGTCCTGCACGGCATCGACGGGCGCATGGACGAGGACGAAAGCGGCGCGCACGCGCGGATCTTTCCCTTCGCGGCGGTCGAGCCGCTGCGGCAGGCGGCGGCGCCGGTTCTGTCCGGCCTGTTCACTTACTTCCCCTCGGGAAGGATGAACATCCTGATCAACGGGGACGCCGAGCTCGCGGACGTCGAGTACGTCTCCGGCGGATTCTTCCAGGGGCTCAGGGTGTCGCCCGCCGCCGGACGCGCGATCGAGCCCGGCGACGATCGTCCGGGCGCGCCTCCGGTCGTCGTCTTTTCGCACGGCTATGCGGAGCGGCGGTTCGGCGGCGCGGCGAAGGCGGTGGGTCAGCCGATTCTCGTCAACAACCTGCCGTTCACCGTTGCCGGCGTGGCGCCGCCGGAATTCTTCGGCGTGGATCCCGGCGCGGCGCCCGCCGTGTATCTGGCGCAGTCGATGGATTCGATGCTCGATCCCGACGCGCAGGCCCGGAGCGTCAATCGCAACTACTACTGGATCGGCATGATGGGACGGCTGCGTCCCGGCGTGACGCGCGAACAGGCCGAGGCCGCGATGGCGCCGACGTTCGCGAACTGGGTGGCCCCGACGGCGGGCAACGATCGCGAGCGCGCGAACCTGCCGCAGCTGCGCGTGGACGCTGCCGGCCGCGGGCTCGACTCGCTTCGCCTCAAATACGCGAAGCCGCTCTACGTGCTGCTGGCGATGGTCGGCCTGATTCTCGCCATCGCCTGCGCGAACATGGCGAACCTGCTGCTCGCGCGCGCCGCGGCGCGGCGGCGCGAGATCGCCGTGCGCCTGAGTATCGGCGCGGGGCGCCTGCGATTGATTCGTCAACTGCTCACCGAAAGCCTCGTACTCGCGGCGCTGAGCGCCGCGCTCGGCATCGTCATCGCCGTCGCAGGCATCCGGCTGCTGACCGTCCTCCTGGCGAACGGCGATCCGGGATTCACGCTGCACGCGGATCTCAACCCGCGCGTGCTCGCGGTCGCCATCGCCGTGTCCGCGCTGTGCGGCACGCTCTTCGGCCTCGTACCGGCGATCCGCTCGACGCGGCTCACGCTCGTGCCGGCGCTGAAGAACATCGATCTGATGCCACGCATGCGCCTGCAGCAGGCGCTCGTCGTGGCGCAGGTCGCGCTGCTGTCGCTGCTGCTGGTCGCGGCGGGGCTGCTGACGCGCACGCTCGCAAACCTGCAGTCGGTTCCGCTGGGCTTCAATCCCGGAGGCGTGCTGCTTTTCCAGCTGAACGCGCCTCAGGCCGGCTATCCGGTGTCAGGCGTCGCCGGCTTCTACGACAACCTGCGTCGCCGTTTTGCCGAAATCCCTGGGGTGCGCGCCGCCACGCTGTCGCATTCGTCGCTCGTCAAAGCGGGCCGGTCGTACTCGCTGCTCGCCGACGGCGCTCCCGCAAACGGCACGCGATTCCTGCAGACCGGCCCCGGCTTCTTCAGCGCGATGCAGATTCCCATCCTGCAGGGCCGCGAGATCGACGAGCGCGACCGCGCCGGCTCGCTGCCGGCCGCCGTCATCAGCGACCTCTTCGCGCGAACGTACTTCCCGGACCGGAATCCGCTGGGACGGCACATCCAGGTTCGCAGCAGGTTCTCGATGGATCTGGAAGTGGTCGGCGTCGCCGCCGAGGCGCGCTATGGCGGACTGAAGGGCACCAATCCGCCCGTCGTCTACGCTCCATACGCGCAGCTGCCGACGAGGGAGCTGCAGCAGATGGTGTTCGCGCTCCGGACCGACGGCGACCCGCTGCGCCTCGTCCCCGCCGTGCGAGCGGTCGTCCACGACGCGGACGCGCGGGTGCCGGTGACCAACGTCGTCACCGAGCGCGATGAAATCGATCGAACGATGAACCAGGAGATCGTGCTCGCGCGGCTGTGCACCGCGTTCGCGATCGTCGCGCTCGCGATTGCGTGCGTCGGCCTCTACGGCACGCTGGCGTACGGCGTGGCGCGGCGGACGAGGGAAATCGGCATCCGAATCGCGCTCGGCGCGCGGCGAGGCGCAGTCGTCTGGATGGTGCTGCGCGACGTGTGCGTCCTTGCCGCGATCGGCCTCGCGATCAGCGTCCCGATCGCCCGCGGCACGTCTCAGTTCATCGCGTCGTTCCTGTTCGGCACGACGCCGAACGATCCTCGAGCCATCGCGTTCGCGGCGGCGACGCTGTTCGCCGCGGCGCTTGCGGCAGGCTACGGACCCGCGCGGCGGGCGTCGCGCATCGACCCCACGACGGCGCTGCGGAATGAGTAACTCGCAGAAGGGCTTTGGGATTGTGCGACACTCCCGCATGCGCCGGGCGATCGGCTTCCTGCTGGCGTCGATCGTTTCGCTGTCGGGTCTGCGCGCGGTCGAAGGCCAGGCGCCGGCCACGTCCGGATCCCGGATCTGGATCGGCCGCTACGCGGAATTCGAGGAATTCCTCCGCACCGCCGAAATCGTCGACACGAAGGGCACGCCGATCGGCGTGATGGCGCCGAGGCACGTGTTCTTCAAGCCGGGCGGCCTCGCCGCCGGCGGCGCGCTCAAAGCGATCGAACCCGGCAAGTACGACGGCTACTGGGAAAGCTACAAGTCCGAGATTGCCGCCTACAAGCTGGATCGGCTCCTCGAGCTCGACATGGTTCCGCCGACGGTCGAAGTCCGCGTCGGCGGCCCGCGGGGGAAGCCTGCCTCGCTGCAGCTCTGGATCGAAAACACGATCATGCTGAAGGAGATGCAGGCGAGACACCTCGAGCCGCCGGACAACGCGAAGTGGAACCGCCAGCTGCACCGCCTCTACCTGTTCGACGACCTGGCCGCGAACATCGACGAGAACGAGGGCAACCTGCTCTTCGATCGCGACTGGAACTTCATCAAGATCGATCACTCGCGCGCGTTTACCGACACGCTGGAGCAGCCGTTCGAGCTCGGCAGGAAGCTGGCGCAGATCGATCGCCCGCTGTTCGATCGCGTGAAGCGGCTCGATCGGGAGACGGTGAGGCGCGAGATCGGCGCTCTGCTGGAGACCGGCGCCCTCAACGCGCTGTTCGTGCGGCGCGACGCGATCGTGACGGCTCTCGAGCGCCTGGCGCAGCAGAAGGGCGCGGCGGTGGTGTTCGTGCCGTAGAGGGAGGCGCGACGACTGCTGCTACTGGTTGACGGCCGCGAGGCGGCGGGCGCGCGGCGCCGTCCGACGCCTCTCCTCGAGCCAGTCGATGCCTTCCGCGGTAATGGCGAACAGCGACTGGTCGGTGCGCTGCACGAGCTTTTTCTGGACGAGATACCACATCGCGAATTCCACGTGCTCGTGCGGACAGCCGGTGAGCTTCTCGAGATCGATCTGGTACACGCCGGCCTCGTTCGGCTCGACGCGGCGCTTCGAGTAGAGAACTTCGAGGACGGTGGCGCGCAACTGCTGCGAGGCGTCGAGATCGTCTTCGGCCGTGCCGCTCATCTCCGCGAGCTTCCAGCGCGCCTCCCGCTGGCGTTCGTGGACGGCGTCGTAGCGCGCGCGCTCGGCCGGGTCGCTCAGCACGCGGTACGCTTCCGTCAGCTCGCGAAAACGCGTGGGGTTGCCGGTCTCCTTGTTGTCCGGATGGTATCGCTGCGCGAGCAGACGATACACGCGGTGCACCGTGTCCGGCTCCGCGTTCACGCTGATCTGCAGAGTCTCATAGAGGTCAGCGGTGTCCTGCATCCCGGCTGCGGCTGCAATGTGCGGACCGCCGTTAAGCGCTGACGGCGGCAACGAAATCGTCATCGAAGGGACAGAATTGCATCGCTGATTACGAAAAACGATCGCCGTATGAAGAATTCGAACGGCCATAGAATCGCGAAATGAGCTGGCGGCTCGTCATCGGTCTCGCTGTCGCCGCATGCGCGGCCGCGACGGCGCAGACGACGCCACTGACGATCGTCCTCACCGGACAGTCGATGATCCGCTCGGATCTGCGCGCCACGAAGCCGTCCGCGATTCCGATCATCAAGGGTCTGCTCGACGGCGACGTCGTGTTCACGAATCTCGAAGCCGCGATCGCCGGACCGGGCGAGACGGCGCAGGAGGGGCGGGGGTTTCTGACGCCGCCCGCGGCGCTCGACGCGCTGACGGCCATGGGATTCAACCTGCTGGCGCTCTCGGGCAATCACGCGTTCGATCTCAAGGACGCCGGCATCCGCAATACGCTTCGCGAGACCAGCCGACGAAACATTGCCCGCGCCGGCACCGGCGGCAACATCGCTGAAGCCGCCGCACCGGCGTACGTCCGCACGCCGAAAGGCACCGTCGCGCTGATCGCCAGCGCGTCGGGACTGATCGCGCCGGGAGCACGCGCGACCGCGGACAGCGCCGGCGTGAACGAGCTTCGCGTGAACGCCGGGGATCGCGAAAACGAAGCGACCGAAGATCTGCCAGGCGCGCCCGCGAACACGCCGAACGCCGACGATGCGCGCCGCATTCTCGACAGCATCCGCGAGGCGCGCCGCCGCGCCGACCTGGTGATTGTCTATCAGCACAATCACGTCTTCGGCAACCGCTCGTTCTCGACGATCTTCACCGAAGGCATGGCGGAGCGGCTCGCGCCGAATCCGTGGCTGACGAAATGGACGCACGACGAAATCGACGCCGGCGCCGACCTCGTCGTCATGCACGGCGCGCCGCTGCTGCACGGCGTGGAGATTTACCGCGGGCGGCCGATCTTCTACGACCTCGGCAACTTCATCTACAACGTGCCGCCGAC
>Ga0075425_100002491_pt1 | contig 18449 bp, 25 predicted proteins | sample SoiMethybrSBSTD4_FD_75300 | JGI IMG/M metagenome (GOLD analysis project Ga0075425, IMG submission 75300) | Bulk soil microbial communities from a Populus tree surrounding site in Tennessee, USA - Soil MetaG P. TD hybrid SBSTD4 | ecosystem: Environmental > Terrestrial > Soil > Tree plantation... | reverse complement strand
GAGCTCAGGCGGCTGACGCGATCAGGCACGCCCTTCGCCACGCGCGGCACGCCGGGCCATTCGCCGTCCGCCCACGGGTCCGCTATTCCAGCTTGGTCCAGTCGATGGAAAATCCCATCAGCCATTCCACGAACTGGGGATTGAGCGCGCCATTCATTTCCTCTGGCGTCACCGAGGCCCGCAGCTTCTCCCTCGCGCCAGCCGCGCCGCCCGTATCCGTCACGGTCGTTGGCGTCGGCCACATCGCCACCCAGTCCGGCAGGTTCCAGCCGCCACGCCGCGCCATCGACTGCAGGCTCGTCTCGTAAATCTTCCCGTTCACCAGGCTGAAGTTGCCAGGCTCTACCCTCGGGGTAGGCCACATCCCACGACTGGCCATGACCACCTGGTCCGCCAGCCGGATCTGCTGATCGGGTCGCGCCCGTCCCTCCAGCACGCACTTCGTCGGGGTGGCCACGTTCCGGTTCGATCCCGCATTCGGAGTACGCCACAATCCAGACGCGCTCGCGGCGGTGCGGGGCGCCCATGGATGCCGCGGATATAATCTCCCACTCCGCATCATACCCGAGCGCGGCCAGGTCTCCGAGAACTCGGTCAATCCCCCGAACAAGGAGAGCTGCGACGTTCTCCACGAGCACGTAGCGGGGTCGTATCTCGCCAATGAGCCGGGCGAACTCTGACCACAGGCCGGATCGCTCACCGCCAATGCCGGCACCCTTTCCGGCGATACTGATGTCCTGGCAGGGAAAGCCTCCGCAGATGACATCAGGGAAGATTCCATCAGCGTGTAGTCGATCTGCTGTAAGCTCTCGAACGTCATGGTACTGCGGCACCTCCGGCCAGTGCTTCGCCAGCACCCGCCGGCAGTAGGGGTCGATCTCGACAAACGCGCAGGTGCGGAATCCCGCCCGCTCCAGGCCGAGCGAGAAGGCGCCGACGCCCGAGAAGAGATCGAGCACGTTCATGCTGCCTCCTCCGCGCGTTCCTGCATCCAGGCGCGGGTGCCGGGCCGCAGGTAACAGACCCGGTGATGCTCGCGGCAGTAAGGCCCGTTGCCGACGACCGCCGCGTCGCACCAGTCCCAGTTGGGCCGGCTGCCGCGCGGATACTGGCAGCCCCGCGGCGCCACAGGCTCGGGCGGCGGCGCAACCACCACAGGCGGCGGCGGTGGTTTCGGTGCGGGGACAGCCGGCGCCGGCCGCGTCGGGCGCTTGCGGGGGCGCACCACCGGCGCCTGGCCGGCGGCGTGGATCGGCGAGGCCCGCGGCGGCAGACCCAGCCGACGCGCCTTGCCGACCACCGCCGATTTGCTGATGCCCAGCTCGGCGCCGATCAGCGCCGTCACCGCGCCGTCCGCCCACCGCTGGCGCAGTTGCGCCGTGGCGGCCTCGCCCCACTCATGCGGCTGCCGTCCGGGGGTGTGGAGGCTCACGCGGCAGGCTCGCCACAGCAACAGATGAAGTCGTTAGGCGTCACCGCGCCGCCGGTTGCAGACTTGATGCGCCGGAACGCATCGACGCTAGGCACCCGGTCGCCCGAGCACCAGCGGTAGACCGTGGACACGTCCACGCCGAGACGATCAGCGAACGCCGCCACCGAAATACCGCGCTGCTCCAGGTATTGCGCGAGCTGCATCCCGCAGCATTGCCGCTACGGCAATCCGCGTCAAGCGTAGTTGATTACCATGCTGATTAATGACATTAATGGCCAGATAGGCGAATAACGGCACACATGACGCCAAACCGGATTCGTGAGTTGCGGCTGGCGCGAAACCTCTCGCTCGCCGAGGTGGCGCTCAGGGCTGGTATCGCCATACCGCATCTGTCCCGCATGGAGCGGGGCCAGCGCGCCCTGACGGACGCCTGGATGCACCGGATTGCCGCCGCCCTTGGCGTACAGCCTGCCGATCTATTCCCGCTGCGTGGGAAAGTGGAGAAGGAGGTCGTCGAGAGCGTCGAGGAGCTGAAGGTCCTCTCCTGGTGGCGCCGCATGTCCCGCGACCAGAAGCTGATGGTCATCACCTTGGCGAAGGGATTGGGACAGCCGGTGAGTGTCGAAATCGACCACCCGCCCCCGGTCCCGCAGCCCCGCTCGGCCTGACCACTCCGGCACGTTAAGCGCCGCCGCCGCAGCCCCAAAGGAAATCACCTCACCGCATCGTCGCGGCGATTTATCGCCTCGCGGCCCGGTTTTCTTGTTGCTAGTTGTTTGCCCTTCTGGCAAATTATACCGGCTATGCAGCAGAACAGAAAAGCCGCTTTTGCCCAGGCCAAATCGGTAAACGCAACGGGGTTGGGTGCGGGTCGGCACGGCGGCGTCCCCCTTCTGCAAATAGGCTGTCGAGCATACGCCCGTCCAACTCAGGCGCAACCGCCGTTCCGCAACCGGCTCAACCCTCGGGCTGCGGTATTCGGCGGAATACACGCTGCATAACCATCCAAAAATTGAGGCTCCCATGCTTGCGCACCCTGCCTATCCGGCCCGCCACGTTCTCGACGCAGAAATCGCCGCGATCATCCGCGCGCAGCGGGACCGGGATTTCCTCGCGACACTGGCCGAATGGCAGCACGCCTCGGGCACGGATCGCGCCTACTGGCGCCGCTACGTCCGCCTCGCGATAGCCGAGGAGCGCGTCAGGCTCGCCAGGAGCCGCGCCGCACTGCTCGCCGCCACCACCCGCAACCGGCAGGAGGACGCGTGATGGAAAACGCTGATCTGCTCACCAATGCCGCCGCCCTGCTGGAGCGTGCCCGCGCCGACGAGCGGGCGCTGGAGATCGAGATGACGATCCTGCAGACCCGCCTGGAGGCCACCCGCGAGGTTGTGGCGGCGCTGACCGGCAAGCCACGGGTGCGCCGCCAGCGGGCGCCACGGCTCGTGGAGACGCCCCAGGAGGCGCCTGAGCCGGCTCCACAGCCCGAGCTGGAGGGCGCGGCGTGAGCGACGCCGCCGCACGTCCCAACCTCCCGCTGCCCGACGAACTCGCCCAGGTCCGCGCCGACATCAAGCGCCTCGAAGAGCGCGAGGCGGCGATCCGCGGCATCCTGCTCTCCAACCCGGACACGCGCACCGGCGCCTCCTGGATCGCTGAGGTGAAGACGGTGCAGCAGGAGCGCGTGGACTGGAAAGAACTGCGCGCCAATCATCCCGGCATCACCGAGCAGTACACCTTCCCGACCGAGATCACTCGCGTCGTGCTGAGCGGTGTCGATGAGCACGGCGAGATCATCCCAGCGCGGCAGTTCCGCAAAGCCACAGAAAGCGCCTCACAATGAATGCACTCGTGCCCACTGCGATGCCGCTGCAGGATATGCAGACGCTGGCCGTCGCCATCGCCAAGAGCGGGCTGTTCGGTATCCGCACGCCTGAGCAGGCCCTCGTGCTGATGGCCATTGCCCAGGCCGAGGGCCGGCACGCCGTCGAGGCCGCGCGCGACTACGACATCATCAACAACCGGCCAGCCAAGAAGGCCGAGGCGATGCTGCGCGATTTCATCAAGGCCGGCGGCACGGTGAAATGGCACAGCCTCACCGACGAGTTGGCCGATGCGACGTTCACCCATCCGCAGACCGGCGAGGTGCGGATCGACTGGGACATGCAGCGGGCACAGACGGCGTTCGGCAAGAAAGACATGTACGCCAAGTTCCCGCGCCAGATGCTGCGCAGCCGCGTGGTGTCGGAGGGCGTCCGCACGCTCTGGCCGCTGGCCACGTCAGGCATGTACGTGCCGGAGGAGCAGGCCGACATCCCCGCCAGGGACGAGCACAACGGCCCGACGCTGGAGGCATCGCCGGAGCGCCAGGCAATCAACGACGAGGTGCCGCTGCGTGCTGCCGCTGCACCGATGCCGCGTGCGCCGCGGGTCGCCGAGAAGCCGCAGCGCGAGCGCACCGACGAGCAGTGGCGTGTCTGGCTCGACAAGCTGCGGGACGCGCTGGGCGCCGTGTATCATCGCAGCGAGGTGGTGGAGATCGGCGGGCGCAGCACCGTCAGCGAGGCGGTTGCCACCGGGCCGGAGTGGGTCAAGGCCGAGATCGCCTCGCTGCTGGCCGAGAACTATGCGCGGTTCCCGAATGAGGACGAGGACGAGAGCGCGCTGGACCCGGAATCCGTGCCGGCATAAGCTGCACGGCGGAAGACAAGCAACTAGGGCCGGGGCGCATCCCCCCGATGTAGTAACCAACCCCGGCCCCTATTTTTCCTCATCCGATGGCGGCTCGCGCGCGGCAATGATCAGCGCCAGGATGCCGGCCAGGGCCTCCGAGAAGACGCCCGATGCGCGCGTGCCAAGGTCAGCACAGGCACCGAGCGGGTAGGCGCGCTGGTAAATCAGTATGACGCACGTCAATGCCGCAATGCTCACCCAGATGCATTGAAGCAGTACCACGACGCCGAACAAGGCAAAGCACGCCCGCAGCATCGAGAACGGCGGCCGCCCGGCCACATCAGTCTTCGCCGCGGATGGCGTCGATGATGTCCTGCAATTTGGCGTTCCGCTGCAAGTCCGTCCGGTCTGACCGCCGGTGATGCCGCCGGCGCGTTGTGGTGCCTGGCACCACGGCCCAGTTGTCGCCCACGGGCAACCCCTTGCTGCTCACCAGCCGCCGCACCTCGCCGTCGAGCCACGCATAGGCGTCGGCCAGGCCAGGCACCTCCAGCCCGCTGTGCAGCGCCTGGGCGAGCGCCGCGCGCTGGTACGATGGATACGTCAGGTCGGTGGTGTTGGCGGGCAGTTGGTCGCCGTCCGCTGCGACATCCCAGCCATAGGTCAGCACGTTGAGATCCGTCGCCTCGCCCCAGGATAAGCATTTGGCGCCATACACCGGCTTGTTGATGGCGTGGTCGGCGGGCTTGGGCCTCGACGCGATCTCCCACGTCAGTCCGTCCGCGCTGTCGCCGAGCGTCAGTGTCTCGCTGTCAATCGTGACACTCATGCCGGGCAGGAATTGCTGCACATATTTTATCGTCAGCTCGCAGCTCGTCTTGGTCATCGCCGCCGCCAGCACCGAGGCGTTCTGCATGCGGATATGGTACGGCGCGCATCTCGACCGGCACCAGCCGCTGGTCGCCGAGGCGCGGTCGATGCTGCTGTGCATGAGCCACTCTGCCGGCTCGACCCACTCCGGCCGCCAGGATGCGATCCACGCCGCGGTCAGGTCCACAAAAGCCTGCTGCCAGACGTGATCGCCCGACCGGTTGGGGTCCAATTCCGACGACTGGCCCGATTCATAGATGGTGTGGAATACGTAGTAATACGGGTCAGAGGCGTTCGCCATGCGCGTCTCGACATGGCCCCGGTTCACCTCCAGCCAGTGCGTCCAATACGAGCGCGGCAGCAGCCACGACGGCACCACGGCTGGCGTTGCGACGACGCATTCGGCAATCGCGCGCGTCGGCCAGGCCCAGTATCGTCCCATCACCATGCAGCGCGAATCACTGGGTAGCGAAAGCTGCTGGTAATTCGTGACGAACTGCATCGCCTCCAGATAGTACGGATCGCCGGTCAGCAGGAAAGGTATATACACCGCAGAGGGCAGGTGTCCTTGGTCCGTCCGGAGCGGCGACGGGCCTTTGGCGATGTACGGTGTCCCCTCGCTGCTGCTGTACATGTTGGCGCCGGGGAAGTCGTCCACGATATCGCCGGGACAGGGTGCCAGCGTATCGGGATCACGCACCACGCACGGGTAGCTGTTGATCGCCTCGGCCTGGTCGCGCCATGCGGTTTCCGGGGCGTTGCGCACCAGGTATTGCGCCTGCCAGCCGGTGATGAGGCCCAGGCCGGGATAGCCGCCAGTCTGGCCCTGATTGCCCGGCATGCCACACGTCGCCATCGGCTTGTAGGCGCTCACCGAGAGAATGGGGCCTTTCGCCAGCCCGGTCGTGTCGAGCGGCGGGATCAGGTTCTGCGCCACGAGCTGTGCGTAGGTGCGCCGCACCGGGCGCGGTGCCGACTGCCAGCGCCAGCGGCCGAACCAGTAGTGCCCGCTGGTGGCCTCTACGGTGGCGGTGGAGCCGTCGCGGCGCGTGATGGTGGCGGTGTAGGCGGGCAGGTTGTCGTCCTGTGCCGTGGCGCGCGGCAGCCCGTGCTCGAACACCCATTCCTCGCGGCCACCGCTCCGGTCTGGCCGGTAGAACGCCAGTGTGTGCGGCAGGTCCGGATGCGTGCAGAGGATGTTGTCCATCGTGAAGGCGCCGTCCGGGTCAGCGTAGGGGTCGAGCGCCTGGCCCTCGCTGGCGAGGAACACGTAATCCGTCCCGCCCATGCGGATTGTGGCGCGCGCCTCGCCGTCGTCCGGTGGCGGCTCCTCCGGGTCCGGCGGGTCGGGTGGATCGGGTGGCTCCGGCTCCGTCTCGGCCGGCACGAACAGCCGCTGCGTCTCGGCGTCCTCGAATACGATGATATGCGGGTAGGTCGGTGGCTCGGCCATGTGCGCTTCCCTGCATTATTGTGTTGACTGATGGTCACGGCATACGTTATGCCGCTTATGTCATGAGCAACGAACAATCCGTCCGCGTGATCACGCCTATGCCTAAGGCTCTGCTGCGAGAGATCGACAAATATCGGTTTAAGCAGGAGTGCGCTTCGAGGTCAGAGGCTATCAGGCGACTATTGCAGCAGGCTCTGCGTTCTCAACGGGCAGTCAAAAGTGTCTGATTCTGCTGTCCCTAAGGTGGCCGTTATGGCGTTTCGCTATCATCGGCGAAATGCCATGGAGCGAGGCATCGAGTTCCTCTTCACCCTCGAAGAGTGGTGGAACTGGTGGCAGACGGACGACAGGTGGCAGCGTCGGGGGCGCGGAACCGACAAGCTCGTCATGGCTCGATTTAAAGATCAAGGGCCGTACAGCATTGGAAACACCTACTGCACGACAGGCCGCCAGAACGTCATCGACTATGGTTCCGACAAGCGTTCAGCGGACATGCTGGGTTGGTGGAACGCCAGGCGGGACGAGCAGGAACCCAGCAACACAAAAAGAATGAGTGTAACAGTGACAGACCCGCAGTTGGTTTGGCTGCGCCGCGAGGCGAAGAAGCTCGGCATCACCGTGGCCGGTCTCATCCGCCGCATCATTGACCAAAACAGGATTGAACAGCGATGAGACCGATGGGGTTTGGTTACACGCACACCGACACGCAACGCCAGTACGTGTTCAAGCTGAAGGTAATCCCCGATTACCGCGACGAGAAGACGGTGACTGTGCATATTGACGCCAAGCAGGCCGCCGATATCGCGTCAGCGCTTATGAACGACGTGGAAACATCCGGGAGATGCGTCCGGGGCCAGCGGACATTTACCATCAGCCGGCAGGAGATCGAGGTGTGCCATGAATTGGATGATCGTGACGGCGAATGGCCGGAAGATTTCGCCACGAGAAACTACTCAAGGATGAGCTTCAGTGGTGGCTTTGGTCCCAACTCATGGCAGCGCGTCGTGACCTTGTTGCAGCAGTTGGCCAGGAATGCCGGCTGAGGACGCGCGCGAACAGCAATTACGCATTCAGTGGTTGGAGCTGCAAATGGAGAAGGCGCGATGAGCAACGTATTCACCATAACAATCTCGGACGACGGCGAGGAGCTAGAGCGGGTCTTCATTCGCGAGCAATACGGCGCGGATGCGCTTGCAGAAAGCATTGGGAAGCATGTCGCGCGGTTTCGCGGAGAGATTTTTGCCAGTGGCAAGATCACGATATCTGTCACACGCGAGGATGATCCTACCGTTGCCGAATTGGCGCCGTCTGGCAGTTACGGCGGCGGGTATGACGACGACATTCTCTGAACCAAGAGGCTAGAGCGTTCAGCGGCGCAGCGCTTTGGATGACACACGCGCCGCACATTCAGAGGACTGACAGACTATGACACGACTAGCACTCGCCGCGGCACTCCTGCTCGTGGCAACGCCCGCCTTCGCGCAAACGTCACAGGGTTGGCAGCAATACGCGCCAGGAAACAGCAACTGGGAACAATACGTGCCCGGGAATAGGCCGATGCCAAGGATGCAGGATGTGGATGCCAGAGGGTGCCGCCCCGTGTTTATCCCAGGACAGGGTTATCAGACGCAGTGCGGCTACTGACATGAGCGACGAGGACGCCGCATCGCTGGTAACGATGCATCCGCTGTTCCGGGCCATCCTGGAGGCCCACGGCGCACCGAAGCCAGAGCGTGACTATCCATTCTGCAACACCGCCAAATGCCCGTGGTGGCGCGGCTACTGCTCGCGTGACCCGGCCTGCAACGACTGACACCCGGCGCCGGCTTCGGTCGGCGTCACCTCCGCTTTAGGACACTGACATGGAACTTATGATTGGCGCCGGCTTTGCGCTCGCGCTGCTGTATTTCTGGCTGCTCGGCCACTGGTTCGCCCGCGTGGTTATGTTCCTGGTGCTGATCCCGGTGCTCACGATGGTTGCGTTGTGGGCGCTTTATCCCATGCTGCACACGCCGGCCGACAGTCAGACCAACATGGCATTCGCCATCGCCATTGGCTTCCTCGCGAGCTGGTTCGTGTCCTACGCCCCGATCTACTACCGTCGCCGCAAAGACTACGAGTTCTAAGGAGCCGCCAACGGATTTGGTGGGCGGTCCTCGCCGGATGGCGCGACCGCTGCACCACCGCGCTCTCCCAGGAACCGGGCGGTGGCAGTGAGTGCCCGCATGCTGCCGCCTGGTGTCTTCGCCATCGCCCTGAGGTACTCGATGCCCTCGGGCGAGAACAGCCGCTCGCTCACACGCGCCACGTTGCGCGCCGTCATCCAGTTCTGGATACCGCGCATCACATCCCCCGGAATGCCAAGCAGAGGAATGCCGCCGCGGGCACCGGCCACGGACCCGAGCGCCCCCACAGCCTTCACGCCCGGCGTGCTTGCCGCTGACTCTTCCAGCGCATTGACGGCCGCTCGACGCGGCTCAGTGAGACTGTTCATGCCCCGCGAGCGTGCGACGTGCTGCAGCGTCTCCATGAAGTTCTCAAGGCCCTGGAATGCCGCCGGGTCCATCGCGGCCTGAAGTGCCAGACGGCGGTCCTTATCGGCCCAGACCTGCCGTAGCAGCATCTGCGGGTTGAGACCTTCCTGCGACTTGCCTGCCTGGTCGAACAGATCCTGCAGGTGAGCGCGCACGCCAGCGTTCCATTCATCGGCACGTCCGGCAGCGGTGAATGCGTCCTTAGCTTCGGCAATCGCCCGCGGGTTGTTGGTGTCGAACACCGGCTTGACGATGGCCCGCGCCTTATCCGTGCCCAGATCGGGCGCGCCGCGCGTGCCGAGAACGTCCTCCATTCTGGTCGCAAGCCGCTGACCGGGCGCTGCTGCTTCCCGCGCGGTCCCGTATGTCGGATAGGCCGCATCGAGATGTGTCAGCAGGTCGCCGCGCAACGTATCAATGGCATGCGCCGTCGTGCGCTCACCGGCACGGGTGGCGACATTGTGCGCGTCATCCAGCTTCCGCTTCGCTAGATCCCAGAGCGCGAAATCAGGCGTTTCAGGCGCCGGCTTCCGGTAGATGTTCTGATATTCCTTGCGGGCCGACTCCAGTGCCGACTTGACCGCCGGGGCTTCCATCAACTGCGCCAGGTCCGGCGACATCACCTGACCGCCCTTCTCGGCCGCCTGGTAGGATGGCCTGGCTGTCGCATTGGCCTGCTGACGCGCAATCCGCGTCGCGTCCTCGGCGCCCTGCTGGAACTGCAGCGCCGCATCTGTCTTGTCAGTGACAGGCGATACCCGCGCCAGCGCGTTCTCGTGGGCTTGCGCCAGTTGCTGACGCTGCATGTCATAGTACGTCTTGGCGATGTCCGGGTTAGCGCCGGCTCGCACGGCAGCCCCCGATGCCACAGCATCTTCCAGGTTCAGCACCGACGGCAGTCCGGACGCCTGCCCAGGCGTCAGCTCGACGCCCTGCGCTCTGGCTTTCAGCAGCGCGGCCTCAGCATCCGGCAGCACACTCGGCGCCAGCTTGGTGCCACGCAACGCAGCCACGTCCCGCGACGATGCCGCCAGCGGGTTCGGCATTCCTGCCCGCACGGCAAGGCCACCAACCAACTGCCCAACGCCCGCCCCAGCCGCCTCTGTAGCCGTCTGGTATGGGTTATAGGGTGGCGCACCCGGATCGAGTTGTGCCGCCAGCCGCTGACGCACCACGTCGCCAGACGCCGCACCGACTGCTGCGCCTGTTGGGCCAAGCACGATGGAAGTAGGGCCGCCCGCGAGGCCGCCAACCACTGCGCCCGTCGCTGGCAGTGCTGGACCGGCAGCCGTGCCGACATGCGCCCACGCATCACGCGGAATCAGAGTGCTTGGTCGATTGATGTCCGGCGCGTATGGAGCCGGATCGACGTAGAATGCCTGCCCGTTGAAACCCACCGCCGCCAAGCGTCCGTTCGGGCCATAGAACAGGCGAGACTGAGCATCGGCATCGCTCATGCCTGGAAATAACTGTTTCGCCATGATCCGGCGGCGTTGCTCCGGGTCGGACCCGAGGCTACCGGCCGCCTGAATGCCGGCGCCTGGCACCAGATCCTCGCGGATCGGCCGGCCGGTCGATTGCGCCACTGGGCTGCTGCCGCCGCTGCTGGCGAACTGATATTTCTGGCCGGTGAGCGGGTCGATGTCGCCCGCGGCGGGCTGCTTCTGCGTGCCGATGGTTGCCCAGCGCGGGTCGTCGCCTGCCGGGGCTGACGCAGGTACAGGCGCGGGCGCTGGTGCCTGTTGGGCGGACCTGCCGACCGTTGCCCAGCGTGGGTCTTCTTCCTCAGCCATTTATCGATCCACCTGCTTGGGCGGCGCGCGCCGGACCACCAGGGTATTCGCCGGCTCCCAGCTATACGCCACCCGGTCTTTGTAATTGCCGCTCTGCATCAGGTAGTAGCTCTGCCCGTTGGGACCGTCCGCGACGTGGCCGGTGGCAATCCCGACGTGGCCGCCTGTAGTGCCCGCCGGGCGGCCTCGCGGCTGCACCAACACGTCACCCGGCTGCGGCGCACCCTGCGCCGGCTGGCCCCATTTCAGGAAGCTGGTGGCCACGTATTTGCCGGGGCCGGTGGTGCCCTCGATGCCGTTGGCATTGAGCGCGCTGTTCACATAGGCCACGCACCAGTTGTTTTTGGTGGCGTCGAGGGTCTGTCCGTGCTGGCGCAGGAAGTCATTGATGGTGCGGCCGGTCTGGCCGATCTGACTGCTGCCCGCAGCAACGATGCGGCTGCCATCAGCCGGTGGCTGTGGTGGTGGCTTGGACGACAACGCGCCCTCTGCCTTGCTCCAGGCGGTGGGCAGGTCGATGGTATCGTCCTCTGCGCGGCTCCACGCTGTGGGCAGGTCCAGTTCCTCGTCCGGCATCAGGGTATCCACTTCTGAGCACGGGCATAGTCGGTATCATCCAGGAACTTCTTCTGGTCCTCTGGCTTCATGCTCCTACGCAGAGCTGCAATCTCAGGCGGGTCCATGTAGACCGCCTGGAAGACGCGTGGGTCGAAATGCTTGTTGAACTCGTTCTGGAAGCTGGCGTAACTGTCCGGCCCGTGGCCGGCTGACCGCCAGTCTTGCCAGGCGCGCGACTTCGCCGCGATGGCATCTTCATTGCCGTGCAGCAAGTTGAGAATGCGTTTATTGCCGAGCTTCGACAGTTCAAGGTTCGGGTTCGATCCCATGAACAGCGCCTGTCTGGCGTCAGTACCGCCGATAGCGGCGAGCTGCTGCCCGATGGCGATGTTGGCGAGCTTGGCGTAGTTTTCGGCTGACGCGACCTGTTCTTTCGTCATGGTGAGGCCGTGACCGGTCCACTTCTGCATGAAGGCGTTGACGTTCTTTTCGCGCTCGGTCCCTGGCCCTGAGTTGATCGCCTCCAGGTCGGCCATCATGTTGCTGTAGTTGGCTTTGTTGGCCGGCACCTGATCGGCCCGCGTTGTCAGAGTGGTGGCGGCGGCCGCGCTGTCCTCCGCCAGCTTCCTCTGGGCCTCTGCCACTCCCGCAGGCGGCGCTGTAACGACGACAGGCGGCTTGGCGGCGGCTACGGGTGCGGGTGCAGATGGCGCCCCAGTGCCTGCTGCGCCACCTCTGGGCGTCGTGCCGGGCGGTGGTGGGACTGGCGGTGGCCCAACCGCTCCACCGGTTCCAGGAGCACCAGAAACCGTGCCAGGGGCGGGTGCTCCGAAAGCCGGTCCGCGGGGTGTCTCTGCCTCTCGGAACGTCACGGCGCTGGGATCGCCCTCGGGCACCGGCTGGCCTTGCGCGTTGTACCCCTGCTGCTTCTTCTGTGGGGCATAATATGTCTCTGGCGCGACGGTGTGGGCGACGCCGCCGCCGATATGCACCTGCGGCGCTCCGTACCCGGGGATGCCTTGTTGTGTTGTCACCGGCGCATCGGTGCCGCCAAAGTTGTGCATGCTGGTCTGTCCTGCGACACGCCCCATACCGGTTGCCGCATCAAGCGCGCCGATCCCGTGCTGGGCAGCCCATCTCACCCGGCCGGCAGCATCCATCCTCTGCGCTGCATCGAACTCCGCATTGATCCGCGCCGCCTGACCTGGGAACTGGCGCAGCATGCTGTCCCGCGCCATTGCCAGGTTACCGTCCGATGGATCGGACATAATCGTCATGGCTGAACGGGCGACGTGATTATACATCGCGCCGCCCTGGTTCATCTGTTCCGTCGAGAGAGCCGAACTGTCCCGCAGATTCTTCATCATACCCTGCCGGGCCAGCGGGTTCTGGGACGCGAGCCGCTGGGCCAGAGGGATGTTGACGTTGCCATCGGCGTCCGTGGCCTGCTGCAGTGCGTTGCCCCACGCCTCGGTCGCCTGCTTGTCGCGCAGGTCGTAGACCTTGCCAGCCGCATCGAGCGCCGTGGTTTGCGCGGCCAGCGGGTTGACGACAACCGGATCAGCCAGGCCGTGTGTGCTGCCACTCATTGCGCGTTCCTACACTTGCGGTGGGATGTAGTTGCCTGGAGTGCCGATATTTCTGTAGTCCGCAAACCCCGTCATCACGGGATTGCCGGACGCGCTGATACCCGGCGTCCCCGGCGCAGCGGTGCCGTAGGTGTTCTGTGGGTTCATGTAGCGGCTGAACGCGTCGGATTGGATGTAATTCTGCAGCCCCTGGTTCAGCGCGTTGCCGGTGTTGGTCAGCCCGCGCGCTTCCGCCTCGCCCGCCGCCTGCAGCGCATTGCCGGCGGTCGATGCCGCCTTCGTGCCTTCCGCTCCCAGGCCGGCCGCGGCGCTCTCACCGAGCCGCGCTGTATCGAACAGCCGCTGGAACTGGTTGGTGAGCTGCCCCTGCTGGCCGGTGTTCAGTTCCAGCACGTCCTTGAACCGCTGCTGCGCGTTGTTGAACTGGTTCTGGTAGTTCTTGTCCGCCAGCCCCGTCACAAACTCGGCCGCGCCCTTGAGGCTCGCGCCGCTGACACCAAGCCCACGCGCCGCCGCCGCACTCTGCGTCTGTTTCAACCCTTGCTGGAGCTGAAACTGATACCCCGGCGTCTGCTCCAGTTCCGCCTGCGTCATCCGTGGCGGCAGGTATTGGTTATACGCCAAGTCAAGATAATCGGTGCCCCCGCCGGTCGGCCCGCTGCTCGCCAGCGTCGCCAGCCCCGGCAATGCACTCGCACCTGCTGCGGTGAACGGACTCAGGTCCTGCCGCGTCATCAGGTACTGCATCTTCTGCAAATTCGCGGCATCCTTCGCCGCACCGGCTGACTTGCCGGCGCCCATCAACTGCGAGCCTGCGGACAGCGCGCTCCCGCCAGCTATAGCCGCAGCAGTCCATCCAGCCGGCATTACACCCTCCTGTTCAGCTCATTCCGCGCGCATCGACACGATGACAACAACCCGGTCAACATCACCATCATTAGCGATGGCGTGCATTTTCAGGTTGTCGAACGTCCAGATTGATCCCTGCTCAAAGCGCACCTGCTCGTCCTCGACGCGCACAATCGCGCTGCCGGAAACGGTCACATGCGCCTTGCAGTGGTAGTAAGTCGGCGCCCAGCTTCCGGCGTCGCTGTGCGGCAGGATCTCGCCACCAGGCGGCAGCCGCGTCAGCAGGACGCTGCCCAGTTCCACGGCCTGCACCCGCGCCATCAGCCCGAACACCAGCGGACGCAATGCGGGCAGTGCGTGCCATGCCGGCCACCAGACATTGCGATGCTCACGCCTGCGCACGGCGAGGTCCGTGAGATCGGCCTCGGGCATATACCGCGCGTAAATGTCGGTCATCGCGCCGTGCGGCGTGCCCTCATAAAGTCGCCGCGTCGGCAGCGCATCCCACAGCGCCTCGTTGCGCGTCAGCTCAAGCTGCAGCGGCAGTGTGTCGATGCCGTCAGCGATGCGGACGAAATGCCGCATCAGCGCTCACCGAGCACGTAGACCGACCATCCATTCGGTGCCGTGTTGCGGAATTTAAACCCCATCATGGTCACGAATTTACGCCATTTGTCGAAGTCGTCGTTATGCGGATGCGCGGTCTGCGTGACGTAAATCGGGCTGTGCCACGCGATGACCGCATCGAGATCCCGACGCATCGCAGCGGCTGATCGCGCCGTCCAACGATGCACGTCGAGATGCGCGAAGGTCTGGCCATTGTCCAGCACCTCCAGCCGGGCCGTATAGTCACGCCGGCCGATGCCGCGTTGCAGATGCGCGATCAGCGGGCCATTGCTCACCATATCCCGTGTCACGGCATGGATGTCCGCCTGCAGGTTCTGCGGCGCCAGCGAAGCCCACCAGGCCGGATTGTGCGGCAATCCGAGGCAGTGCTCGAACACTCGGGCGCACGTCGCCTCCTCGCGCAGCGCCTCGAACGTCACGCTCAGCGCCCCTGGCCAGTGCGCCTCGATCTCGTCCAGGGCCGCGTCGAACCGCCGCAACTGTCGCGCCATCACCGCGGCATCGAACGGCAGCCCGAGCCGCAACAGGCTGTTGAACACGGCGGCCGGGTCGCGGCGCACGACGGCCACCCTGGTATGCGGCGCCAGGCGTCTCAGAAGCCGCCAGAACGGCCCGGCCGCAGTTTCCGCTGTGCCGGTGCGGGGCCGCGCCAGCCACGCCCTGACATCGCTCAGCGTCCGCGCGTGGCGGATTTCCTCATGACCACAATGCCAGCCGCCGAAACTCAGATACCGCGACAGCCAGTAGGAGCGGCTGCGCGGCAGGCTGAGCACGACGAACGGCGGCGGTGTCACCCGAGCCTGGCCTCCAGCGCATCGAGGCGGACGAGCACGGACGCGATGGCGCCGGCGATCTGCTGGTCGACGTATGCCTTCGGGGTAGCGTCGTTGCCGTCCACCGGCATGACGTTCGGCAGGGATACCGGCACCGGCTCCGGCACGGGCGGCGGCTCGTAGGGCGAGACTTTGAGGCCCTGCTCGACGATCTCGGCGTATTCCGCATTCGCCGGATCGGTCGGCACGAAGAACACGCCGGGGCCGGTGAGATTGCCGAGCGTTTCCTTGTCGTCCAGCGTCGCCTGGATCATCGAATTGTCTGCTGACGTATATACGAGCTGCATGTCTATAGGTCCGCCGATGCGGCGTAATTGAATATGTAATACAGCCCAAGCGAGTTTGGCGACGTGAAACTGAACGAGACGCCTGTGGGCGCCACATAAGGAATGTTTATTGTGCCTGTGGCAGTCCCTGTAGCACCATACGGCGTTATCGTTGGCGATCCTCTCAAGGTAACCGAGAACAGGTAGGTGGAAATAGCTCCACCGAATGTGCCGCTGCCATTACTGTGCAGTGTGGCATTGGTGTAGACCTGATAGAACCGCTGGCAGGCGGCGAGCTGTTGCTGCGGTGTGCCGCCGTAATCCAGCGGCGTGGCAACGCTGCCGATCTCTAGCTGGACGCCCCAGAGCAGGAAGTTCGCCGTCTGCACACCGATGCCGCCAGCGAATGCGTTGTTGGTCGCGCCACTGCTGAAGAACAAAGCCAATCGGCTGTAGTGGTCGGGGTTCGTTCCGACCGTCTTTCCGATGATGCTTGGATAGGTGAACGTCACCGAATAACGTGCTGCCGTCGTACTGAGTGTTACCGGTGTTCCGTTGATGGCTACAGGCGCCGATGGCGAGCCGCCAGTGCCAAAAATTTGCTGGGCGGCAACGCCGATCTTTGGTGTTCCAGCGGTCGCATATGCCCAGAATGAGACGGTGACCGCTTTGCCAGCAAGCCGCCGCACATCCTCGATGAATTGAGAAACGACAGTGAATGCGCCAGCTCCGGCGTTGCCGGTGACGCCGACAAACATGAGCTTGGTAGCAGCCTCGTCGCCGATTTGCGTACGATGTGCGTCATCGTTATCAATCTGCTGAACGGTTGTCGTGTCTAGGGCAAGATCGAGTCGCCAGCGATCCAGCGTGTAACCCGATGTGCTAAAGGCTGTCGAGCCGCGCTGCGCGATGTTGAAACACCCGTTCATCACGAGGTTGCGCCCGTCGTCGTGCAACGCCCCCACCGCCGCCACATCCGCCTGCTGCAGCGTGACCGCACCGGCCCGCGTGTTCCAGGTGCTGACACCAGCGCCCGACGCCACCATCTGCGCCTGCACGAACGCCGTGGTGGCAATGCGTGTCGTGCTGTCGCCTGTCGTCGGGGTGGGTGCCGTCGGCGTGCCGGTCAGCGGGGGCGAGGCGAGTGGCGCGCGGGTGAGGTCGGACGGGTGGATGTGGTCGCCGCGCGAGACCGCTGCCGCCACGCCAGGCGCTGCTGTGCCGTCCATCATCGGCGGCGCCGCGCTGTAGTTCGGCGTGTAGGCGGTATTCGCGTAGCTGGCGATTTCCGCCATCGTCGCGGCATACGCTGTCGTGGACGCACTGCGCGCCAGCGGCAGCTTGTCCGTCGCCGTCAGCGTGCCGGGATCGGCGCCCGCACTAATCTTGGTATCTGCCACCCGTCACCCCCACGTCCACGCGCCAGTGCCGTCCTCCAGGCCCCATCGCCCGGTCCCATCCTCTTTCCCGATGCCGACCACAGCCGTTGCCGACGTGCCCACGGCGATGTGCGTGCCGTCGAGCCAGGGCATGCCGTTACCGGGGTCCGCAGTCGGCAGGAACGACAGGTCGCATGCCGCCCAGCGGCTGCACAGTTCGGAGATCAGCACCAGCAGCGCGTCGGCATTCTGCCGCGCCGTCGCCTCGTTGCTGTCGGCCCGCGCCCGCAGCGTCGCCTCGCGGGTCACCGCGGTGTTCAGCGTGGTATCGGCCGCCGCGCGTGTCGCTGCTTCGCTCGCCAGTCCGGTCGCCAGCCCGGTGTCCGCCGTGCTGCGCGCCGCCGTCTCAGCCGCGAGCTGCGCCTCCAGTTCGGACGTGTCGGACGACTGCCCGACCGCCCCGCCCGTGCGCTGATACAGCGCCAGCAGAAACGCGCGCCAGGCCGGCGTCACCTGCCCGCTGACCGGATCGACCAGCGGCGCGCTGGGCACGCCCGTGTTGAGCGCGACGGTCATTCAGTTCCCGGTGGCGATCCAGCAGAAGGCGGCTGGGATCGGATGCACCGTGTCGTCGGCCAGCGGGATGCTCGACCAGATATCGAAGCCGTTGGCGTCGTAGTTCACCGACAGCCACACCGCGCTCAGATCGCTGTTCATGAGCTGCGTCACAACGGCTGTAGTGGCAGTCGGAAACGGCTGCGGGAAGGTGACGCGGAGATGGCCCGACGAGTCGGTGACGTTGGTGCCCACCTTGAGGCTCGTGGCGAGCAGCGTGCTAATCTGCGACTGCAGCGCATTGTCCGCGGCGATGCGCGCGGCTTCCTCCGCGTCGATCTGCGACTGGAGGTCGTTCTCCTTGTTGGTGGCGCGCGTAACTTCCGCGGTGATCTGCGTCTGCAGGTTGGCCTCGGCAGCCAGCGCACGATCCGTCTCGACCTGTATCGCGTCCTCTATGCCCAGCAGCGCGCGTGCATCGGCCAGTGTCGGCGCGGTGGTGAACGGCAGTAGCGCATCGGAAATGCCGGTGGAGGTCCAGCCGTCGTACACCAGGTTCCCGTCAACGTCGCGCACGATCAGCCGGTAGTCGGCGCTGCCCAGGATGATGGCGCGACCTGCGGCATCGAGGACCACCGGGTTGGTGTTGGCGGCGGCTTTGTCCGGGTCCAGCCATGTATCCTTGGGCGTACTGGTACCAGGCACCAGCGTCTGCACGGTGCCGCCCGCGTATGGGTGGCCGTCAGCGTCGATGAACTGGATCTGCGGCGGGCCAAGAGGAAGCGGCATCGCTATGTCTTCACTGCTGTGAGTTCAATCCAGCCACCCTGCAGGGCGGTGGGACGCGGGCATGACCACGACAGGCGCCATACGCGATCACGGGCGTAGCCGAGCCTCTGCCACTGGACGAATGTCCGATACTCGCCGAGCGCGCCCATCTGCTGGCCGACCGGCGAGCCGTAGCTATGCCCACGATCATCCGACCAATCGAGGAATAGCTGGCACGGCGGTGTCGGAATGGTGCGGACCATCACGTCG
>Ga0075425_100002490_pt1 | contig 18457 bp, 12 predicted proteins | sample SoiMethybrSBSTD4_FD_75300 | JGI IMG/M metagenome (GOLD analysis project Ga0075425, IMG submission 75300) | Bulk soil microbial communities from a Populus tree surrounding site in Tennessee, USA - Soil MetaG P. TD hybrid SBSTD4 | ecosystem: Environmental > Terrestrial > Soil > Tree plantation... | reverse complement strand
ACGAACGGCAGGGCTGCGCTGACGGCGAACACCAGTCGGCGCACTTTCGCAGGGTGCATGGTCCTCTCTCCTCCTGTAACGGTGACGCGCCGAAGAACCGCGCTCGGCCCGTCGCGATCACCGACAGTGTCAACGTGCGTGCCACGAAGTCATGCTTGAGCGGTCAAGCTTTGGTTTTTGCCGAGCTGTCACAGGACGGAGCATTTGGCCGGCTGACCAAGTCCGTTCTGGGACACTACCGGCTGGTCCATGCTCCATTCCGCAACCCGGCGGTTGCCGGAGTGGGTAGTGGGTTACACGGGAACAAGTGGTAGGGGCTGTTACAATTCGCGCACCCAACTCATGCTGAAGCTGCTGAATGCCGCCGTCACCGTCTTCCTGACCGCCTTCGTCTACGCCGCATCGACGGATGTCGAGTGGCCGATGCACGGAGGAGCCGGCAACATCCGCTATTCGCCATTGGCCCAGGTGGACCGGACGAACGTGTCGCAACTGAAGGTGGCCTGGACCTACGAATCGGGCGATCACTTCAAGGGTTCAGAGATGCAGAGCAACCCGGTCGTGGTCGGCGGGGTGCTCTATGCGACGACGCCGACCTTGAAGGTCATCGCGCTCGATGCCGCGACGGGCAAGGAGCTGTGGAAGTTCGATCCGAGCGGCGGCGGCGCGTCCAGTTCGAGGTTCAGGCACCGGGGCGTGACCGTGCACGGCGATCGCGTCTTCGTGACCTACCGCAACTGGCTGTACGCGCTCGACACGAAGACCGGGCAGCCCATCAAGACGTTCGGGCAGGACGGCCGAGTCGATCTGCGCGAGGGGCTCGGACGGCCGGCCGACAGGCTCACGGTGACGGCGAGCACGCCCGGGGCGGTGTTCGAGGACATGCTGATCATGGGCAGCACGGTCCCCGAGACGCTGCCGAGCGCGCCCGGCGACATCCGCGCCTTCGACGTCAACACCGGCAAGATCCGCTGGACCTTCCACACCATTCCGCGTCCCGGCGAGCTCGGCTACGAGACCTGGCCAAAGGACGCCTGGCAGATCGCCGGCGGCGCCAACGCGTGGGCGGGCGTCGTCGTCGATCCGAACCTGGCGATGGTTTTCGCCGCGACCGGGTCCTCGTCATTCGACTTCTACGGCGAGAACCGCAAGGGAGACAACCTGTTTGCCGACTGCGTCCTCGCCCTGGACGCGCGCACGGGCAAGCGCGTGTGGCACTTCCAGGGCCTGCGGCACGACGTGTGGGATCTCGACTTCCCGGCCGCCCCCAATCTCGTCACCGTGACGCGCGACGGGCGCAAGGTCGACGCGGTCGCGCAGGTGACCAAGACCGGCTTCGTCTTCGTGCTCGATCGCAAGACCGGGGCCCCGCTCTTTCCGATTGAAGAGCGGGCCGTGCCGGCGTCGGCGATCGAGGGTGAGGCGCTGGCGCGAACCGAGCCCGTCCCGGTGAAGCCGCCGCCGTTTGCGCGCAGCGGCCCGACCGAGGCGATGCTGACGCGGCGGACGCCGCAGGCGCATGCCGCGGTGCTCGAGCAGTTCCGCGCGCTGAAGCGCGGCCTGTTCGCGCCGCCGTCGCGCGAAGGCACGATCATCTTTCCCGGCGTCGACGGCGGCGCCGAATGGGGCGGCGCCGCGTTCGATCCGGACAGCGCGCTGCTCTTCGTCAACTCGAACGAGATGCCGTGGATCGTCCGGCTGATTCCGAACGACGACACGTCGCTCTACAACTCGAAGTGCGCGTCGTGCCACAGGGAGAATCGCACCGGCACGGCGGTGGCGCCGACGCTGATCGACATCGGCGCGCGCAAGACGCGCGAGCAGCTCGCCGACGTGATCCGCCACGGCACGGGCCGCATGCCTGGCTATCCCGACCTGGGCGCGAAGAACATCAACGATCTCGTCGAGTTCCTGATCACCGGCAAGGATCGCGGCAAGGATCCGGGCCTCTTGAACGAGCCGACGTACGTGAAGTATCGCAGCGACGGCGAGACGCTCTGGCGCGATCCGGACGGATACCCGCCGCTCACGCCGCCGTGGGGCACGCTGAACGCGATCGATCTGAACGCCGGCACGATCCGCTGGAAGATCCCGTTCGGCGAGTATCCGGAGCTGGTGGCCAAGGGGCTGCGCAACACCGGCAGCGACAATTACGGCGGCCCCGTCGTCACCGCCAGCGGCCTGGTCTTCATCGGCGCCACCAACTTCGACCGGAAGTTCCACGCCTACGACAAGCTGACGGGCAAGCTGCTGTGGGAGACGACGCTGCCCGCCGCCGGCAACGCCACACCCGCGATCTATTCGCTCAATGGCCGCGAGTACATCGTCATCGCCTGCGGCGGCGGCAAGAACGGCGCCCCGTCCGGCAGCTCGATCGTGGCGTTCGCGCTGCCCCGGGGGTCAGGTCTGTAAACCGGCCGTTCCGGGTGCCAGGCCTCCGACGTGCGTCGGGGGTCAGGTCTGCAAACCGTCCCTTCGCGGTGCCAGGTCAGCCCCTCCACTTCCCCGGAACCCTGACCTGGCACCGCGAACCGTCGGTTTGCAGACCTGACCCCGGGGACGAAGCGCCGGCCTGGCACCGCGAGCGGCCGGTTTGCAGACCTGACCCCCGGTAGAATGCGGCGATGCGGGCAGGGGTGGGACTGGTGGCGATCGCGGCGGTGCTGGGGACGATCCAACCGCCGCAGACGGCAGCGCCGCTGGACGCGGCGTTCGCCAGGTACTGGGACGCCAGGAACCCGAGCGACGCGGCGAAAGCGGCCAACGACATCCTCAAGGCGGCGCCCGCCTTTGACGAGGTCTACGCGCGGCTGCAGCGCGGGCGGACGTATGCCAGGACGCCCCCGACCGGGATCATCCGCGGGCGCCGCGGCGGGCGGTTCGAGTACTGGCTCAACGTCCCCGCCTCCTACGACCCGGCGCGCCGCTACCAGGCGCGCATCCAGTTGCACGGCGGCGTGATGCGCCCCGACGCCAGCCTGCGCGGCGACGGCAGCGTGCGGCTGCCCGGCGACGAGCAGATCTACATCTCCCCCGCCGGCTGGAGCGACGCGCCGTGGTGGAGCGAAGCCCAGGTCGAGAACGTGCGGCTGATCGTGGACGCCGTGAAGCGCACCTACAACGTGGACGAGAACCGCGTCGCGCTGTCGGGCGTCTCCGACGGCGGCACCGGCGCCTACTACATCGCCATGCGCGACACCACGCCGTACGCCTCGTTTCTCCCCTTGAACGGCTACGTCCTCGTGCTGCGCAGCCCCGAACTTAGCGTCGGCGATCTCTTCCTGAACAACCTGCGCAACAAGCCGCTGTTCGTCGTCAACGGCGGCAAGGACCCGCTCTATCCCATCGACACCGTCGAGCCGTCGCTCGTGCACATGAGCAGCGGCGGCGTCGCCATCGTCTATCGCCCGCAGCCCGACGCGGGGCACGACACGACCTGGTGGCCGAAGGTGAAGGACGACTTCGAGACGTTCGTGCGGATGCACCCGCGCAGCCCGCTGCCCGACAAGCTGACGTGGGAGACGTCGGATACGAAGAACGTCGGCCGCGCGCACTGGCTGGTAATCGACACCCTGGGGACCACGCCGAACGACGCGAAGGAGATGCCGGACCTGAATCGGTCGCTCGGCTTCGAGGTCTTCCACAACGGACGCTCGGGACGCGTCGACCTGGTGCGCGCCGGCAACACCGTGACGGCGACGACGCGCGGCGTGAAGGAATTCACGCTGCTGCTCTCGCCGGATCAGTTCGATTTCACGAAGAACGTGAAGGTCGTGGTGAACGGACGCACCGCGTTCGACGCCATGGTCGAGAAGAGCGTCGCGACGCTGATGAACTGGGCGGCACGCGACAACGATCGGACGATGCTGTTCGCGGCCGAGATCAGGATCCGCCCTTGATCCGCTTCAGGTCCTTCTGAGCCTGCTCGAACTTCGGCTCGAGCCTGGTCGCGGTCTGCAGGGACGCGATCGCGTCCTGCTTCCGGCCCTGCTTGTCCAGGATCATCCCGAGGCGCCAGTGGGCAACGCCGGTGGACGTCGCGGACGGCTCCGGCTCCTGCGACAGGTACTTCCGCGCGTAGCGTTCCGCGCGCGGCAGATCTTTTCCGGTCGCGAGCAGCGCGCCCGACGCGCGCAGGTACGGCGTCAGGTTGTCAGGGATGGCTTTCTCGGCCTCCGCGAGCGCGGCGTCGAGATCGGCCCATCGCTCGGCGCTGGCATAGGCCGCCGCCAGCACCGAGTACGGCGTCGTGCGGTCGGCGTCGAGCTTCTTCGCGATCACCGCTTCCTTCTCGGCGAGGTCCCAGCGCGGCGTGGCGCCCGACGCGTAAATGTTGGCGAGGTTGGCGTGCGGCTCCCAGCGGTTCGGATCCGCCTGCACCGCCTGGACCCACGTCTGCTCGATCTCGTTCAAGGGCGCCGGCGACTGCCGGGCGAGGCGCCGCACCTTCGCGATGCAGCCGTCCACCTTGTTGATCGCGGCGGCCTGATCGACCATCGCGGCCGCTTTCTCCTTGTCGCCCCCCGCAATCCCTGGCGCGCGGTCGTAGAACTCGGAGAGCCCGATCATGGCGGACGTATTCCTGGGATCGATGGTCAGCACCGCTTCCGCTTCGCGCTTGAACCGCTTGGCCAGGCCGAGCTGCTTGAAGATGCTGGCGTTGCCGGCCTGCTCGCCGACGACCTGCGCCACCTGCCAGCGGTACTCGCCATTCTTCGGGTCGAGCGCGGCCGCCTTTTCGGCCGGCGCGAGCGCGCCGTCGACGTCGTGGTAGGCCATCCTGACGCGCGACAGCAGCCACTGCGCTTCGGCGTCGTTCGGGTTCGCGGCGGCACGCGGCTCGATCATCGCCTTGAGCCGCTTCCAGTGCCCGTGCTCCGCCAGGTCGGCCCCCGGCGACAGGGCCCCGCCGCGAAGTCCCGCGCTGCAGGCCACAACCGCCGCGACGATCGCGAACACACGTCGATTCATGGGCGACCCCTCTTCGGGCAGGCTGGATCGGTGCCTTAGACGGAGGGGGCGCGACCGAAGTTGCCGCGTTCGCCGTTGCAGGACGCTACAGCCGCAGCGCCTCGATCGGCTCGACGCGCGTCGCGCGGCGCGCGGGCAGATAGCAGGCAAGAAGGGCAACGACGAGGAGGATCGATGTCGCGATGGCAAACACACTCACGTCGTGTGCCGTTACGCCGAACAGCAGCGACTGCAGGTAGCGGCCCAGGACGAGCGCTCCGGCGAGACCAAGAACCAGGCCGGCACCGGCCGTCCGCAGCCCCTGGCCCATGACCAGGGACAGGATCGAGGCGCGATCGGCGCCCAGCGCCTGCCGGATGCCGAACTCGCGGACTCGCTCGCTGACGCCGAACGCAAGCACCCCGTAGATGCCGATCGCGGCGAGCAACAGGGCGATCGCGCCGAAGAGCGACAACAGCGTCGCCGGCATCCGCCGCGGCTGCAGCGCCTGCGAGAAACGATCCTCGAGCGTGCGCACGTCCGAGATTGCCCGTCCGGCGTCGATCGCCTGCACCGCGGCGCGGACCTGCGGCGCGAGCGACGCGGCGTCAACGCCGCTCTTGAGCAGGATTCCCATCAGCGGCTGCGCGACCTGCGCCACCGTGAAGTAGATGCGCTCCTCCGGCACCGCGACGGCGACGTCGCCGCCGTTGATCGTGCCGACGACGCCGACGATGGTGTAGTTGCGCGGGCTGCCGAAATTCAGTTGCCGGCCGACCGGATCGATCCCGGCGAATTGCCGTTTGGCGAGGAACTCGTCGATCACCACGACGCGCTGCGACGTCGCCGTGTCGGCGCTGGTGAACGTGCGTCCGGCGAGAAGCGGGATGCCGAGCGCCTTGAAATACGCTCCGCCGACCGTCGTCAGAAACGCGTGCGGCAGCTGGTCGTTCGGGCCGACCGGCCGATCGAGCAGGTGGTAGGTGCCGCTGCCGTCCTGGCCGCTGAAGGGAACCGCGTTGCTGAGCCCGACGTGCGACGCGCCTGGAATCGCCTCGAGCCTGTCCAGGAGCGCGCTCCAGAATGCGCGGATGGACGCAGCATCGGGATAGCGCTCGCCGGGCAGCGCGACCTGCGCCGACAGGACGTGCTCTGTCGTGAAGCCAGGGTTCACGCGCAGGGCGCGCGCGAAACTCTTGAGCAGCAGCCCGGCGCCGACGAGCAGCATCACCGCGAGCGCCACTTCCGCGATCGCCAGCGTCGCGCGCACGGCGCTGGTGCGACGGTTCGCCGATCCGCGCGTGCCGTCGTCCTTCAACGCGGCTGCGGGCGCGGTTCGCAACACCGACAGCGCGGGAACGAGCCCGGCGACAAGCCCGGTCAGTATCGCCACGAGCAGCGTGAACGCCAGCACCGGCCCGTTCAGCGACACGCCCGCAGCGGCGGGAACCTGCTCCGCTACCGTGACACCGAGGGCGCGGCTGGCGAGCGAGGCCAGCGCAAGACCCGCGGCGGCGCCGAACGCCGCAATCAACGTCCCCTCTGCCAGCAGCTGGCGCACGATGCGCCAGTGGCTGGCTCCGAGCGTCGCGCGGATCGCCAGCTCGCGGTGGCGGCCGCTGGCGCGCATCAGGAGGAGGTTGGCGACGTTGGCGCACGCGATCAGCAGCACCAGCAGCACGCCTCCTTGCAACAGCAGCAGCGGCGCGCGCGTCTCGCCGACGAGCTGATCGCGGATCGGCACGGCGACGCCGGTGAATCCCGAGTTGCGCATGAACGCGGCACGCTGTGGAACGCGAACGATCAGGCGCGCGACGATCGCCTGCATCTGCGCGTCGAGCTGCGCCACCGTCGCGCCGGGCCGCAGGCGCGCGATCATCGTGCTGAACTCGTTGCCGCGTTCCTGGTCCGACATCTGCGCCGGCGTGAACGCAAACGGCCTCACCATCGAAATGTCGCGCACCGGCAGGTCGAAGTCGCGCGAAAGGACGCCGACGACGACGTGCGCCTCCCCGTTGAGCACGATCGTCCGTCCGACAATGGTGGGATCGGCGGCGTAACGGGATCGCCAGAAGCCATCGGTGAGGATCACGCGCCGATCCGCGCCCGGCGCCGCTTCCGCCTCGCTGAACGCCCGCCCGAGGCGCGGTGCGCGGCCCAGCGTCGTGAAGAAGGACGGCGTGACGGCGAGCGTCAGGATCTGCTCGGGCTGTCCCGACGACGAGAGCGTCGACCGGCGCGTCGTGAACAGCGTCGCGTCTTCGATCGCCGGCGCCTCCGAGCGGCGATCCAGGTAATCGGGAATCGAGACGTCCGTGCGTCCCCCTTCCTTGCCGCTGTTCCAGACGAACACGAGGCGGCCGGGATCGCGATAGGGCAGCGGCCTCAGGAGGACCTGGTAGAGAACGCTGAAGATGGCGGTGTTGGCACCGATCCCGAGCGCCAGCGTCAGGACGGCGGCAAGCGTGAACAGCGGCTGCCGGCGCAGCGAGCGCACGGCGTACTGAAAATCGCCCATGCGCTGTTGGATGGAGGTACCCCTCGCATGGTTTGAATCGAGGCCAAAAAGTCCGGGCTTCAGGAATCGCGCAGCGCGACCATCGGGTCGACCCGCGTCGCCCGGCGCGCCGGGATGTAGCACGCCGCCATCGCCACCGCGAGCAGCAGAACGGTCACGCTGCCGAAGACGCCGATGTCGCGCGGCGTGACGCCAAAGAGCAGCGACTGCAGCAGCCGGCTCAGCGCCACCGAGGCCGCCAGACCCAGCACCATCCCGACGCCCGCGGTGCGGAGCCCCTGCTTGAACACCAGCGACAGGATCGACGCTCGATCCGCGCCGAGCGCCTGGCGGATGCCGAACTCGCGCACCCGCTGCGCGACCCCGTAGGCCAGCACGCCGTAAATGCCGATCGCCGACAGCACCAGCGCGATCGCGCCGAAGATGGTCAACAGGGTCATGCTCGTGCGGCGGTTCTCGAGCGACCGCGACACCCACTGCTCCATCGTCCGCACGTCGGCAACCGGCTGTTCGGGATCGATCGCACGGACGGCGGCGCGCACCTGCGGCACCAGCGACTGCGGATCGAGGCCCGTCTTCAGCACCAGCGCCATGCCGCCGACCCGGAACGGTATCTGGGACACCGGATAGTAGATCCGCTCCTTCATGACCGGCTGCCCGAGATCGATGCTGTTGATGGTGCCGACCACGCCGACGATCGTGAAGCTGAGGTTCCCGCGCTGGATCTGCTGGCCGAGCGCCGTGCTGTTGGCGAAGTACTTCTTCACCAGGTACTCGTCGACGATGCAGACCGCGGGCGCGTTGACGGTATCGCCGTCGTTGAACGGGCGTCCCGCGATCAGCGGAATGTGCATCGCCTTGAAGTAGTCGCCGCCGACGACTTCCTGGCGCCCGTGCGGGGACGCTTCACCCGGGGCGATGGCACGGCCGGCGATGGTGTACGAGCCGGAGCTGATGTTCCCGTTGAACGGCACGTTGGTCGTCGAGGCCGCCGCGATGACGCCCGGGATCGCGCGAGAGGACTCGATCAGCCGCGCCCAGAACGCGCGATACGCGGCGGGGTCCGGGTAGCGCGCCTGGGGCAGCGCAATCTGCGCGGTCAGGACGTTCTCGGTGGCAAAGCCCGGGTTGACGCTCTGCAGCCTGGCGAAGCTCTTGAGCAGCAGGCCTGCACCGACCAGCAGCATCACCGCCACCGTGGTCTCGCCGACGACGAGAAACGCCCGGATCGCGCCGGTGCTCCGGCTCGCGGTGCCGCTGCGGCTGTCGTCGCGCAGGTACGACGCGGCGTTGCCGCGGCTGACCGCGATCGCCGGCACGATGCCGAACACGAGCCCGGTCAGAATCGCCAGCGTGAAGGTGAAGGCGAGGACCGCGAGATCGAGCGACGCGCGCGGCGTTCCGGGAATCTGCGTGCTGCTGAGCGCGAGCAGCGCGCTCAAACCGAGAAGGCCGACCGCAATGCCGCCGACGGCGCCGGCGCCGGCGATGACCAGCCCTTCGGTGAGCATCTGCCGGACGATGCGCCACTTCCCCGCGCCGAGCGTGGTGCGGATCGCCAGCTCGCGGTTGCGCCCGGTGGCGCGCATCAGGATCAGGTTGGCCACGTTGGCGCACGCGATGAACAGGACCAGCAGCACGCCGATCTGCAGCGTGTAGAGCGGCGTCCGCACGTCACCCACGAGCTGGTCCCGGAAGCTCACCGCGAAGCCGCCGAACTGGCTGGTCTTCATGAACCCGGCGCGCGCCGGCAGCCGCTCCGCGACGTGCTGCGTGATGATCTTGATCTGCTCGTTGAGCTGCGCGATCGTCGCGCCGGGCCGGAGCCGCGCGATCATCTGGCTGAACTCGTTGCCGCGCCCGTTGTCCGACATCTGCGCCGCGGTGAACGCAAACGGCGTCAGCAGCGCGATGTCACGCCCCGGCAGATCGAAGTCCGCCGGCAGCACGCCGACCACCTTGTGCGCCACGCCGTTGACCCGGATGTCGCGCCCCACGATGGACGGATCCGATCCGTAGTGCGAGGTCCACAACCCGTAGGTCAGGATGACGAACTTGTCGGCGTCGGGCTTCGTCTCGTCCTCGGTGAAGCCGCGCCCGAGGAACGGCTGTCGCTGCAGCGTCGAGAAGAACGACGGCGTCACCGCCAGCGAGCGAAGCTGTTCCGGATTGCCCCCCTCGTTGAGGTTGGCGGTGCGATTGGTGAACAGCGCCGCGTCCTCGATCGCCGGCGCCTGCGTCTTGCGGTCGATGTAGTCCGGGATCGAGACCGACGCCTGGTCCAGGTTGATCCCCTTGTAGCTGTTCCACACGAAGACGAGGCGATCCGCGGCCGGATACGGCAGCGGACGCAGCAGCGTCTGGTAGAGCAGGCTGAAAATCGCGGTGTTGGCGCCGATCCCGAGCGTCAGCGTGAGGACGGCGACGAGGGTGAAGACGGGCTGCTTGCGCAGCGAGCGGAGGGCATACCGCAGGTCCTGCATGAGGCCTTAGACGGATCTGCGGTTCTATTTGGTTGCGCCTTCGATGATGTCGAGGATCTCCGCGACCGCGTGGCGCCCCTGGTCGTCCGCATACCACTGGCGGCGCTCTTCGCGCTTCCAGTGCTCTTTCGTGTATTCCCACAGCGCCGCGGGACGCTCGACGAGCGTTCCCTTGACGCCGCCGTCGGCGTCGAGCACGACCACGGTCGGCGTCGCCTGGCGCCCGTCCGGCGTGCGGTGCGCGGTCGTCACCGCCTCGGCTTCAGACTTGTGGACGATGCGGAGGGCGATGGTGTCGGGGGAGGCGTCGGCCAGTTTCGCCAGGTAGGGGACGGTGTTGACCGAGTCGTGGCACCAGTCTTCGGCGACGATCAGCAGGCGCCACTGCCCTTTCAGCGCCTTCGCCCGCGCGAGCGACGCCTCCTCGATCTTCGCCTCGGCGTAGTTGTCCTTCCACTCGCTCTTGAGCTCTTCGGCGCTCTCGAGGAACTGCGCGAAGGTGATCCCCTTGGCGTAGGTGCCGGCGTAATCCGGGGCGGCGTCAGGCCGCGACGCCAGGACGAGCGACAGCGCGAGAACGGGAATCATGGCCCATTATGCGCCGCTTCCGGCCGCGCACGGTCATGCCGCCGAAAACCTGTACCAGCTCCGGAATCGGCACCGGCTGCGTGCGCATGACGACGCGTCCCTGGCGGATCGCGTCGCAGATCGCCGCCGGGTCGGGTTCCGCGTCGATCAGGGAAAAGGTCCGTCCCAATTGCCGCAGATCGTGCAGATCCGAATTGCCGAGGATCGGCTTGCCGTGCGCCTCGGCCCAGCGCGCCGCGCGCGTGTTGAAGTTGATGCCGTGCGTCCAGAAATAGCTCCACTCGACGCCGTCGAACAGGTCGGCGTGGCGGGCCAGGTCCGAGCGCAGGCACGTGGTGTCGGGGAAGAACGGGTGCGGCGCGATGACCACGCCGTCGTGCTGCGCCTTCAGCCGCGCCACATCGTCAAAGGTCCTGACCGACTCGACCGCGGTATCGGGGAAATTCAGGAGCAGGACGTGCGATCCCTCGACGGTCCGCTCGATGCCGGGCACGAGGACGATGCCAAGGTCCCTGGCATAGGCGCGGACGCGCGGATCGCTGAACTGGCCGTCGTGGGGAGTAATCGCCAGCGCCCTGTAGCCGAGGGAGGCCGCGTGGGCGACCAGGTCGGTGGCGCTATGGGTGATCCGGTCGACCGGATCTTCCGCGGTGTGGAGATGAAAGTCTACTTTCAGCACGCTGTCGCCTCATCCGGAGCGCAAAATCGGCCTGATTCCGCGCCCCGATGAGGTCTATCGCAAATGCCTTACCAGCGGGGCTCGCGCCGGCCGCCGCGGCCGCCGCCGCCACCGCCATAACCGCCGCCGTCCCCGCCGTAGCCGCCGCCACGGCCGCCGCCGCCGCCGAAGCCGCCGCCGGAGCGCTCAGGGCGCGGGCGGGCTTCGTTGACCGTCAGGTTGCGGCCGCCGAATTCAAAATTGTGGAACTTGTCGATGGCTTTCTGGGCGTCGTCGTCATTGGCCATTTCGACGAAGGCGAATCCGCGCGCGCGGCCGGTCGCCATATCGCGCATGATCTTCACCGAATCCACCGCGCCGGCCTGCCCGAACAGCTCCTGCAGCTCCGCCTCTCCTGCCGAAAACGGCAGGTTGCCCACGTACAATCTCCGAGCCATCTCAGTTCTCTCCTGGAACGACCCGACCGTCAGCGTCGGGACGCCTAAAAAAACGTGCATTCGCTGGGCGGGCTCGGGGCTTGAACACGAGGAAGCGGCGGGCAGTCGTCCAACAACCTGACCGTCTTAGCCTAACACAAGGATGGATAATCCGGCCTCATGGGGAAATACGCGGCGGCCGCGGTTGCGGTCGTGCTCGTGGCCGTCCTTGCGGCGAAACTGCTGGTCCGGACGCAGGGGAACTGGAAGGACGGATCGCCGGCGTGGTCGCCCGACAGCCAGCGGATCGCGTTCTATTCGGAGCGCGACGGCAACGCCGAGATTTACGTCATGCACGCCGACGGCACCCACGTGACGCGGCTGACGCAGACCAGGGCGGACGAGGGGTATCCCGCGTGGTCCCCCGACGGGCGGACGATCAGCTTCGACTCCGACGCGTCCGGCACGTTCGACATCTGGGCGATGGACGACAGCGGCGCCAACATGCGCCGGCTGACCGGCGATCGTGCGCGCGACATCTCCGCGACCTGGTCCCCCGACGGCTCGCGCATCGTCTTCATGTCGGACCGCGATGGGGGGTTCGACGCCTACACCGCGCCGGTGCGCGGCGGATCGGGCCAGGCCGCGGCGGACGCGGAAGTGAAGCGGGTCACGCACACCGGGTCGACGTGGTTTCCGGTGTTCTCTCCCGACGGCGCGACGCTGGCGTTTCACGTCGGCCGCGACGTGCACACCATGGCGGCGGGCGGCGCGCTGCGGCGTCTCACGACCGATCCCGCCAACGGGATGTATCCGTCGTGGTCGCCCGACGGAGGGTCGATCGCCTTCATGAGCTGGAGGAACGGCAAGACCGAGATCTTCACCATGCGCGCCGACGGCACGAACCAGCGCGTGCTCGTGTCGATGCCGCGCGGCGACGCGGTCGATCCGCGCTGGTCCCCCGACGGCTCGCGGATCGCGTTCGTCCACATGCCGGACGGCATGAACGGAGACGCGGCGCTCATCTGCGTCGTGAACGCCGATGGCACCGCGCTCCGATCCTTACGCTGACTTCCGCCTGAAGGCGGAAGCCACAGAGAGCTATTCGTGGCTTCCGCCTTCAGGCGGAAGTTACAGAGAGCATCGGTGGCTTCCGCCTTCAGGCGGAAGTTACAGAGAGCATGGGTGGCTTCCGCCTTCAGGCGGAAGATCCACCACCCTTAGGCGGAAGGTGCACGGCCTATCGGCGCTCGGCGAGCAGCGGGTCGGGCCGGATCGTCAGCCGCGACGTGTAGGCCTTCCCGTTCACCGTCATCGTCACGCGGTACTCGCCGGGGTCCGCGGGATCGCCTTGCGGCGGGCCGCCGCGGCCGCCGCGGCCGCGTCCCGCCTGCTCCGGGTTCTCCTCGGCGCCCGCACCTCCACCCTGCCGTCCGCGTGCGGCGGCCTGCGCCTGCTGGAATGCGGCGAGCTGCTCGGGCGTCGGGTCGTAGGTCATGTTCCACTCGAGCCGGTTGATGCCTGCGCGCGCCGGCACCGTGAGCGTCCGCTTGTTCTGGCCGGTCACGTCGGTGATCTCGAAGCGCACGTTCCCCGCTGCCGCCGCGCCCAGGTAGTAGTTGATCGCGGCGTTGCGCGTCGGGTTCTCGCCGCGGAAGCCGAGCGTGCCGCCGGTGCCCTGCGGCTGCAGCCGCAGCCACTGCGTCGCCACGCGGTTGTCGAAGAGATGCGCCTCGGCGCTCGTCACCTGCTCCGACAACTGCTGCAGCGGGGTGATGTCGTCCATGATCCAGAGGCCGCGCCCCATCGTCGCAATGACCAGATCGTTGTCGCGCGGATGGATGGCGATGTCCTGGATGGAGACGGTGGGCAGGTTGTTGTTCAGGCGGGCCCACTTCTTCCCGCCGTCGATCGAGTAGTAGATCGCGAACTCGGTTCCTGCGAACAACAGGTTCGGGTTCTTGAGATCTTCCCGCACCACGTAAACCGGCCCGCCGTCCGGCAGGTTCGAGCTGATGCTGGTCCACGTCTTGCCGAAGTCCGTCGTCTTGAAGATGAACGGCTTGAAGATCGCCGACTCGTGCCCGTCGATCGACACGTACGCGGTGCCGCGCGCGTGGTGTGACGGCTCGATGCGGCTCACATACAGGTCGTGGTTGGGCAGGTCCTTGATGTTCTTCCCGACTTCCTCCCACGTCGCGCCGTCGTTGCGCGTGACCTGAAGGTTGCCGTCGTCGGTGCCGGCCCAGATCTCCCCCTGGCTCAGCGGCGATTCCGTGACGGTGACGATGGTGCCGTAGAACTCGGCGCCGCCGCCGGGATCTTCGTCCGGGGTCAGCCCGCCGGACTTCCGCAGCGTCTTCTCGATGTCGTTCTTCGTCAGGTCGGGGCTGATCAGCCGCCAGTTGTCGCCGCGATCGCTGGTCTTGAAGACGTGATTCGCGCCGACGTACAGCGTCTTCGGGTTGAACTCCGACAGGATGAATGGCGTGCTCCAGTTCCAGCGGAAGGCGCCCATCGTCGCCCCCTGCTGCCCGCCGCGTCCGCCGCCACCGCCGCCGCCGAACCCGCCGCCGCGTCCGCCGCGCTGCCCCGGCGGAGGCGGAGGCGGCATCTCGCCCCAGTTCAGATCCTTCTGGCGCTTCTCGATCTCGGGGGTGATGTAGTCGTTGTAGTTGACGATGTTCACTCCCTTGCGCGGGCGGATCGAGGTGCTCTGCCCGGTGGCGCGATCGAAGCGGACGATGTTGCCGCCGCTCGTGGCGGGTTGTGATTCGGTATAGACGGTGCGATTGTCGTCGGGGTCCATCGCGGCGTGATAGCCGTCGCCGCCACTCGTGTTGACCCAGTCGCTGGTGTAGATCGCGCTCGCGCGCGTGGCGGAAGGCCCGCACGACGACCCGGCGTCCTGCAGCCCGCCGCACACCCAGTACGGATCGCGCATGTCGACGGCGACGTCGTAGTACTGCGTCACGTTGAGGTTCTCGAAGCGCAGGTAGGTCTCGCCGTCGTCATGCGTCAGCGCGATGCCGCCGTCGCTGCCGATCCAGAAGCGCTTCTTGTTGTGCGGGTCGAGCCAGATCGCGTGCCAGCAGTGCATGCCGCTGCCGGCGGGCGCCGTCGACGGCTGGTTGCCGCCGAATCCACCCCCGCCGCCACCGCCGCCGCGTCCGGTCGCCACGAGCGTCTTGCCGCCGTCGCTCGAGCGGTCGAAGGAGATGTTGTAGTGATACGTCTCCTTGTCGTTGAACGGGCTGATCGCGACGTGGTTGTAGTAGAACGGCCGCCGGTTGTAGCGGTTCATGAACGTCCACGTCTCGCCGCCGTCCTCGGAGCGGTAGATCCCCGCGCCGATCTTCGACATGTCGCGGAACTCCGGGCTGTTCGGGTCGGGCTGATACTCCGCCTCGACGTGCGCCATCACGACCTTCGGGTTGCCGCGCGCGATGGCGAGGCCGATCTTGCCGGTCTTCCCCGTCGGCAGTCCCTTCGTCAGCTTCTTGAAGGTCTTGCCGCCGTCGGTGGTCTTGAAGATGCCGCCGTTGGCGCCGCCGCTGTCCAGGTTCCACGCGGTCCGCTTGCGCTCCCAAAAGGCCACGTAGAGCGTGTTGGGATTGCTCGGATCCATGCGCGCCTCGATGGCGCCGGTCCAGCCGTCGTTGGGCAGGTTGCTGGTCAGCTTCGTCCACGTCTTGCCGCCGTCGACGGTCTTGAAGAACCCGCGATCGCCGATCTTGCCCCAGATGTTGCCGGCGGCCGCGACGTAGACGATGTTGGGATCGGTCGGGTGCACGACCACCGACCCGATCGTGTAGGTGTCCTTGAGGCCCATGTGGGTGAAGGTCTTGCCGCCGTCGGTCGACTTGTAGATGCCGTCGCCCCACGCCGCGGAGTTGCGGCCGCACTCTTCGCCGGTGCCGACCCAGATGATGTTGGGATCTTTCTGGAAGATCGCGACGTCGCCGATCGACGCCGCGCCGTAGGTGTCGAAGATCGGCGTCCAGGTGACGCCGGCGTTGGTCGACTTGAACACGCCGCCGGCGGCGCTGCCGACGACGACGTGGGCGAAGTCGTTTTCGAGCGCATCGATCGCCGAGATGCGCCCGATCAGGTTGGCGTTGCCGATGTTGCGCCACTTGAGCGACTGAATCAGGGAATCCTGCGAGTAGGCCGCAGGCGCCTGTGGCTGATTGCCCGCGGGGCCCTGCGCCAGCAGCGTCCACGACACCGTGAGCGCGCAGATCGGCAGCAGGACCCGGAAGGACCGAAGTCTCGTCATATCCGCCCTCCTCGTCAGAGACGGCGGCGATTATAGTCGCGAACACGAATGCGTTCGGCCGCGGCGGGGATGGAGTATTCTCCCGTCGCGCATGCAGAGCTATCTCGCGGAACTCCTCGGCACGATGATCCTCGTGCTGCTTGGCGACGGCGTCGTCGCCAACGTCCTTCTCCAGCGATCCAAGGGGCAGAACTCCGGCTGGATCGTGGTTACCACCGGGTGGGGCGTCGCCGTCGCCATCGCGGTCTATGCCGTCGGCCGCATCAGCGGCGCGCACCTCAACCCCGCCGTCACCATCGCGCTGGCCACCATCGGCAGCTTTTCCTGGGCGCAGGTGCCCGGCTACATCGCGGCGCAGATGATCGGCGCCTTTCTCGGAGCCGTGCTGGTCTGGCTCGCCTACTTGCCGCACTGGCGCGAGACGCCGGATCCCGGGGCCAAGCTTGGCATCTTCTGCACGGGACCGGCGATCCGCAGCACCGGCGCCAACCTGATTACCGAGATCATCGGGACCGCCGTCCTGATGTTCGGCATTCTCGCGATCGCCGCCAACGCGCAGACGCTCGCGCGCCCGGGCGACGTCGATCTCTCGGTCGTGTTCAGCCGCGGCCTGCAGCCGCTGCTCGTCGGCGTGCTGGTCCTCGGGATCGGCCTGTCGCTCGGCGGGCCCACCGGGTACGCGATCAATCCCGCGCGCGACCTCGGCCCGAGGCTCGCGCACGCGATCCTGCCGATCCCCGGCAAGGGATCCTCGGACTGGGGATACGCCTGGATCCCCGTCGTCGGTCCGATCATCGGCGGCATCGCCGGCGCGGGCCTCTACTCCATCGTCGGTTTCTGAGGGACGGCAGGTTCACATGGCGCGATACGTCGGTGCGCTCGATCAGGGCACCACCAGCACCAGGTTCATGATCTTCGACCGCACGGGCTTCGAGATCGCCCGGCATCAGCTCGAGCATCAGCAGATCCTCCCCGGCCCGGGCTGGGTCGAGCACGATCCGCTGGAGATCGCGGCGCGCTGCGACGAGACGATCGCGCGCGCGATGCGCAACGCGAACATCGACGCCTCGGATCTCGCGGCGATCGGCGTGACCAACCAGCGCGAGACGACCATCGTCTGGAACCCGAAGACCGGCCAGCCCTGGTACAACGCCATCGTCTGGCAGGACACCCGGACCGATCGCCTCGTCAACGCGCTGAACGCGGCGCAGGCGTCGGCGATCCGCGCCAAGACCGGGCTGCCGCCGGCCACGTACTTCTCTGGCGCGAAGATCCAGTGGATCCTGCAGAACGTCCCCGGCGTCCGCGACGCGGCGGCGCGCGGCGAAGCGGTGTTCGGCAATCCCGACACGTGGGTGATCTGGCATCTCACCGGCGGCCGCCACGGCGGCGTCCACGCCACCGACGTCACCAACGCCAGCCGGACGATGCTCATGAACCTGGCGACGCTCGACTGGGACGACGAGCTGCTGGCGATCTTCGACATCCCGCGCGCGATGCTGCCGGCGATCCACGCCTCGTCGCACCGCTCTGCGTTCGGCGCGACGAAGGGGGACGGCCCGGCCGGCGGCGTCGTGCCGATTTGCGGCGATCTCGGCGATCAGCAGGCGGCGACCGTCGGCCAGGTGTGCATCAATCCCGGCGAAGCGAAGAACACCTACGGCACCGGCAACTTCATGCTGCTGAACACCGGCACGCAGATCGTCCCGTCGAAAGCCGGGCTGCTGACGACGGTCTGCTACCAGATGAACCGCGAGACGATCTTCGCGCTCGAAGGATCGATTGCGGTGACGGGATCGGCGGTGCAGTGGCTGCGGGATCAGCTCGGGATCATCGGGTCCGCGTCGGAGATCGAGGCGCTGGCCAATTCGGTGCCGGACAACGGCGGCGTCTACTTCGTCCCCGCATTCTCGGGACTGTTCGCGCCCTACTGGCGTTCGGATGCGCGCGGCGTCATCGTCGGGCTCTCGCGGTTCAACACCAAGGCGCACCTCGCCCGCGCGACGCTGGAGGCGATCTGCTTCCAGACGCGCGCCGTGCTCGACGCGATGGTGCAGGACTCAGGCGTCCGCCTCGAGGTGCTGAAGGTGGACGGCGGCGCGACGGTCAACGACACGCTGATGCAGCTCCAGGCCGACATCCTCGGCGTCCCGGTCGTCCGTCCCGTGGTCGCCGAGACGACGGCGCTCGGTGCGGCGTATGCGGCGGGCCTGGCGGTCGGCTTCTGGGAGGATCTCGACGACCTGCGCGCCAACTGGCGCATGGACAAGCGCTGGGAACCGCAGTGGTCCGCCGATCAGCGCGACGCCGCGTACGCGCGGTGGCAGAAGGCGGTCGAGCGCACGCTGGACTGGGTGTAGGCCGGCTGGCGGGCCTCGGGGGCCAGGTCTGCAAAACGGCGGGCATCGGGGGTCAGGTCTGCAAAACGGCGGTTCGAGGTGCCAGATCGGCAGAAAATGCGATCTGGCCTGGCACCGGAAGCGACGTTTTGCAGACCTGACCCCCAGACGAGCCGTTTTGCAGACCTGGCCCCCGATACTCCCC
>Ga0075425_100002489_pt1 | contig 18457 bp, 18 predicted proteins | sample SoiMethybrSBSTD4_FD_75300 | JGI IMG/M metagenome (GOLD analysis project Ga0075425, IMG submission 75300) | Bulk soil microbial communities from a Populus tree surrounding site in Tennessee, USA - Soil MetaG P. TD hybrid SBSTD4 | ecosystem: Environmental > Terrestrial > Soil > Tree plantation... | reverse complement strand
GGTCGTGATCTGGATCGAGCGGAAGCCGGGAGCCGTGTGGGCCGTCGGACGGATCGTCAACCCGCAGCATCGCGAGTCGGAGACGCCGCGGGAGGACGACTACCTGTGGCAGGGCTTCGAGCTCGACGACTGCCTGGACGCGGCGAACGGCGCGCTCGAGGACGACGCCGTCGTTTCCGAGGACATCGGCTCGACGCAGACCGTCAAGCCGTTCCGGCGCGAAGAGCTGCTGAAGCTGCTCGAGAAGTTCTTCTTCGGTCGCTGAACCCGGTTCGCTCTTTGAACCAGGTTCACGAGTCTCTCGGCAGAACGCTGCGAAGGACGCTCTAGGATCGCGAACCGCGCTGAGCGGGCCACTCGAGGTTCGCGTCCGGGATCGGATCGCCGTGCGGGTCGTGGGTCGGGAAGCCGAGCGCGCTGTCGATCCGCGCCTCGAGCTCCTCCGAGATCACGTGCTCGAGACGGTCGGCCTCCGCGTGGACGTCGTCGACGTGGACGCCGAGCGTCTCCGCGAGGTACAGCTCGAGCAGCCGGTGGTGCCTGATCACCTCGACCGCGACCCGCTCGCCCGCGTCCGTGAGGCGCGCGCCGCGGTACGGCTCGTGCTCGAGCAGGTCGAGCGCGGCGAGCTTCTTCACCATCGACGACGCAGACGCCGCGGACACCGACTGGTCCTTCGCGATCGCACCGATCGTCACGCGGCCCTGCTCCGACTGGAGCTTGTAGATGCTCTTCAGGTAGTCCTGGATCGACTCGCTGAGCGCGGCCTTGCTCATACACAGGAGGGTAACGTGCCCTGGTGGCGATTCAGGTGGGGCACAGCGCCGACCCGGACGACGCGTTCATGGTCTGGGCGCTGGCGGCGGGCGAGGTGGACACGCGCGGGCTCGAGCTGGAGCCGGTCGCATCGGACATCCAGTCGCTGAACGAGTGGGCGCTCGAAGGGCGGCTCGAGGTCACCGCGCTTTCCGCCGGCGCGTATCCGGCGGTCGCCGACCGCTACGCGCTGCTGCCGCACGGCGCGTCGTTCGGGGAGGGCTACGGCCCGATCGTCGTCGCGTCGCGCGAGCTCTCGCTCGACGAGCTGGGCGCGCTCGAGATCGTCACTCCTGGCCCGCTCACGACCGCCGCGCGTGTGCTCCGCCTCGCGCTCGGCGACGACATCCGCACGCGCGACGTGCCTTTCGACCGCGTCCTCGACGAGGTCGTCTCGGGTCGCGCGGAGGCCGGCCTCCTCATCCACGAGGGCCAGCTGACGTATGCCGCTGCCGGCCTGCACAAGCTGCTCGACCTCGGCGCCTGGTGGCAGGAGCGGCACGACCTGCCGCTGCCGCTCGGCCTCGTTGCGATCCGCAAAGACGTCGACCGTGCGCGCGACGTGTCCGAGGTCCTGCGCGAGGCGATCGATGCCGGGCTTGCGAACCGCGACGCGGCAATGGAGTACGCGGTCGGCTTCGGGCGCGGGATCGATCCGGGCACGGCCGACGAGTTCGTTGCGATGTACGTCAACGAGCTGACGCTCGACATGGGAGCGCGCGGCCGCCGCGCCGTCGAGGTCCTGCTCGGCCGCGAGCCCGAGTTCGTATGACGCGGGCGGTGATCCTCTCGGCGGTGCGCACGCCCGTGGGCCGCTACGGCGGCGGGCTCTCCGCGACGCGTCCCGACGACCTCGCGGCACTCGCGGTCAGCGCGGCTGTCGAGCGCGCCGGCGTTCCCGCGGAGCAGATCGAGGACGTGTGGCTCGGATGCGCGAACCAGGCCGGCGAGGACAACCGCAACGTCGCGCGCATGGCGGTCCTGCTCGCCGGGCTTCCGGAGTCGATCGCCGGGGTCACGGTGAACCGCCTGTGCGCGTCGGGGCTGTCGGCCATCGTCGGCGCCGCGCACGCCGTGATCGCCGGTGACGGCGACCTGTTCGTCGCCGGCGGCGTCGAGTCGATGTCTCGCGCGCCGCTCGTCACCGCGAAGTCCGACACGGGGTTCCCGCGCGGCGACCGGGTCATGTACGACACGACGCTCGGTTGGCGCTTCCCGAACCCGCGGATGCAGGAGCAGTTCCCGCTCGAGACGATGGGCGAGACCGGCGAGAACGTCGCGGAGCGCTGGTCGGTTTCACGCGAGGACCAGGACGCGTTCGCGCTGCGATCGCAGCAGCGCTGGGCGGAGGCGGCCGAGTCCGGCCGCTTCGACGAGGAGCTCGTTCCGGTCGGCGACCTCGCGCGGGACGAGCATCCGCGCCCCGACACGTCCGCGGAGAAGCTCGCGACGCTGAAGCCCGCGTTTCGCACGGGCGGCTCCGTCACGGCAGGCAACTCGTCCGGCCTGAACGACGGCGCCGCCGCGGTCGTGATCGCCTCCGAGGAGAAGGCCCGCGAGCTCGGTGTCGAGCCGTTGGGCGTGTTCGTCGGCTCCGCGGTCGCCGGCGTCGACCCGCGCGTGATGGGGATCGGCCCGGTGCCGGCCGTCCGCAAGCTCCTCGAGCGCACGGGGGTCACGGTCGACGAGCTCACGCTCGTCGAGCTGAACGAGGCGTTCGCCTCGCAGTCGCTCGCCGTCGTGCGCGAGCTCGGGATCGACGAGGATCGACTCAACGTGAACGGGGGCGCGATCGCGATCGGGCATCCCCTCGGCATGAGCGGCGCGCGCCTGACGGTGACGCTCCTGCACGAGCTGCGCCGCCGCGGCGGCGGCTACGGCGTGGCGACGATGTGCGTCGGCGTCGGCCAGGGGCAGGCGGCCCTCTTCCGCGTGTGACCAACGCGGAGCAGTACTTGCAGCTCGGCCTGCGCCTCGGCAAGCACGTCGACGGGCTCGTCGACGCCTACTACGGGCCGCCCGAGCTGCAGGAGCAGGTGGACGCGGAAGAGGTCGTGCCCGCGCCGCAACTCGCCGCCGAGGCCGATGCGCTGCTCGCGGAGCTCCCCGACGGCTGGCTCGCCGACCAGGTGAAGGGCTGCGCGACCTACGCGCACGTGCTCGCAGGCGACGAGATCTCGTACCCCGACGAGGTCGAAGGCTGCTACGGCGTACGTCCCTCGCGCACCGGTGAGGACGTCTATCGCGCGGTGCACGAGGAGCTCGACGCGCTGCTTCCCGGCGACGGCTCGCTCTTCGAGCGCCGTCAGGCGTGGCGCGAGCGTCACCTCGTGAAGGGCGAGCTGGCCGTGCCCGTGCTGCACGAGCTGCTGCCGGTGCTGCGGGAGCGGACCGCGCGGCTGCTCGAGCTGCCCGCGGGCGAGTCGGTGACGATCGAGTCGGTTGATGACGAGCCGTGGTGGGCGTTCAACTACTACCTCGGCGATCTCCGCAGTCGCGTCGTGCTGAACGTCGACGTTCCGACGACGGCGCTCGACCTCCTCCACCTCGCCTCGCACGAGGTCTATCCGGGGCACCACACCGAGCACGCGGTCAAGGAGCAACTGCTCATCCGCGATCGGGGAAAGATCGAGGAGGGAATTCAGCTCGTCCCCACCCCGCAGGCGGTGCTCAGCGAGGGCATCGCCGAGACGGGCGGCGACCTGATCCTCGACGACGCGGGCAAGGAGGAGGCGTACGCGATCCTTCGGCGGCACGGCATCGAGCTCGCCGACCCGGCGCTCGCGGAGCGCATAGCCCGCGTCGGCGAAGGGCTCCGCACCGTGAGCGTCGACGCGGCGCTCATGATCCACGAGGACGGCGCGTCCGAAGACGAGGCCCAGGCCTACGTCGAGCGCTGGAGCCTGCTGCCACCGGAGCAGGCGAAGCACAGCGTGCGTTTCGTGGTCGACCCCACGTGGCGCGCCTACGCGATCACGTACTCCGCCGGCCGCGACCTCTGCCGTGCGTACGTCAGCGGCGATCGAGCGCGCTTCCGGACGCTGCTCACCGAGCACGTGCGCATCGGCGAGCTGCTCGCTGCAGCGCGCAGCTGATTGATTCCTGACTCGTGTGCCCGTGGGGAGGGCATGCACCAAGCAGCGGGGTCGACTCGACCGGCGTCAAGGCTTTACGCCTTGGTGACGGTCGAGGCGGCCGCGATGCGCCGTGTGCAGGCCCCCATCCACGGGTGCTCCAGTTGGGAATCGATCATCTAGTCTGCCGTCGTGGCCGTCGCGACCACCGAGTACCTGCTCTGGGTGAACGGCGAGAGCGTCGAGCCCGCCGCCGGCGAGCTCCGCGACGTGATCGAGCCCGCGACCGGCGAGGTGCTGGCCCGCGCGGCGATGGCCGGGGAGCGCGACGTCGACCGCGCCGTCGAGGCGGCGCGCGCGGCCGTCGAAGGCCCGTGGGGCAAGACGCCCGGGACCGAGCGCTCGCGCCTCCTGCATGCGCTCGCGGACGCGATCGTCGCGAACCGGAAAGAGCTCGCCGAGCTGGAGTCCCGCAACGTGGGCAAGGCGATCTCCTCCGTCAAGGCCGAGCTCGCCGGCGCCGCCGAGAACTTCCGTTACTACGGCTCCGCGATCGCGTCCATCGGCGGCCGCTCGAACCCGATCGGCGGCTCGCTGCTCTTCTACTCGCAGAAGGAGCCGGTCGGCGTGGCGGGTCAGATCGTGCCCTGGAACTACCCGCTGCTGATGGCGACGTGGAAGCTCGCACCGGCGCTCGCCGCCGGCTGTCCCGTGGTGCTCAAGCCCGACCCGCAGACACCGCTCTCGGCGCTCCGCGTCGCCGAGCTCGCGAACGAGGTCGGCTTCCCGGCGGGTGCGATCAACGTCGTCCCCGGCGACGGGCCAACGACCGGCGCGTACCTCGTGCGCCACCCAGGTGTCGACAAGGTCGCCTTCACCGGGTCGACGAAGACCGGCGGCGAGATCATGCGGCTGTGCTCCGACCCCATCAAGCGGGTGACGCTGGAGCTCGGCGGCAAGAGCCCGAACCTCCTCTTCGCCGACGCGAACCTCGCCGACGCGATCCCGTCGAGCGTCTGGGCGATCTTCTACGCCGCCGGCCAGTCGTGCGAGGCCCGGTCGCGGCTGCTCGTCGAGGAACGCCTCTACGACGACGTCGTCGCCGAGGTGACCGAGCTTGCGCAGAAGGTGAAGGTCGGCGATCCGCTCGACCCCGCGACGCAGATGGGCTCGCTCATCTCGACCGCGCACCGCGAGAAGGTGCACGGCTTCGTCGACGGCGCGCGGGGCGAGGGCGGCGAGGTCACGACCGGCGGGGCGATCGGCGACGGGCCCGGCGCGTTCTACCCGCCGACGGTGATCGCGAAGGCCGGCAACCGGACGGTCGCGGCGCAGGAGGAGATCTTCGGGCCCGTCGTGACGGTGATCCCCTTCGCGGACGAAGCGGACGCGATCCGGATCGCGAACGACGTCAAGTACGGCCTGATGGCGACGATCTGGACCGGCGACCCGGCGCGCGGACATCGCATCGCGGCGAAGATCAAGTCCGGGACGGTCGGCATCAACATGCCGTACACCGCGTTCCCGGGGATCCCCTTCGGCGGCTACAAGCAGTCAGGCTTCGGGCGCGAGCTGGCCCTGGAGACGCTCGACTTGTACCTCGAGACGAAGTCGGTCGTGACGTACACGGGCTCGCGGCCGACGAACCCGTTCGGGCTCTGACGGGAGCCGAGCCGGCTCGGTATCGCTGGGCCGTCCTCGCTGCGGGCACGTTCGCACAGACGACCTACTCGGCGATCTGGTTCGGCGTGGCGGTGATGGCGCCGTTCCTGCGCGCGCGCGACCGGCTGTCGCTCGCACAGACGGGCGTGCTGATCTCGAGCTCGCTGCTCGGCTCGATCGTGAGCCTCTTCCCGTGGGGGCTTGCGACCGACCGGAGGGGAGAGCGCGTCGTGCTCTTCATCGGCCTCGCGCTCTGCGGCGCGGCGCTCATCGCGGCGGGAACGGTCCACGGTTTCTGGCCTCTCCTCGGGCTCCTCTCGTTCGCGGGCGCCGCCGGTGCGAGCGTGCAGTCGGCGAGCGGCCGCGCGGTCCTGCACTGGTTCCCGACGGCGCAGCGCGGGCTTGCGCTCGCGATCAGACAGACGGCGATCCCGATCAGCGGGTTCGTGATTGCGGTCGTGCTGCCGCCGATCGTGCACGCGGGAGGCACGCGGTGGGGCTTCATGTCGATGGGCATCGCCTGTCTCGCCGGAGCCGTGCTGGGGCTCCTCGTCCTGCGCGAGGGCCCGCGGGCGGAGCCTGCCGAAGGGACCGCCACCCTCGGGCCGGTGCCGGTCCGCGACCCGCGCATCTGGCAGCTCTCGGTCGGAAGCTCCTTGCTGATCGCGCCGCAGCTGTGCGTCGCCGGCTTCACCGTCCTCTACCTGCACGACCACCGCGGGATGACGGCCGGCGCCGCGGCGGCCGTGCTCGCGGTCATGCAGGTGCTCGCGATCGGCGGCCGGATCGGCGCCGGCCGCTGGTCGGACGTCGTCGCGAGCCGGCTGCGCCCTCTCCGCGCGATCGCACTCGCCGCCTTCGCGTTCGTGACGCTGATGACGCTCCTGCTCGACGCGCCGCTGCCGATCCTCATCCCGGTGCTCGTCGTCGCCGGCGTGCTCTCGATGAGCTGGAACAGCCTGTCGTTCGCGGCGGTCGTCGAGCTGGCCGGCCACCGGCGGAGCGGCACCGCGATCGGGCTGCAGCAGACGCTGCTGAACGGCTCGGGCGCCGCCTACCCCGGGCTCTTCGGCGCACTCGTCGCGGCCTCGTCGTGGCACGTCGGGTTCGCCGTCGTCGCGCTCTTCCCCCTCGTCGGCTGGCGCGTGCTGCGAACATTGCCCGATTGACCGCGGTCGAAAGACTCGACGAGATCTACGCGATCGCGCAGCATCGCGCGGGCTACTCGCCGGAGGAGGACGCCGCCCACGAGCTCGCGGCCGGCTGGATGCGCGAGGCCGGGCTCGAGGTCTCACGCGACGAGGCGGGCAACCTCTTCGGCACGCGCGGCGACGCACGCGTCTGGGCGGGCTCGCACCTCGACAGCGTCCCCACCGCCGGCCGGTTCGACGGCGCGCTCGGCGTCGTGGCGGCGATCGAGGCCGCCGCGCGCCTGCGCGACAGGCCGCTCGCCGTGGCCGCGTTCCGCGCCGAGGAGACGGGGCCGATGGGATCGCAGCGCATCCAGGAACGACCGGAGGCGTATCTCGAGCTGCACATCGAGCAGGGCCCGGTGCTGGAGCGCATGGGCGAGCCTTTGGGGATCGTTAAGGCAATCGCGGGTCAAGCGAAGATCCCGGTCTCGTTCGCGGGACGCGCCGACCACGCGGGGACGACGCCGATGGACGCACGCGACGATGCGCTCGTGAAGGCCGCCCGGTTCATCCTGCTCGTGGAGGAGGCCGCGCGCGCCGGAGGCGTCGCCACCGTCGGCGCGCTGGAAGTGCATCCAGGGGCGACGAATGTCGTTCCCGATCGCGTCGAGCTGCTCGTCGACGCGCGTGCGCCCACGCGACCAGAGCTCGACGCACTCGTCGCGCGGATCGGCCACGAGCCGCGGACGATCCACGAGCCGGTGATGATGAGCGGGCCGCCCCTCGACGCGTTGCGGGCCGCTCTTCCACAGGCTCCGTCGCTCGTGTCCGGCGCGGGTCACGACGCGATGATCCTTGCGGCGATGGGCGTCCCGAGCGCGATGCTGTTCGTGCGCAGTCTCAACGGCGGCATCAGCCACCATCCCGACGAGCTGTCGAGCGAGGATGACATCGCGCTTGCCGTTGATGCGCTGACGGACGCGCTCGCTAGGCTCACGCGATGAGCGAGCTCGAGGTCATGAACTGGGACGAGCTCGGCGCGGGCGCGCGCGAGCTCGCGCAGATGGTCGCGGACGACGACTGGCGGCCGGACATCGTCCTCGGCATCGCGCGCGGCGGCCTCCTCGTCGCGGGCGCGATCGGCTACGCGCTCGGCGTCAAGAACACGTTCACGATGAACGTCGAGTTCTACACGGGTATCGACGAGCGGCTCGACGTCCCGATGATCCTCCCGCCCGTCCCCGACCTCGTCGACTTCGCCGACTTCAAGGTGCTGATCGCCGACGACGTCGCCGACACGGGCGCGACGCTCGAGCTCGTGAAGCACTTCTGTGCAGGGAAGGTGGCCGAGGTGCGGTGCGCCGTCCTGTACGAAAAGCCGCGCTCGAGCGTGCGCTGCGAGTACGTCTGGCGGCGAACCGACCGCTGGATCACGTTCCCCTGGAGCGCGGAAGACCCCGTCTTGCAGGCCCTTTCCCAAAGGGTCTAGGAGCCCGCCGGAAGGTCGGTTAGATTCCTCTCGCCCCCCGGCAACTCGCGCTTCAGGAGAGGAGCAAATGACCAGGAAGAAGCTCGCGCTCGCCGCGATTCTCGTCGTGATCGCGGCCGCAGCAGTCGTGCTCGCGGTCAGCACGGCGCCCGGCGCGGCGAAGCCGAATGCGACCTTCAAGGCCGCGTGGATCTACGTCGGGCCGCACAACGACGGCGGCTGGTCGCAGGCCCACGACCAGGGACGCCTCGCCGTGCAGAAGGCCCTCGGGTCGAAGGTGCAGACGACCTTCAAGGAGAACGTCCCGGAGGGCCCGCAGGTCGCCCAGGTGATCGAGAGCCTCATCCGCGACGGCAACAAGATCATCTTCGGGACGTCGTTCGGGTTCCAGCCGGCGATGGCGGCGGCGGCGAAGAAGCATTCCGACGTCAAGTTCGAGATGGCGACCGGCACGACCATCCTGCCGAACATGGCGGAGTACTACGGGGCCGGCGAGGACGCGATCTACCTGTCCGGCATCGCAGCCGGCGCGGCGACGAAGAGCGGCACCGTCGGCTACGTCGTTCCATTCGCCATCCCCGAGGTGATCAGGCACACGAACGCGTTCACGCTCGGCGTCCAGAAGGCGCACCCCGGCGCGAAGGTGAAGATCATCTGGACGAACTCGTGGTTCGCGCCGGACAAGGAGAAGAAGGCCGCGGAGAGCCTCCACTCCTCGGGTGCGGACGTCCTCGGCCAGAACGTCGACAGCCCGTCGGCCGGCCAGTACTCGGAGTCCGCCGGCATCCCGTGGGTCGGCTACGACTCGAACGCGCAGAAGTTCGCGAAGAACTCGTGGCTGACGGCCGCCGTCTACAACTGGGGCCCCTACTACCTCAAGCGGGTCAAGGCGGCGATGGACGGCACGTGGAAGACGGGCAACTACTACGGCTCGCTGAAGGACGGCTTCACGACGCTCGCGCCGTACGGCAAGAGAGTGTCGGCGAAGACGAAGAAGCTGATCGCGCAGCAGCGCGCGCTGATCGTGAGCGGCAAGTGGAACGAGTTCCAGGGGCCGATCTACGACCAGAGCGGCAAGGTCCGCATCAAGCCGGGCAAGCGGCCGACCTTCAACGACCTCTATTCGATGGACTACCTCGTCCGCGGCGTCATCGGGAGCGCCAAGGGCTGATCCGACGCGGCGGGCGGGGCCCCGCGCTCCGTCCGCCGCCTGTCATCGATGGCCGCCGCTGCCGCCGTCTCCCTGCGGGGGATCACCAAGCGCTTCCCCGGCGTCGTGGCGAACGACGCCGTCGACTTCGAGGCGGCAGAAGGCGAGGTGCACGCGCTGCTCGGCGAGAACGGCGCGGGCAAGTCGACCCTCTCGAACATCCTCACGGGGCTCTACCGGCCGGACGAGGGCGAGATCGCGATCCGCGGCCACGTCGTCTCGTTCTCGTCGCCGCGCGAGGCGCTCGACGCGGGGATCTGCATGGTGCATCAGCACTTCCGGCTCGTGCCGCCGTTCACGGTCGCGGAGAACGTCATCCTTGGCGACCACCGCGGCGAGGGGCGCAAGTTCTCGGTGCATCCGCGGCGGATCGAGCGTCGCGTCGCTGAGCTCGGGGAGCGCTACCGGATCGCGGTCGACCCGCGGGCGCGGATCTGGCAGCTCTCGCTCGGCGAGCAGCAGCGCGTCGAGATCCTGAAGGCGCTCTATCGCGAGGCGAGCATCCTCATCCTCGACGAGCCGACCGCCGTGTTGACGCCGCAGGAGTCGGAGTCGCTCTTCGAGACGCTCCGGGTGATGGCCGACGAGGGGCGGACGATCGTCTTCATCTCGCACAAGCTCAACGAGGTGAAGGCGGTGTCGGACCGGGTGACCGTGCTGCGCGGCGGGCGCAACGTGGCGACGGTCGCGACGAGCGAGGCGACACCGCGGTCGCTCGCGGCGCTGATGGTCGGCCACGAGGTCTCGCTCACCGAGCGTGTCGAGCGACTTGTGGAGATCGGCGAGCCGGTGCTCGAGGTGGACGACCTCTGGGCGATGGGCGACCGCGGGACCGACGCGGTGCGCGGCGTCTCGCTCACGGTTCGCTCGGGCGAGATCGTCGCGATCGCCGGCGTGGCGGGGAACGGCCAGCGCGAGCTCGCCGAGACGATCACCGGCATGCGCCGCCCGTCGCGGGGCGCCGTGAACGTCGAGGGCCGTGCACTCGGCGGCGGCGACGCGCGCGCGGCGATCGGCGCGGGCGTCGCGCACGTGCCGGAGGACCGGCTGCACACGGGCGTCGCGCCGTCGCTGTCGATCGCGTCGAACCTCGTGCTGAAGTCCTACCGCGGCCGCGGCGTCGCCAAGGGACCGCTGCTTCGCCTGCGCACGATCCGGGACCATGCCGCGCGGTTGATCGCGCGCTACGACGTGCGGGGCGGCGCACCCGAGCTGCCCGCGCGCCGGTTGTCCGGCGGCAACCTGCAGAAGGTCGTGCTCGCACGCGAGTTCGAGGGCTCGCCGCGCGCCCTCGTCGTCGCCTCGCCGACGCGCGGCCTCGACGTCGCCGCGATCGAGACGGTGCACCGCTACCTGCGTGACGCGGCTTCGAGCGGCGTCGGCGTGCTGCTCATCTCCGAGGATCTCGACGAGATCCGCGCGCTCGCCGACCGCATTGCGGTCATCTACGAAGGCGCGATCGTCGGCGAGCTCGCCGCCGCCGTCGCGACCGTCGAGGAGCTCGGCCTGCTGATGGCCGGGGGGCGCCGCGAATGATCCGCATCGAGCGTCGTCTCGTGCAGCCGAAGTGGCTCTCGGTCGCCGTGCCCGTGGGCTCGCTCCTCGCCGCCTTCGTCTTGATGGGGATCGTCCTCCTCTTCACCCATCATCCGCCGCTGCACACGTTCGACCGGCTGCTGCGCGCGGCCTTCGGGAGCGAGCAGGCGCTGAACGACTCGCTTGTCTCGGCGACGCCGTTGATCTTCACCGGGCTCTGCGCCGCCGTTGCTTTCCGCATGCAGCTCTTCAACATCGGCGGCGAGGGCCAGCTCTACGCCGGCGCGATACTCGGCGCGGCGGCGGGCATCGCGCTCGGCGACCACACGTCGTGGCTCTCGGTGCCCGCGATGATCGTCGCAGGCGCCGTCGGCGGCGCTGCGCTCGCACTGGTGCCGGCGGTGCTCCGCGCCTATTTCTCGACCAACGAGATCATCACGTCGCTGATGCTGAACTACGTCGGCGCGCTCGTCGTCACGTACCTGATCTTCGATTCCGAGTCGTACTGGCGCGACACGTCGAGCCCGACCGCGAAGGTCTTCCCGCAGGGGAAGCCGCTCCCGGACGCGGCGTCGTGGCCGGTCTCGCACGTCGGCTCGCTTGTCATCCCGTTCGGCCTCCTGCTCGGGATCGTGATCGCAACGTTCGTGTGGCTCCTCTACGGGCGCACGCGGTTCGGGTTCGAAGTCCAGGTGATCGGCGACTCCCAGCGCGCAGCGGCCTACGCGGGCATGCGGACGCGGCGCAAGATCCTCGCAGTGATGGCGCTCTCCGGCGCGATCGCGGGCATCGGCGGCGCGAGCCAGGACGGCGACTTCCGCCACACGCTCGACCCGCGCGGGCTGACGGCGGCGGCCTACGGCTACACCGGCATCGTGATCGCGGCGCTCGCCCGGTACAACCCGTTCGCCGTCTGCCTCGTCGCCTTCCTGCTCGGCGGGCTGCAGAACGCGGGCTTCACGCTGCAGGGCGCCGACTTCCCGTCGGGCCTCGTCGGCGTCCTGCAGGGGCTGATCCTCTTCTGCGCGCTCGGCGGCGAGCTGCTGATCCGCTACCGGCTGCGCTTCGTGCGCACACCGCGCGCGTCCGAGGCCGAGGCGCCCGCGTGAACAACAGCGTCCTCGTCGTCGTGCTCGCGTCGGCCGTCACCTACGGCACGCCGCTCCTCTACGCCGCGCTCGGCGAGCTGCTCACCGAGCGCTCAGGGGTGCTGAACCTCGGCGTCGAGGGGATGATGCTCGTCGGCGCCGTGATGGGCTTCTGGGGCGTGCAGCAGACCGGCTCGCTCTGGCTGGCGGTGCTGATCGCGGCGATCGCCGGCTCGGCGATGGCGCTCATCCACGCCTTCCTCGTCGTCACGCTGCGCGCGAACCAGATCGTGTCCGGGCTCGCGCTGACGATCTTCGCGGGCGCGCTCGGGCTGTCGTCGTACCTCGGCAACGACCTCAACCTCGCCGACCAGCCGGCACGGCACAACTTCGCGCCGTTCCTCCCGAAGTCGTGGCAGAACGCCGAGATCGTGGGGCCGATCTTCTTCAAGCAGTCGTCGCTCGTGTACCTGTCGTGGGTGCTGGTCGCGCTCGTGGCGCTGTACCTCAATCGCACGCGGCTCGGCCTCAACGTGCGCGCGGTCGGCGAGTCGCCCGAGTCGGCGGACGCAATGGGGATCAACGTCGCGGCGTACCGCTATGCGCACACGCTCGTCGGCGGCGCGTTCGCCGGCGTCGGCGGCGCGTGCTTCTCGCTCTGGATCACGCCGCAGTGGGTCGACGGCCTCACGGCCGGCGCCGGCTGGATCGCGATCGCGCTCGTCATCTTCGCGTTCTGGCGGCCGACCCTCTGCCTCGTCGGGGCGTACTTCTTCGGCGCGTACTCGGGCATCCCGTTCGCCTTCCAGGCGCGCGGCATCCTCACGGGCATCCCACCCGAGCTCTTCCAGTCGCTCCCGTACCTGGCGACGATCTTCGTGCTCGTGCTCGTCTCGAGCGCCGGCGCCCGTCGCCACCTCGGCGCCCCCGCCGCGCTCGGGACGCCGTACGTCCGCGAGGAGCGCTAAGTGTCAGACACCGTCGCTGCGCGATCGGGCGTCGGTGGCAGTCCGAAAGGTGTCTGACACCTTTGCGTGGACCGTGGCGCTTGCGAGAGACGGCACGGGTGTCAGACACCAGTCTCGCGGAACGAGATCTGCTGTGCGCCCTCCCAGAGCGTGAGCCGGCCGAGCTCCGGCAGCTGCTCCTTGCCCTCGACGATCGTCGCGAAGTGGTTCGCCCATAGCTGACCCGCCTTGGAGGCGAAGTTGCAGTACCCGTACGGCATCAGCAGCTCGGTCTCGCTCTGGCCGCCGGGATAGAGCGCGAGCTCGCCCGGGTGCGGGTACGAGGTCGCGTTCTCGGGGCCGATCCCGAAGTCGCGCTCGCCCCACGGGATCCAGTTCGACTCACCGCTCCAGCGGCAATGGATGATGCGGTCGTCGAGCGGCAGGCTCGCCCTGAACGCCGCGCACGTGCTGGGCGCCAGCTCCTCCTCCCAGCGCGCGAGGAAGCGCATGCCTGCGGCGACGATCTCGAGCACGCGCCGAAACGTACCTCAGGGCTTGAGGGCGAGCGCCACGGCGACGATGCCCGCGCCCGCGAGCAAGAGGATCGGCCACACGTTGAGGCCGCGGTGGCGCAGGTTGAAGTAGTGCCGCGTCAGCGCGCCGATCGCCATCAGCGCGACCAGTGCGATCCAGCCGTTCGCGTGCCCGTACGTGAACGGGAAGTGGTTCGACAGCATCGCGAACAGCACCGGCAGCGTGAGGTAGTTGTTGTGCACGGACCGGGTCTTGCCGGCCTTGTTCCAGCGTGGGTCGGGCGGTCGGTTCTCCTCCTTCGCGAGGACGAGCTTCCAGTGCGCCGGGATGATCACGAAGAAGACGTTGCCGACCATCATCGTCCCGATCATCGCGCCGACCTCCAGGTACGCGGCCCGCGGCGCGAACAACCGCCACGACGCGTAGGCCGATGCGCACACGAACGCGAAGACGAGGACGGCGAGGAGCCCCTCGTCGTTCGGGAACATCCGGCAGAGCCCGTCGTAGACGACCCACGCGAGCGCAAGCCCGGCGATCGAGAGGGCGATCGCCTCCCACGACGTGAGGTCGGCCACCGTCGGGTCGACGAGGAAGGACGACGCGTGCGCGTAGTAGACGACGACGAACAGCGCGAAGCCGGAGAGCCACGTCGTGTACGCCTCCCACTTGAACCAGTACAGCCGCTCCGGCAGCCGGTTCGGCGCGAGGGCGAACTTCTCGATGCGGTAGAAACCGCCGCCGTGGATCTCCCACGCCTCGCCGCCGATCCCGCGGTCGGCGTCGCGTGGGTCCCGCGGCGGCTCCAGGTGATTGTCGAGCGCGACGAAGTAGAAGGATGCCCCGATCCACGCGATCGCGGCGATGACGTGCAGCCAGCGGAAGAGCAGGTTGCCCCACCCCCACCAGTAGTCGCTCAAGGCTACGAGCTGCGCCAACGGTCCATCGCTATCTGCACCAGCTCGTCGACGCCGGTCTCGAGCTCCTGCCCGCGCGTCCGCTGCAGCCGTTCCCGCAGGATCGGCACGATCGCCCGCCGCGGGCGCCGGTCGACGAAGACGACGAAGCGAAAGCCGAACTTGTCCTCGTAGGCGCGGTTCAGCGCGGCGAGCTCTGCCAGCACTTCTGGGTCGTCGTCGGTGCCCTGTTCGCGCGCCGAGCGCGCCGAGGTCGCCCGCGCGCCGATCGCGGGATGGGCGTCCAGGACCTCCTTCTGCTCCTCCTCCGACAGCTCGCGCGCGAGCGCCCGCGCCTGCCCGAGCGGGTCCTCGACCCGCGCGAGCCGCTCGACGAATTGCGTACGGCCCTCGAACAGCTCTGCGAGCTCCTCGACCGTCAGCTGCCGCGGTAGCTCGCGCACCCGTAGGACGAGATGAGCAGCGGGACGTGGTGGTGGCCGTCGCCGAGCTCGACCTCGAGATCGATGCGCCGGAAGAACGGCGACGGTGGATGAAAGACGATCCGGTAGGTGCCTGCGCCGGCCTCGCCGAGCTCGCGGATGCGTCCGTCGGCGTCAGTGACGCCGTCGCCGACGAGATCGCCGTCGGCGTTGAAGAGCTCGACGCGCACACCCGCCGCCGGGCGGCCGCGCTCGGTGTCGAGGACGTGCGTGGAGACGGTCATTCCTGCCACAGCCTTCGCGCCTGTTTGCGGTGCTCGGCGGCGATCTCCTGCTCGTCCGCGCGGACGAGAGCGCCGCCGCGGACGACGTCGCGGCCGCCGACGAGCAGCCGGTCGACGCGGTGCGGCCCCGAGAAGACGAGATTCGCAACGAGATCCTCCGCGCCGCCGTGCTCGAGCGAGTCGGTGCGCCAGACCGCGAGATCTGCTCGTTTCCCGACCGTCAGGGCGCCGATGTCGTCGCGGCGGAGGACGGCTGCGCCGCCGCGCGTTCCGAGGCGAAGCGCGTCGCGCGCAGTCAGCGCGCCCGGGCCGCTGCGCCCGCGCGCGACGAGCAGCGCGTTCTTCACCTCGGTGAAGAGGTCGCCGCGCTCGTTCGAAGCGCTGCCGTCGACGCCGAGCCCGACGCGGACGCCCGCGTCGAGCAGCTCGCGCACCGGCGCCACACCGGCGCCGAGCCGGAGGTTCGACGTGGGGCAGTGCGCGACGCCCACATCGGCGTCGCCAAACGAGGCAACGTCGCCGTTCGAGAGGTGGACGCAGTGCGCGCACCACACGTCTTCGGCGAGCCAGCCAACACGCTCGAGGTACTCGACCGGGGTGCACGCAAACAGCTCGCGGCAGTACGCGTCCTCCTCGACGGTCTCCGCGAGATGCGTGTGCAGCTGCAGGCCGAGCCGGCGTGCGAGCGCGGCCGACTCCTCCATGAGCCGCGTGGTGACGGAGAACGGCGAGCACGGCGCGACCACGACCTGAACCATTGCGCCGTCCGCGTCGGCCGCGAGCCGCTCCGTGTCGGCGAGGATCGTGTCGAGGTCCTCGACCAGCGAGTCGGGCGGAAGGCCGCCGTCCGACTCGCCGAGGTCCATGGAGCCGCGCGAGGCGACGATGCGCACGCCGAGCTCTTGCGCCGCCCGCACCTCGGCCTCGACGAGGCCGGAGACACCACGCGGGAACACGTAGTGGTGGTCGAAGACGGTCGTGCACCCGGACAGCGCGAGCTCTGCCAGGCCACAACGAGCCGCCGCGTACTCCATCTCGTCGTCGATGCGCGCCCACGTCGGGTACAGCGTCCGCAGCCACGTGAAGAGGTCGGCCTGCTGCGCCCGCGCCCGAGTCAGCGTCTGGTACAGGTGGTGGTGCGTGTTGACGAGGCCCGGCGTCACGACCGCGCCGCCGAGGTCCTCCGCGCCCGGCGGCGCATCGCCCTCGCCGACCTCGGCGATCAGCCCGTTCTCGATCCTCATCCAGCCGCGCTCGAACTCGGTGCCCGCGTCGTCCATCGTGACGAGCCATGTGTTTCCGAGAATCATGAGGCCGCGCTGAGGGGGACCAGCTCGAACCGGTCGACGTCGACGAGGCCGCGGTCGGTGAGCTTCAGCGACGGGATCACCGACAGGGCGAGGAACGCGAGGTGCTGGAACGGCGCGTCCAGGCGGCAGCCGAGCGCGCGCACGGCGCCGATCACCGCATGCGAGGCTGCGAGCACCTCTTCGAGCGGCGCATCCGAGAGCAGGCCCGCGACGGGCAGCGGCAGCTCGGCCGTCACCTCGGCGCCGTCGACGACGACGATGCCGCCGCCCTTGTTTGCGAGGCGGCGGACGGCGGCCGCCATCGACGCGTCGTTCATGCCGACGACGACGACGTTGTGCGCGTCGTGGGCGACAGTCGATGCGATCGCGCCCCGTTCGAGCCCGAAGCCGCGCACGAACCCGAGCCCGACGCGGCCCGTGCCGAGATGGCGCTCGACGACGGCGATCTTCGCCAGGTCGCGCTCGGCGTCGGCGAGCGCCTCTCCCGCCCGATGCGCCGGCTCGTCGACGAGCGAGTCGGTGACGATCTGGCCCGGCACGATCCCGATCACGCGCGCCTCGCCGCCGCGCCAGGGCACGCGGAACATCTCCGGCCCGAACGCGCCGATCCGCACCGTGTGCCGCACCCAGTCCGGCACGTCGGCGTGACCGATCTCCGCCGGAGGCCCGCCCCGCTTCAGCACCGTTTCCGGGACGAAGCTCTCGAGATCCGGCAGCACCAACAGGTCGGCGTGGTAGCCGGGCGCGACGGCGCCGAGCTGCGCGAGCCCGTGCCAGAGCGCCGGGTTGATGGTCGCGCAGACGAGGGCACTCTCGGCCGGGATGCCGGCGGCGACCGCATCCCGCACCATCGAGTTGACGTGCCCGTCGGAGGCGATGTGCTCCGGCTCGCGGTCGTCGGTGCAGAACGCGATCCGGCCGGGGCCGTATTCGGCGAGGAGCGGCAGCAGCGCGGCCAGGTTGCGCGCGGCCGACCCCTCGCGGATCAGGAGCCACATACCTGCGCGCAGTCGCTCGCGCCCTTCCTCGGCGGTGTAGGCCTCGTGGTCGGAGCGGATGCCGGCCGCCGCGTACGCGTTGAGCGAGCGGCCGAGGACGCCGGGCGCGTGGCCGTCGACGTGCTCCGCGAGCGCGAGCTTCGCGAGCTCGGCGGGCGACCCGCCGATCACCCCAGGGAAGTTCATCATCTCTGCGAGCCCGATCACACGCCGGCGCCGGAGGAGGGCGTCGAGGTCGCCGGGCGTCAGGGCGCGCCGCGGCGACTCGAACTCGGACGCGGGGACGCACGACGACGCCATGAAGTAGACGTCGAGCGGGAGCCCGGCCGTCGCGTCGAGCAGCCAGTGGACGCCGTCGGTGCCCAGGACGTTCGCGATCTCGTGCGGGTCGGCGACGACCGCCGTCGTCCCGAAGGGCAGGACGAGCCGAGCGAACTCGTCGACGAGCAGCTTCGACGACTCCAGGTGCATGTGTGCGTCGATGAAGCCGGGGACGACCCAGCGCCCCGCTGCGTCGAGCGTCTCGCCGGCCTCGTAGGTGCCAAGGCCCGCGATCACGCCGTCGACGATCGCAACGTCCGTCTCGAGCCACTCTCGCGTGAACACCGACAGAACCTTCCCGCCGCGGACGACGAGGTCGGCAGGCTCGTCGCCCCGCGCTACGGCGACTCGGCGCGAGAGGGGTGCGTCCATTAGCGCCGAACCGTACCCTTCCGCTCGATGGAGGTCCTGACGCCGCGCTCGTTCGACGAGGCGCTCCGCATCAAGTCGGAGCGGCCGCTCGCCCTGCCGATCCAGGGCGGCACGGACGTGATGGTGGCGCTCAACTTCGACCGCGGCCGCCCCGAGGCGATCCTCAACCTGAACGAGGTCGACGAGCTGCGCGGGTGGTCGCGCGAGAACGGCACGCTGCGGCTCGGCGCGGGTCTCACATACGCCGAAGTCGAGCACGGCGAGCTCCGCGAGGTGCTGCCCGCGCTCGCGGAGGCCTCCCGCACGGTCGGCTCGCCGCAGATCCGGAACCGCGGCACGATCGG
>Ga0075425_100002487_pt1 | contig 18467 bp, 15 predicted proteins | sample SoiMethybrSBSTD4_FD_75300 | JGI IMG/M metagenome (GOLD analysis project Ga0075425, IMG submission 75300) | Bulk soil microbial communities from a Populus tree surrounding site in Tennessee, USA - Soil MetaG P. TD hybrid SBSTD4 | ecosystem: Environmental > Terrestrial > Soil > Tree plantation... | reverse complement strand
CTGTTGCGACGGAGTCCATGATGCAACTCGGTAACGTCTTCGCCGGTCGCATGGACGAGCGCAAGAAGTGGGGATACCATCTCGCCTCGAGCTGGCAATTGTTCTTTGATACTGGTCGTAAAGTTGGGCAGATCACTCAAAACATTAAGGTCGAAGACGTCTGCAAAAACGATCTCATTGACGAGGCCAACGCTTTCGACGCCGCTAAGGTTAAGGCCGATGCCGATGGTTTCGAATTGTCGGCCGACTACAAGTCGGTTGATGTCGACGCGATCAAAGCGGCGCTCTAAGCGATAGGGGTCTCCTCAGCGCACGAACATTCCCACCAAATCGAGTTCCTGCGCTTTGCACGGGCCCTCCTGTGTCCGGAGGCTATTGCGGGCACCGGTCCGCATGTCGCCGCCTCTCATGTTGAAGCGCCAGAGACGCACATGGAAGGCTTGGAAATTCTACTCCTGACTTTCGCCGTTGCCGACTTTGTGCGCGTTGTCTTCGTTCGTAAGTAGTTCATATTCGAGTGTACCGGTATTAGGGCGGCTGGTCCGCCTCTTGACACGCCAAGAGGAGCCCAGTGATGGGCTACAAGGCCATATATGCTTACGCTTGGGATATCGCCGAGACCGGCTGCGAACTCGCCGTCGATCGGTTTCTCGCGCTCGGGCTCGATACAGTCACAGTTGCTGGCGCGTATCATGCCGGGAAATTTCTTAGGCCTCATGGCTCGGGGAAAGTCTACTTCCCTGAAGATGGAACCGTCTACTTTAAGCCCAACTACGCGCGCTATGGCGCGATCAAGCCATTTCCTAATTCGAATATGGGTTCTGGCCAGGATATCGTCGCCGCACTAGCGGCACAGCGCCAACTCGCGACCAACATCTGGCTAGTCTTACTGCACAATACGCGCCTCGGTGTTGCCCACCCCCAATCGACTGTCGTCAACGCATTTGGTGATCACTATGTCTATAGTCTCTGTCCCTCTGCTCCCGATGCGCGCGCCTATGCAATCAATCTCGCGGTAGACGTTACCGAGAGTTACCCCGTCGCCGGCCTTTCTCTGGAGACTCCGGGCTTCCTTCCATATGAGCATGGCTATCATCACGAATTTTCACTTAATCGCCCGAACATTTGGTTGTCCAATCAACTTGGACTGTGCTTCTGCCAGAATTGCGTCGCGGGCGCGAGTACGGCGGGTGTTAATATCGAGAGGTTGCGGCGCCAGGTCGCAAACGACGTCGAAGCCTATCTCAACAGCGATATCGTCTTTCCCGAAGACATGGCGGAAGCCTATTGGCTGGCCGATCTGCGCAGCGATGGCGACTTGCACGCCTTTCTCAACTGGCGATGCACTGTGGTGACCTCGCTTGTCAGCGAGATTCGTAGCTCGGTGCGCCAAGACGCGACGGTCGCCGTGGTTCCGACGGTTGCGCGGCCGACCGGGGGCGCCTGGTATGAGGGCAGCGATTTAAGAGCTCTCGCCGAAGCAGCGGGAATTATAGAAGCATGCTTCTACGAACCGAGCGCGACGCGGGTGGCCGCGGATCTTTTCGACGTCAAGCGCCGCCTAAAAGGCGCGGGACTCTTACGCGGCATCGTACGTCCGGCTTTTCCCGATTTTGAGACGAAGGCCGAATTCGTTGCGGCGATGCACGCGATCGGGACGGCCGGGGTGCGCGAAGTTGCCTTCTACAATTGGGGCCATCTGCGAAACGCGAATCTCGATTGGATCGTCGATGGTCTGGCAGCCTTGGAGAGCGCAGGGTGACATTTAGTGGAAAAATCGTCGCCATTACTGGAGCAGCGGGTGGAGTCGGCCAGGCCTTGTGTCGGCATTTCGGCGGCTTGGGCGCGAAGATCGCCGCGGTTGACCGCAACCCGGCGGTGCACGGCTTCATCGCGGAAATAGCCAAAGAGGGCGTCGCCGGAGAATCCGAGACGGCAGACATTGGCGAAGCCAGCGCAATTGGGAATGCCTTCGCACGTCTTGCGGCGAAGCTTGGCGTTATCGATATTCTGGTCAACAATGCCGGTTACTCACCTCATCCGACCTTCGCCCGGACCGACCCGGCCGGCTGGCAAGACGACATTAACGGCAATCTCAACGGGGCATATAATTGCGCTTATGCAGTCCTGCCGGGAATGCGCGAAAAGGGATCGGGTGTGATCATCAATATCGGATCAGTCAACGCGCTGAGCGCGCTCGGTGATCCAGCTTATAGCGCCGCGAAAGCCGGTTTGGTCTCTCTGACCCGTTCGCTCGCTGTAGAATTCGGACGGTGCGGCATACGGGTCAATATTGTCCTCCCCGGTACCGTGCGCACGCCGCTCTGGAACGTGCGGGCTAGCAAAGATCCGAACGTGTTGGTGAAGCTCGAGCGATGGTATCCAATGGGCCGTATCGTGGAACCGATCGACGTCGCCCGGGCTGCCGCTTTTCTCGCCTCTGACGATGCGTCCGCGATCACAGGGGCTGCGCTGCCTGTCGATTGCGGACTGTCGGCCGGCAACATCGTCATGGCTCGCGAACTGACGCTAGAGAATTTCTAGATTGGGGTAATGGACAGGCCGAGAGACGTCATCGGGTTCGGTTGGTTCGGCGAAATCCTTTGCCATGTGAATGGCGTCATTATCCAGGTACAATAGGGTTGTCTTCGAAATAACGTGCCTGGTGCCGCGGAGTTGAAAATTGTCGAGGAGGGATCACAGATGACAAAGCGTATTCTTGTGGTCGGATTGGGCAATATGGGCATGAGCCATGCTTTGGCTTATACCCGCATTCCTGGCTTCCAAGTCGTCGGCGTTTGCGAAAGGCGAATATCTGATCGACAATTGCCGCCGGAATTGGCGAAGGCAAAGAAATTTGCCAAGTTCGAGGAAGCGTTGGCCGAGCTGAAGCCCGATGTCGTCTCGATCAACACGCTGCCCGATACCCATGCCGATTTCGCCCTTAAGGCGATGGAGGCTGGAGCGCATGTTTTTGTCGAGAAGCCGCTCGCCGATACTGTCGCCAATGCGGAAAAGGTTGTTGCAACAGCTCAGCGCACGCGGCGTAAACTTGTCGTTGGTTACATCCTTAGACAGCATCCGTCGTGGATCAAGTTCATCGAAATCGCGCGCCAACTGGGTTCGCCTCTCGTTTTCAGGATGAACCTCAACCAGCAGTCGAACGGCGAGACGTGGTCCTGGCATAAGCGACTTATGAATTCTTTCCCGCCGATCGTCGATTGTGGTGTTCACTACGTCGATGTCATGTGCCAAATGACAAAGGCTAAACCGGTAAGAGTTCACGCGATTGGGGCTAAGTTGACGGACGAGGTTCCGGTCAACAATTATGGCATGCTGCAAGTGACATTCGACGATGGCTCTGTCGGTTGGTATGAAGCCGGATGGGGGCCGATGATGAGCGAGACAGCCTTCTTTGTGAAGGACGTTGTCGGTCCGAGGGGATCCGTTTCGATTACTATGGCTGAAACCGCGGGATCGGTGAAGTCCGACGACATCAACGCGCACACGAAAACAAACCAGATTCTCTGGCATCACGCGGACTTGTCGAAGCCTGATGAGCATATCGATATGAGCGATGAACCAGATCATGACGCCTTGTGTGAGCGTGAGCAGAGGTATCTTCTCAAGGCGATTGACGAGAATATTGATTTGACCGATCACATGAACGACGCAGTTAAAAGCCTAAAAATCGTCGTAGCTGCCGATCATTCGATTCATACCGGCCAAGTCGTAGCTCTCTAGATCGATCGATGCTGGTGGTAATGTCTCCTACATTAGCCGTCTAACCCGAAAAATACTTCCGCTCGGGATCGCCACTGATGTTTTCGAACGGCAGCACTGCCGTGGAAGGTTTGTCCGCGTCATAATAGAGCGGGCCACTACGCCCACGACCAGCCCAAGCGGGATGAGATAGAACTCATTGCTGCGCAGAAGCGCACGTAACCGGGTCAGCGGAAAAACGCGTTGTTATAGTCTTGGTTTCCGACTGCGGCAGGAAGGGTGTTGTGCAGTCTTCGGCATCTCGCCTGTCGATCCAAGCTGGCGATATCGCCGTCTTCATTTTCCAGCCACTCCCGCAACGGCATCGGTAGCTTTGGCATTCCGCGTTCTTGAAGAGCAAGTCGCGGGTTGATATTGTAGTAGAGAGCCCACGATGTCTTCCTCGTAGAGCCAGGCGGCCGCGGATACGGAGCGCCGGCGAGCGAGGCGTCGTGAGGCGGGAGGCAGAGCACCGCACGATTTCAGGATGCACACGACTGAGGGAGGACAGCATGGAAAGCTTGCCGGCGCCGACACGTCGCGATCTGATGAAGCTCGGACTTGTCTCCAGCATGATGGCAGCATCCTTACCGTTGCTGCAAAATAATGCACTTGCCGCGGGGGGCAGGCTTAATCTCGCCGATATCGGCGTTGGCGACCCTGGAGACTGGTCCAAGTTCAGCAAGCCGACAGGATGGGGCGTCAACGTCGTCGCGATCGGTAATGCGCCATCGGCCGTTCTCAACGTGCTAGTCGCCGGCAGCGGCACCACGACTTACGACCTCATCAATATTGTCGGCGGCATGCAGAAGCCGCTGGTCGACAATGGTCTTGTCGAGCCCATTGATCCAACCCAGATCCCGAACTGGAGCAAGGACACCAATATCTCGGAGTTTCTCGCGAAGGGAAAGCCCGGGTTCAATTTCGTCGGCTACCAGGATAAGATCTATGGCGTGCCGACGGTCCTCCAGGGAGACTCCTTCGCCTATCTGCCGGAGAAGACCGGCAAGCTCGATTCCTACGCGGCCCTGTTCGATCCGAAGTGGAAGGGCTTCGTTGCGCTCGAGGACAACTACACCACAGCTGGTCAGAAGACTGCGCTCTATCTCAAGAAAGCCAATCTGGCGGAGATCAATAATCCCGACGATATGACCCCCGAGGAGGTCAAGCGGGTCGTCGATTTCCTGATCGAGAAGAAAAAGGCGGGACAGTTTCGCGTCATCTGGTCGAGCTTCCAGCAGGCAGTCGACCTCATCACCAGCAAGGAGGTCTCCGTCATCGACTGCTGGGAGCCGATGGTCTTCGCAGCCAAGGCGAAGGGCGTCAACGTCGAATACGCCGACCCCAAGGAGGGCTATCTCCTATGGGCGATGGCGGCCTACATCGTCAAGAAGCAGCGCAGCGCAGAGCAGACGAAGGCTGCCTACGAGCTGCTCGATTTCATGCTGGGGGGTTGGTACGGCGCCAAGATCACTGCCCTGCGCGGCTACATGACGAGTACCGAGGCGCCCGACTACGCCAAGCAGCATCCCGAGGAATTTCCAGGGGCGGAGGCCGAAAAGGTGACGCAAATCACTGACAACGTGCGGCGAAAATTCAAGCAGGGCGGCACTTGGCAGAACCGGTGGCCGACGCATGTCGACGTTTACGAATCCGAGTGGTCGCGGTTCAAGGCGTCGTAACCCCGCCGAAGCAATGTCCCGATGCGCATTCGATCACCTGTGCGTCTGACGCTCCTGGCTGTGCCGATCGCCTTCATGACGGTGTTCCTGCTCGCGCCGCTCGGCTTAACGATCGTGGTCAGCTTCTGGCAACGGGTCGGGCTGAGCGTCCGACCGGCTTTCACTCTCGTCTCCTATCTCGACTTTTTCGAGGGCGTCCGGCTAACGGTTCTCGAACGCAGCCTTCTCATATCGCTCGAGGCAACTCTGATAAGCCTGCTTCTTGCATATCCCATCGCCTATGTCCTCGCGTACAAGGCACGACCGAACGCGACACGCGCCGTGCTGCTGCTGCTCACGGTGCCGTTCCTAATTAACTACATCATCCGGACCTTCGCCTGGACCTATCTCCTGGGACGCGCCGGGCCGATCAACTCGCTGCTGCTCGGTCTCGGGATCGTGAGCACGCCCGTTGACTGGCTGCTCTTCAGCGATTTCGCGGTCTTCGTCGGGCTGATCTCCTCCTACATGCCGTTTATGGTTTTCCCGCTTTGGATGTCGCTCTCGGGAATCGACCGTCGCCTCACCGAAGCGAGCTGGATGCTCGGTGCGCCGCCGTTGCGAACCTTTCTCCGCATCACGCTGCCGCTGTCGCTTCCCGGCGTGTTCGCTGCAGTGATCTTCGGATTCGTCGGCTGCTTCGGCGAGAGCGCCGTGCCCGTCATTCTCGGCGGCGTTGGTTACCAGTTGATGGGAAATACCATCACCAGCACGCTTGACGTGCTCAACTATCCGCTTGCCGCCGCGATGTCGAGTGTTGTGGTAATCACCATGCTGATCCTACTTGGCTGCTGGTATGCCGCGTTCGATATGAGCACTTTCCTAGGAAAAATACTGCATTGGCGGGTCTGACGATGCAAACAGGCCAGCTCGATCCGGCGCCGCGAGTCCTGGTCTGGCTTTATATCACCCTCGTCCTAGTCTTCCTCTACGTCCCGATGATCCCGCCGATCATCTTCTCCTTCGCGCCTGGCGAGGTGGCGGAGGGGCGCGCAACGCTGCGCTGGTATGCTGAGATGTGGAATAGCCCGGAGCTAAATGCAGCAATTGGGACCACCTTCGAGCTCGGCATCGTCGTTGCGATCATAACGCCGGTTTTAGCCTTGCTCGCAGCGATGGCCATCCGCGAGCTGAAGATTCCTCGCCTCATGTTGATGCTCATGCTGTTGCCGCTGTTCATCCCCGGTGTCAGTATGGGCCTGGCGACCGCCCTCTTTTTCCGGCTGCTCGGCCTGCCGTCCTCTCTCTTCACAATGGCAATCGTCCAGATCCTCTGGGCATTGCCCTTCGCTACCCTTGTCGTACTGACCGCGATGTCAACCTTCGATCCGGTCTATCTCGAAGCCGCCTACGTGAGCGGCGCCAACCGCTTCCGCTCGTTCCTCGACGTTGAACTGCCGCTCATCCGGTCGGGCGTGTCGGGAGCCGCGACCTTCTCGCTCATTCTCTCTTTTAACGAGACGATCCGCACGTCGCTCGTTCAGGGACCGGAAAACACCGTACAGACTTACATCTGGTCGACCTACAAGCAGATCGGGCTGTCGCCAACGCTCTATGCATTGATGAGTCTTTTGATTCTCCTGAGCATGGTTCTAGTCGTCGTCTATCTGCTTGCCGGTGTCCGTCGCGGGCAGTCGGCGAACGCGCTGGCCGCCGAGTCTCCTCCGCAGCGGCGCCCGCTCGCAATTTCGCCCCCTGACTCTCCGATTCCGACAGAGAAGGTATAGGCTAATGCAAGCTCGAGCGCTCGTAACTGGTTTTGCCCCTTACGGTCATCGTGGCTGCAATCCCGCAGCCGAGGTCGCTCTTGCGGTGGACGGCAAGAGCGTGGCCGGCGCGCAGGTGATCGGTCGCATTCTGCCGGTCGCCTACTCCAGCCTCCGACCCGAGATCGATCGGCTGCTCGCCGAAATTCAGCCTGCTGTTGCGATCAGCCTTGGGCTCTGGCCTGGAGAGCCGGTGATCCGCATCGAGCGGATCGGGGTCAACGTTACGGATTTCGAGATTCCCGACAACGAGGGAAATTTGCTGGTCGATGAGGCGATCCAGGCCGATGGGCTGGCTGCGCGGTTATCGACCTTGCCGATCCGCAAGATCGAGCAGGCGCTGCTTGAGGCAGGAATACCGGCGCGCATCTCCAGCACCGCCGGGACGTTCCTCTGTAATGCCTGTCTTTACACCCTACTTGGCGCTGCCGATGCGGCAGAAAATGCGCCAGCGGCATGCGGCTTTATTCACCTCCCTTATTTGCCCGCGCAAGTCTCGGAGCAGCTTCAGCAACTGCGGCGTAAAGGGGAGCTTGAATTCCACCAGCGCAGTGACTTCGCCTCGATGGATCTCGCGACCGGCATTCGCGCCATCGAGATCGCGGTCGCCACCTCGATCAGAGCGAGCGCGTGAGGTCGAGCATCGGGCAGGCAATGGCCAGAGCCATTCTCGAAGTGAAGGCCGTTAGTAAGCGCTTCGGCCGGACCCTCAGCGCGGACGAGCTGTCGCTGACGGTCGACGAGGGCGAGTTCTTTACGTTCCTTGGCCCGAGCGGATCAGGCAAATCCACGATCCTACGTATGGTGGCCGGCCTCGAGACGCCGGATTCAGGACAGATTCTGATAAATGGGCAGGACGTCTCAACCGTGCCGCCCTGGCGGCGCAATCTCGGCATGATGTTCCAGCAATACGCCGTTTTCCCGCACATGACGGTGGCCGAAAATGTTGGCTATGGCCTCAAGGTGCGCGGAATGTCGGGTGACGCGATCAAGCGCCGCGTCGCTGACATGCTCGAGCTCGTCGGTCTTTCCGGGTACAAGGACAAGAATGTCAGGCTGCTGAGCGGCGGCGAGCAACAGCGTGTCGCGCTGGCGCGTGCTCTGGCACCGCAGCCGCGCATGCTGCTCCTCGACGAGCCACTCTCGGCGCTTGATGAGAAGATAAGACGAGCGATGCAGACGGAGCTCAAGCACGTCCACTCCAAGACCGGTACGACGTTCCTCTATGTTACGCATGACCAGGAGGAAGCGTTGACCATGAGCGACCGCATCGCCGTACTCAATAAGGGCGCCTGCGTGCAGTGCGATGCGCCGGAGCCGCTCTACAAGCGACCACGGACGCGTTTCGTCGCCGGCTTCTTCAGGGGCTGCAACGTGCTCAGAGCGGAGCGCGTGGGAAAGAGCCACGCCCGCGCAACCCTTCGTCTCGCTGGGATAATGATCGATGGTGTGCCCGTCGAGGATGGCGCTGCCGCGTCCGGCAGCCACATCGCGCTCCGGGCAGAGAACATCCACATCGGGCCCGAGGCAGCGAACCGAGACTGCCAGGTCAATGCGATGCTGATCGAGTCGACTTACCGAGGCACGGTGGTCGACTATCGCCTCGAGCTCTCAGATGGCCAACAGCTATTGGCAATGAGAACCCAGCACGTGAACTTGCCAATCGGCAGCCAAGTCTTAGTGGGCTTTGATCTAAATGCAATCATCCCTCTGGCGGATTGATCGCACAGCCGAGTCGCGAAGGTGCGGCGGGATATTGATTTCGATGGATTTCCCCACTGCCTCTGATAGCGAGTAACCGAGCAGCTGTTCGGCTGCTTGGCTCCATACGCGGATTTGGCCGGTCGTGTCTACTGTGAGGGTGGCGGGCAACGGGTATCTCCGGGTTGACAAAAGAATTGGTGAGCTTGCGGGTTTTGATTGCCTAATTCTAGTGGTGTTGCACGTCACGGCAAAAGTCGCCGCAATGTAATGAGAAGAGCGAAGTCATTTCGGTCGGCTGCGGGAGTGCTCCACGCTGAGCATGTCCTCTTTGACTCGATGCTCCGGTTGGTTAGTCTCGTGGGAAAAAGAAGTCTTGGGCAGGAGGCGCACGATGAGAGTCTTTCCGCTTTTCGCGATACTGATTTCGCTCTCTTTGGCCGCCTGCGGTCGAGAGCCCGGTCCCAAGGGTGATCCCGGAGCCCAAGGGCCCGCGGGGCCAGCAGGGCCTCAGGGTGCGCAGGGCATTCAAGGCGTTCCTGGCGCTTTAGGCGCGCAAGGTCCGCAGGGTGCGCCGGGCGCTAAGGGTGAGAAGGGCGACAAGGGCGATAACGGCGATAACGGTCCGGAAGGCCAGCGGGGCGCGCAAGGTCCACAAGGCGCGCAGGGTGACAAGGGTGAGAAGGGCGACAGGGGTGATAGCGGTCCCCAAGGCCAACAGGGTGTGCAAGGGCCAGCAGGGCCTCAGGGTGCACAGGGCATTCAAGGTGTTCTGGGTGCCCAAGGTCCGCAGGGTACGCCGGGTGAGAAGGGCGATAGCGGTCCTCAAGGCCAACCGGGGCCCCAAGGACCACAAGGTCCACAGGGTGACAAGGGAGAAAAAGGCGATAAGGGCGATAGCGGTCTCCAAGGCCAACAGGGTGTGCAAGGACAACAGGGTCCGCAGGGTACGCCGGGCATGAAGGGCGACAAAGGTGATCCCGGCTCGGCGAACCTGCGCTTAGTGCAGGGTGACGGGGCAGTGAACTGTGATGCGAACGAGATATTGGTCTCGGTGTTTTGCCCAAGTGGAGGCGCTCCAGACGGAGCTAAATGCGGTACGGCACCCAGCGTTGGGCTCTGCCTGAGGAAATGAATACGCACCGCCCGTGCACATGATCTGACGAAGACCGACAGGGGCCCACTGCATCCTATTGAGTCGCAGCCCCAGCGATCCATGTGTTATCGAAGAGTCATAGTTTGGAAACGGCCTAATTCGCGTACCCGCAACTCTCGCCTGCGCTGCGGTATTGAACAGCCATGTCAGCCAGAGCAGAAGAATGCCGGAAGAAGGCTGAAGAAGCCGGATGCGGCCGGCCGTTGAGTTTCTGGTGCTTGATTCCAGGGGGCGAATTGTTGCTTGCAAAGAAAGTTGCGGTGGTCGGCGGCTCGTCGGGCATCAGCACGAGATGAAAAAATGTCGGAAGTTCACTTGTCGCGGCTGACCAAGGGCCGCGAACCCTTGCATCAACGTTTGCCGCCGTCTCCTATAATTGAGTAAGGGGCCCAGAACAGCGGGTGAGCGTAGGCAAATTCGGTTTTGCCGTCACCGCCGATGTAACCAGGCCCGTCCATCAGCGCCATCATTGCCTGGCGCAGTGCTTCGGAGCGCGTCAGTCCGGGATCGGCCGCTTGACGTCCGAAGAGATCAGTAACAAGGCCTTTGGCCGATTGCGAATGCACCGACCAGTTGGTGACCAGAATGGCGCGCGTGCCCGCATAGAAGAATGCCCGGCCAAGTCCGGACGCGGCCTCCGCGCCTGCGCCCGACGCCGCGCCAGTGTTGCAAGCCGAGAGCACAACCCAGTCGGCATCGAGCTTGAGTGCAAGAATTTCTTCCATCGTCAGCAATCCGTCGCCCTCGACCCCTGCAGCAGCGGGTGCCGATAGCGCCAGCGCCGGCTGGTTCAACCCATCAAGCTGACCCGGCACCAGGCCGTGGGTTGCGAAGGCCAGCACCTTGAAGCCGGAAAGGTCTGTCGTTTTAACGACCCGCTCGTTTGCTTGCTTGCCAAGATTGAGCACCTTCGCCGGATCTGCCTGAAGGGCGAGTGCAATCGACCTTAGCTCCTCGGCGGTGTCAGGCAGGCGTGGCAGCATCGCGAGTTGGGCGCTGTCAATCCCATCTAGCTTCGGAGATGAGCGACGCGTCAGCGGCAAGCCTCGCGTGGTGCTGGAAGTGTCGGCAAGTCTTGTCGGCTGGGGCAGTCCGCCTTCTTCCTGCTCGATGCTGAAGACGGGATCGCCGAAGGCGATCAGCTCCGTGCGGTCCGGCTTGGCTGGGGGCAAGTTTCGAAGCGTCCTGAGCGCTGCCGATGATGGAACGATCGAGACTGCATGCGTCCGCGCCAGCCAGGGGACCGTGCGATAACTCGAGAATAGCGGATCATCCTCAGAATTGACGGCCGCGGGCGCGGTGGGCAGAAGCGAGAGCGGCAAGAGCCCCAATGCGCCATTCGTGACGACCACCAAGCTTTTTGAATCCTTCCAACCTGCCTCGACGGGCTTCAAGAGCAGCGAATAGATTTCGTAAGCAAGGCCGAGATCGAACGGAGGAATGTCGGAAATCAACGCCGCTTGCGGCTCGAGGGATTCGCGAAGCTTGTTCACTCTGCTCTGAATGTCGCCGGACGTTCCGTTGATCGCAGCGAAAGCTACCGTGCCTTGTTTTGGTACGGCCCAGACGAAGCTCTTGTCGCGGCCGAAATAGAACGACAGCATCGATTCGCCCGGTATCAACGCCTCTTTGATCTGCTCGACGCTCGGCGGCTGCGGATCAATCAATTCGGCGTAGCGAGGAAAGCGCCTACCGATCTCGTCACGGACTTTCCTGCGATCGCCGCGCAGCTTATCAATGTTCGCCTTGGTCGCTTTAATGACGGACTCATCGCGCGCATCAGACGCCAGCGCGTTGTTGAGCGCCCCAAGCTGTGCGTTGATCTGCTTGCCGAGATCCTGCTCATTGCGCACGAGTTCGGCGAGTGCCGGATCTTTCGCAACGCTCCGGGCGCTGGATTCCGACAACGCCCGCTGCACCGACTGGCCGCGAACCGCGTCGGCCAACGCAAAGGTTTCCAGCGCTATCTGACCGGCGCCGCCGCTATCCGTCTTGGCCAACAGCCCGATATACGATTCCACGATGTTTCTCAGGCGCTGGCTGCGTGCAGCGTTGACTGTATCGTCATCGTCCGCGGCGTTCTCGCGCGATGCCGCGGTCAAAATTGGAATGGCGACCTTGAATTCCTTGATTGCGTCGGCACTGCGGCCGGTAAGGGCATAACCCATCGCCAGCGTTCCACGTGCATCGGCCGTGTCGAAATGGTGTTCGCCGAGCTGTCTGCTTCGCCTGTCGACCAGCGCTTGGGCCGCGGCGAGCCCCTCCGCGATCTGGCCGGAAGCGTACAGCGCAGTAATTCGCGAACCGTTGAGCTCGAACAATTGCTTGCGGCCCGGCTCCCATTTCGAAATCGCCCGATCGAGCTCGGCATAGATTGCGGTCGCTTCCCGTGCCTTGCGCTGGAAGACCAGCAGCGCCCCGAGCTGCGACAGCGCGGCCGCCGTGGTTTGACTCTCATCGCTGATTCCTATCGTTCGCTGGATGTCGAGTGCAGCCCGATAGAGCCTTTCCGCGTCAGCGTAACGGCCTTCCTCGACCAGAACACTCGCCAGCCCCATGACGAATTTGGTCGTCTTTGGATTGTATTTGCCCTGGAGCTTGAGCCGCGACAGCAGCACCTGGCGGATGTCGACCTCCGCCTCGGCGAGCCGCCCTTGCTTTGCCTTCATTCGCCCGGCGCTAAGAAGAATATAGTCAGCTGCATGAGCCATTTGGTCTGGTGGGGGGCGGTCGTCCCCCCATTTCGCGCTGTCCGCAATCGCGGCACGCTTGTAATCGGCGGCTCGTTTGTATGCCGCCTCGGCCTCACGATACAGCCCGCGCGCCTCGAACACCGCCGCACGCGAAGCTTCGTAATCGGCCTCCCAAGATCGCCCCTTGAGTTGGTAGTTTTGTCGAATCTTTGGATGGCCGCTGGTGCGCGCCTCGCTGATCGCAGCGTTCATCTGTCGCTCGTAGCTCTCGGCCTTGGCTACGTCGCCCAGCGCAATGACGCCCAGGATGATGTTCCAGGATGAGTTAACGACCCAGCCAATGAAGTGCTGCGCACTTGCCGCCTGATTGAGATCCTGAAATGCCTGCAGCGCACCCTTGGGATCGCCTTGGGCCCCTTTGACGATGCCGATGAACTGGCGTGCGCGATTGGCGAATTGGACGTTGCCCGCCAACTCCAGCGCTTTCTGGCCATCGGATAGTGCCTGGTCAACCCGGCCAAGCGTCAGTCGCGCATTACCGCGGTTGAAGTAGAAGCTGGCCGCATCGGGAGCACCAGGCGCGAGCTGGGCGTCCGCCAGCGCCTTCATGTCCGCCAAGCTTTTTGGATCAGGCTTTTCGTTGTCGAGAACTGCCGTGATGTCGTTGATCGTGCGTGGCGGCGGCACGAAACCGGCAGGCAGGGCGCGGCCAAGGTCCACGACTTCCTTCTTTGCGCCATCCTCGACGGTGATCGCCACATTGGCACGCCCATTGGCCTTGTTGAGCGCGGCCATCACGCAAGCACGAACCCTTGGGGTAGCGCCAGCGCGGCACTTTGCGAGATTGGCTTCGCGATCGCCTCCGCTGCCCCTTAGGCTCTGCATGCAAGCCTGAACAATGGGTCGGCCAACCGATTCGCGACAGGCCTCGCGTGCCTGCTCGATGGAAAGCGCTCCGGCGGCCGATGGCGCCAGTAAACCGCCGATTGCCAAGGCCAAAGTTGACGCCAACCCGCGAATGGTCGGCAAGCCCTTCACCGGCCAAACGCGCATGGAAAGCGGCGAGATTGACACGGATCCCCCTGCTGGCTTCCGTTGCGATAGATCATCTTACCGACATTCGATCGCTCGACGAACGTACCAATTTCCTGTGCCGTGCGAAAGCGTGCGGCAAGAAGGCGCAGCCCGTTCGACGTCGGCGTTGCGATCGTGCGCCGCGGCACATTGCGCGCCGCCCAGTGCTTACCGCTAATGAGATCTCATGTGCGCTGATATCCATTGTGGCCGAAGCACAATGTGCCAAGAGGCCGGATACATTGATGCAAGACCGCTCACCAACAAATCATCGAAACCTTCCTGCCACGCAGCAATAGATTGGATGATTGTCCTGCTTTCGCCGCCGCTCGATATTCCTTCAGCTAATATTTGCGACCGACGAGAATGCGTGCCCCGTGCAGCCCGATTTCTTCTGAGTGCCTTCTGCCAGCGGGCACCGCAAAGATGTCACCAGCACGATACGTGACGGACTGATCTCCCTGCGTCACGATGAAGACGCCATCGAGCACCATTCCACGGATATCGTAATCGTGAACGTGCTCAATGTTGGCGGGTTTCGGATCGAGCGCTTTAGACTCTATTTGGGTATACCCAGCAGACCTAAGCTCGGCTTCGAAGACGTTTTGCTGCATTGGCTGCTTCCTTCAGAACGTTTCGGATTATCTCACTACTAAAACTGACGCGCGAGCCTGGTTTGCCACTAAAGAGCGAGCGGGCATGAGGCGTTTGCTCAACGGCGCTTTGGTAAGGCGAAAACGATCAAGGCGTCGCCCTGTTTGTAGCCGAATATCGCGTTGCCGCCTGCGGCTACGGCGATATATTGCACACCATCAACCTCGTAGGTAATCGGCGGGGCGTTGACGCCGGCGCCGCACTGAAAGCGCCAAAGCAACTCGCCGCTCTCGGCGTCGAAGGCGTCGAGATAGCCGTTTCCTTCACCTGTGAACACCAAGCCGCCCGCAGTGGCGAGAACGCCTCCAACCATGGGTTGGTCGGTCTTGTGCTGCCAGCGGATATGGCCGTTTTCGCGCGTCGAGATGGCAGTCAGGGTCCCCCAGATCGGGCCGTCGATCGATTCAAGCGTGGTGTAGGGAACCGCCGGCTTGTCGCTGGTCGCGGGCATTTCACGCTTGAGATAGCGTATCGGCATGTGCGCTGCGGCTACATAGACCAGCCCGGATGACGGGTCGAAGGCGGTAGGCGACCAGCTGGCGCCACCAGGGGCTCCGGGGGAGATGTGCACGCCCTTGGCGGTTGGGGCGGCGAACAGATTCTCCTGTGGTACGAAGGGTTCCGATTTGTAGATCAGAGTACCTGTGTTCCGGTCGTGCACATAGAACCAGCCCAGCTTGGAGGCCTGGCCCACCGCCAGTATCACGCCGTGATCCGTCGGTAGATCGAACAGCACGGGAGGACTGGCGACGTCATAGCCCCAGAGATCGTGCGGCACCTGCTGGAAATACCACTTCATCTTGCCGGTATCAGCGTCAAGGGCGACCAGCGACACGCGTAGAGATTGTCGCCTGGACGCGAAACATCCTCCATCTGCGGCGAAGGGTTGCCCGTTCCGACGTAAAGCGTGCCGGTTTGCGTATCGAAGGCGGGCGTAGTCCATGCGGAGCCTCCGCCATGCTTTGCGGCATCAGGGAATTTGGTCAGTTCCTGACGTTCCTGCACGACGTCGCGATGCATTGGCACGCCGTCGGGGGTCGTCGTGCGGAAGTCACCTTCCCATCCGGTGGGCGCGATCGTATCGAATTGCCAGATGCGCCGGCCACTCGCAGCGTCGAAGGCGGCATAGAACCCCGGTCGCCCGTAATCGCCGGCGAAACCAACCACCACCTCGCCGCTGAACGGTGCGTCCGGCCGGCCCGAATCAAGATGCAGGCCGTAGCCGACGCCAGTGATTCCAACGATCACCTTGCCGTTGAATACGAGCGGCGCCATGCTGACGCCGGCGCCCGTGGAGCCCGCCGCCGTCATGCCATGTAGCACTTTGTCGTCCTTGAGCTGGGATGTCGCTTCACTCGGCCCGGTTTCGGTCGTAAGTGCAACGTCCCAGACCATCTTGCCGGTCTTGGCATCAAGCGCGACGAGACGCGCATCTACCGTGCCGACAAAGACCTTGCCATAGCCTACCGACACGCCGCGATTGGCAGGGCCGCAGCACATCTTGGGAGTGGTCCGCTTGTGTTCGTAGCGCCATAATTCGCGTCCGCTCGTCGCGTCGATGGCGGCGACATGATCAAAGGGCATCGAAAGGTAAAGAACGCCGTCGACTTCCAGCGGCGTCGCCTGAAAAGTCGCGCTGACGCCCGTTTGGTATATCCAGCGCGGCGCCAGGTTCAGAACCGTCTGACGGTTGATCTGATCGAGCGACGAAAAACGCTGGTTGGCGTAGTCGCGGCCGTAGGTCATCCAATTGGCGCGGTCGGAATCGGCGGCGCGCAAACGCGCGTCGTCGACGGGCGCTGCGCCAACGGCAGCCGAACCCAGAATGGATAATCCCAGCACGACAGCCCTGCTGATCCGGCGCGAAAGCAAAAATTCCCACGAACCCGCGGACAGAACTTTGCGTCGCCAAGTGTGGCCTGCATGCGAACAATTCTGTCGATGCATCATTCTCCTCCCCGACTCGAGCCGATCATTTCTTGGCGTAGGCTTTGAAAACCAATCCCACCACAACTCCGAACGGCCTAAGTGTGCCGGACCGATATTTGTAGAATAGCCTTTGGCGCGCCGCCAACCCCGCCGGTGACGGACGGGGCATTTTCATTTTCAGCCACTGTTGCCCGGCGCGGCCCCTGTGATGAAGGACTAGGGTCATGTGGCAATATTTTTGGCCCGATATGGCAATCGATTTTGTAAAGGGGCTGGTAGCCGGAGGCGCTTCGCTGGGGGTTCAAGCGGTCGCCCCGGGTGCTCTTCGCGCGTTGAAGCGGCTGCGAGCGCGCTGGCATGCTCGGAAAGCCGCCCACAAAATACAATCCGTGACACGTGAGCGCATTGAAGGCAGGCGCTGGCGCTGGCGTCGGCTGAGGCAATAAAGCAGCTGCACGCAGCACACGCGTCAGGATTGTGTAAGGTGTTCACGTTTCATCGCTGATCCGTTGCTGTGGAAGGCGAATAAGCAGTGCAAAATTGCAGCACGAGAACAAGGGGGCGCGGGGCTTCGGTCACGCGTGACTGTTCGACAAGGCGGTGGGCCGCCGAGCTTTTCCCGGCGGCCCGATTGCCCGAAGCCAATCCCGTGGATCAGCAATTGGCTTGGCGCAGGAAAGGTGATCAGCGTCGGCGCCCAAAAATTCCGCAAGGGCTTCTATTTGTGATGCATCTGATTTGGGGCCCTGGGCGCGCCAGCCAATGCTGTAGTGTTCCTGGCCTCGGACAACGCAACCCCGGATCAGGGGGCAGACGATACCCGCCACGGCGACGCGGTGGCGGGTGGCCAATTGGGAGGATGAGTTGGGAGGACGATCATGAACGACTTCACAAAGCTCGAACCCTGGCAATGGCCGGAAACGCATTGGCGCGGTCTCGTCAACCAGGTCCGCGCCGGCCGCAGCTTTCGTCCGAAGAACTGGAAGGGTAGCGCGCGCTGCGCCTTCGCGCTGTCCTTTGATTCCGATCACGAGACAAACGAGCTGCGCGACGGCGGCAAATCGATCGGTCGCATGGCGTGGGGACAGTATGGCAATCGCGTCGGCGTGCCGAGCATCCTGAAACTGCTCGCAAAGCATGCGGTGCCGGCAACCTTCTATGTGCCGGGCGTCGTCGCGCTGCTTTATGGCGATGAGCAGCGTCGGATCATCGGCGAAGGGCACGAGATCGGCATCCATTCATGGATTCACGAACTGAACTCAGTGTTGGCTTATGAGGCCGAGAAGGATCTGGTGCTGCGGGCGGCCGACGTCCTGGAAAAAACCACCAACGTGAGGCCCGTCGGCGCCCGTACCGCGTCCTGGGATTTCTCGCCGCACACGTTGCGGATCACGAAGGAGGCCGGGCTTCTCTATGACTCTTCGCTAATGGCAGACGTCGACTGCTACGAACTCCTGTTGGATGGCGAGCCCACGGGCGTGATCGAACTTCCCGTGGAATGGATCCGCGACGACGCGGTCTATTTTATGATGCACCGGTTTCAGGGCCTGCGCCCCTACACGCCGCCTTCGGACGTCTTTGACGTTTTCCGGCGCGAGTTCGAAGCGGCTTATGAGGAGGGCGGAATCTTTCAGCTCACTTGCCATCCTCACATGATCGCCTACCGCTCGCGGCTCTGGATCATCGAGGAGCTGATCCGGCTTGCCAAAGCCAAGGGCGACGTCTGGTTCGCAACGCATGCGGACGTGGTGCGCTACGCGCGCTGCCATGGCGCTTCCTGAAGAAGACCCGGGCAATGACTGAAACCTCCGTCGTCACCGGGGGCGCGCGGTATCGGCCGCACGTGTTCACAGGCGCGACCTAACTTTAACGGGTGCCACCGCCAGTCTGGTGCTAGGGCGGGCGTGTACAAGATCCATCGAGAGAAGCTCAAAGTCACTTCTGTTCGCTTGCAAACTTTCAGCGTACGACCATGGAAATCGACGAAACTGAGCGGAGAATGCCATGAAAT
>Ga0075425_100002485_pt1 | contig 18468 bp, 16 predicted proteins | sample SoiMethybrSBSTD4_FD_75300 | JGI IMG/M metagenome (GOLD analysis project Ga0075425, IMG submission 75300) | Bulk soil microbial communities from a Populus tree surrounding site in Tennessee, USA - Soil MetaG P. TD hybrid SBSTD4 | ecosystem: Environmental > Terrestrial > Soil > Tree plantation... | reverse complement strand
GAATCATCACTCGACGGCCTGATTCCCGCCAAAACGACAAACCCGTCCCGAATTCATGAAGCCATGCGGTACAGCACGCTGGGTGGCGGGAAACGCGTTCGGCCATGCCTGTGCGCGGCAACGTATGTTGTGTGGCACGATGACTGGCGCCCGATCATCCCTGTTGCATCGGCCATCGAGATGATCCACGCATACTCGTTGATTCATGACGACCTCCCGGCGATGGACGACGACGACTTCCGCCGCGGAAAACCTTCATGCCATAAGCAATTCGGCGAAGCGATGGCGATACTGGCCGGAGATGCATTGTTGACGCTTGCGTTCGAGGTCATGGCACGCTGTGAAGGATTTCCGGCCGACCGCTTGCTCAAGGCCACGGCCACACTGGCCCATGCTGCGGGGACGCCGGCAGGCATGGTTGCTGGGCAGGTACTGGATCTCGCCTTCGAGGGTGTTCCCATAAGGCCGGAGCAGCTTGAAAGGATCCATCGATTGAAGACGGGTGCATTGATCGGTGCCTCCGTATGGATCGGCGCCTATCTCGCAAAGACCTCAGAGAGTGAACTGGAACACATCGCGGCGTTTTGCGATCGGATAGGTTTGGCGTTCCAGGTAATCGACGACATTCTGGACGCCACCGATGGCAGCAACCGTGACGAGGGCAAAGCCACCTACCCAAGCGTCCATGGTCTCGAAAAATCACGGGCTCTGGCGCACGATCTCATGCAGGGCGCCAGACAAGCCATCGCTCCGCTTGGGCCGCGGACACGTCTGCTCGTTGAATTCTGCGATTTTCTGGAAAACCGTACGCATTGAAAAAGCGAATCGATAAATTGATGGTCGAGCGCGGACTCGCAGAAACCCGCGAGAAGGCGCAGGCGATGATCATGGCTGGCAACGTCCTGGTTGACGATCAGCCGGCCACCAAAGCCGGCACCGCTGTCGCTGAAAATGCATCGATTCGACTGAAAGAACCCCCGCATCCATACGTCAGCCGCGGTGGGCTGAAGCTTCAAGGAGCCGTTCAGGATTTCCGTCTTAATGTACTGGAAAAAATATGTTTGGATGTCGGATCATCCACCGGCGGCTTTACTCAGTTTTTGCTGCTCAAGGGCGCCGCGCGAGTCTATGCCCTCGATGTCGATGTAAATCAACTGGACTGGAAAATTCGAAATGACCCCAAGGTGAAGACCATCGAGATGAATGCACGATTCCTTGAACCGTCGCACATTCCGGAGTTCGTCGATCTCGTGACGATTGACGCTTCGTTTATCTCCCTTACAATGCTCATTCCGAGAATTCCTCCGGTGCTGAAACCGGAAGGGATGTGCCTCGCTCTCGTGAAGCCTCAATTCGAGGTCGGCCGAGAAAATGTCGGTAAAGGCGGAATTGTTCGCGACGAGAAACTCCAGCGAGATGCCATCGAAAGGGTGGCTGCTGCGGGCCGCGCCGCCGGGTTGGAGTTTGTTGCTTCGAAGGAATCCGCGATCACCGGTCGCGAAGGTAATCGCGAGTTCTTTGTTCTGTTCAGGAAACCATGAAAGCGCAAAACATCATCATTTTCACGAAACCAAAGCACGTACAGGTCGCGCGTGTCGCCGCGGAGTTGATTGAGTGGTTCAAGGCCAGAAATGTTAATGCTTCGATCGATCCCGAAGCTGCTGCAAACGCGGATATCGCCGTCGTGGTCGGTGGTGATGGGACGCTGCTCGCTGCCGCACGCGGGCTTGGCGACCACCAGGTTCCCATTCTGGCCATCAATTATGGAGGACTCGGCTTCCTGACGGAAGTCACAATGGAGGAGATGTACCCGGGCCTAGAGCGTGTTCTCGCGGGCGACTTCTCGATTGAAGAGCGCATGATGATCGACGTCGCTTTTTCGCACAGCGGGAAACAAATCGCGAAGTACCGAGGGCTGAACGACGTCGTCATCAATCGGGGTACGCTGTCGCGTCTTGTCGAACTCGAGGCTCGCGTCAACGAGAATGCCGTGTCGGTTTTCAGATGCGACGGTCTGATCGTTGCCACACCGACGGGTTCCACCGCTTATAACCTTTCTGCAGGCGGCCCGATCATTTTCCCAACGATGAGCGCGATGGTTCTCACACCCATCTGTCCGCATACACTGACCAACCGGCCGATTGTCTTGTCATCGGATGTGCGGATTGACATAACCCTTCAGTCTTCCCAGGACGATGTCTACGCGACGGTCGATGGACAGGTCGGGGTGAAAATGCAGTCTGCTGATTCTTTGACTGTTGTGAAGTCGAATGCAACGGTTAAGCTCATTGCCCCCCTCGACAAAAACTACTTCGATGTGTTACGCGGAAAGCTTAAATGGGGTTGATCCGTAACCCCGAACGAGAGGAGAATCAACGAAGTGAAAGTAAAAGCGCCACGCCAGACCGTGTGCAACATACCCGTCGATAACCCCAAAGAACCCTACTGCGGCGGCAAACTAAAGCGAATCACTGAACTTGACCCTGAAGCAAAGAAGGCGGCAGGCGCAGACAAAGACGTCTTTCGGTGCCAAAAGTGCAAGACGCTTTACGTTGACGAGAGTCCATACGCTATAGCGAAGGGCAGGTAGCGGCGCCCACCCCATTAAACCGGCGCCTCTCGAAGCCCAAGGAGGTCAAGAGGCAAAATGCCGGACCGACAAAAACTGGTTCATGATTGGAACCTCGTTGGAGAGCCCTCTCCGCTGACAACGAAACCCGTCCTTTTGAATGACGAGACGCTGCGCGACGGCCTTCAGTCACCAACCGTTTGCGATCCATCCATCGAAGCAAAAATTCAGCTGCTTCATCTCATGGAAGATCTCGGGATCGATATGCTCGATATCGGCCTGCCCGGCGCGGGCCCACGGGCGCAGAGTGACGTGATGGCGCTCGCGAAAGAGATATCGCAGAGCAAACTGAAGATTCGTCCGAACTGTGCGGCGCGTACGACGATTGCCGACATTGATCCGATTCTCGATATCTCCGAAAAGACAGGCGTGCCGATCGCGGCGGCAACATTTCTGGGTTCGAGCATGATCCGGCAATACGTGGAGAACTGGACGATCGATGATCTGCTGCGCCGCACCGAAGAAGCCGTGACGTATGCGGTCCACCGAGGAGTGCCGGTGATGTACGTAACCGAAGACACCACCCGCGCGTTTCCGGAAACGATTAAAAAACTCTACACGACGGCGATCAACTGTGGCGCCACACAGATCATTCTGACCGATACGGTCGGGCATGCAACGCCGGCAGGCGCGAAAGCGCTCGTGAAATTCATCATGGACGAGGTGGTGAAGCCGTCGGGTCGGGACATCGTGGTCCACTGGCACGGTCACAATGATCGAGGGCTGAGCGTCATCAATTCACTGGCTGCTGTCGAGGCGGGCGCCGATGTGATTCACGGCTGCGCGCTCGGTATTGGCGAACGTGTCGGGAATACGCCGATGGATCAGGTTCTCGTGAACCTTAAACTGCTGGGACTTGTGAAACACGACCTGCTGAAGCTGAAGGAATATTGTGAAGTCGCTTCGCGATCGTGCAAGGTAACCATTCCGGCGGGCTATCCGGTGTTCGGTTCCGATGCATTCAGGACGGCTACAGGAGTACATGCAGCCGCCGTCATCAAGGCATACCGCAAGGGAGAGACTGAACTGGCAAATACGGTTTATTCCGGCGTGCCGTCACATCTGTTTGGGTTGGAGCAGATCATCGACATCGGCCCGATGAGTGGAAAATCGAATGTCGTGTTCTGGCTCGAGACGCGGGGAATCCAGGCAACGGAAGAGCGAGTGAGCGCGATTTACAATCGGGCGAAGCGGTCGGATCGGTTGTTGACGACTGAAGAGGTGTTAGAGGCGATTCACGTGGCGTAGAGGTTCCGGATCGTCCAATCGGAGATGCTTGTTCTTATTGGACGATTCGAGCTAAACCGGAAACGACCCTTCCATGATGCTGCGCAGTGTGCGGGCGACAGTGATCTCGATCAACGTCCGTTCGTAGCTATTGTCTTTCTTCGCGACATCGAGAATGTCATTCGCTCCAAGCTCCGCAGCTTTCTTGACAGAAAACTCATTCGCCGGTTTCCCGACGATTTCTTTTTCAGCGCCTTTCGCGCGAATCGGTACCAACGTAAGGCTTGAAACGACGATCTCCGGCGACACCACGATCGTGCGTACGAGTTTCATTTTCGCAGCCGCTGAGACCGAACCTTTTCCCCCCATTCGTGCGACGCGAAAGAAGCCGACCTTCTGATCGGCAGGCAATTTCGTAAATTCCACTGCTACGGGAATCTCGCCTTTCTTCAACCCCTTTGTTGCGGCTTCCAGGTAATCGCGGATCGAAAGCGTGCGCTTTCCCGCTCCACTCTGCAATTTCACTTTCGCATCGAGAAGCACCAGTGGCGTCGTGATGTCGAAGTACGGGGAGTCCGGATCCAGCGCCTGAATAAATGTCACCTTGTTCCGAACTAAAGGATTCGCAATGATCGACGCCGCCTGGCGAAGCAAGCCGTTCTCACCTGTAGCTTCGCGTGCCAGGCGGCCGAGATTGATGCCTGTGCCGATAGATATCTTGCCGCGGTTCTGTTCGAGTTCGTTCAGCAGGTTGACGCCTGTGACATCAATGATCACTTTACCCGAAGAGGGCCTGTCCGCCGTCGCATCGACACCTGAAACGAGAAGCACACGTTTCCCATGCCGGGCGATGAGCCGGATCAGTTCGGGTACGGACTTGGGCACTTGGATGGCAGACATAAAAAGTATGGGAGTCTATGGGACCGATGAGAGCAAAGTCAATAAATATGTTAGACTGAACGCCTTATGGAGCTCGACGTCTTTGACGAAATCCAGCGCCTGAGACAGCTTGGACAGAAAGCGGCGCTGGCAACGGTCGTCAGAATCCCCAGCGCCGGATCGAGCTTCAGAACCTCCAAACTGCTCATACGAGAAGATGGGTCGCGGCTGGGCTCTATCGGCAGTGATGCGATCGAGGCCGATGTTTGGGCTGCTGCCGAATCCGTGATTCGCGAAGAAAAATCGCGGATCATGAAGTTCGAAACCGCCGAGATTTTCATCGAACCCATTCTGCCGGTACCAAAGATCATCATCTTTGGCGCCGGCCACATCGCGATTCAGGTTTCGAAGATCGCGACTATCGCCGGTTTTCGGTCGTCGATCGTTGACGACCGTCCTGAATTTGCGAGCCGAGAACGTTTTCCCGAAGCGGACAAGATCATCTGCGGGACACTGGAAGAGGCGGCTGTGCAATTCCAGGCAGACGAGAACACGTATGTGATCATCGTCACGCGCGACAATCAGGAAGATAAACATGTCCTGCGATGGGCCGTTCAAACCAACGCGCGTTATGTCGGAATGATTGGCGGCAAGGCGAAAATTGAATCGATCACAGCCGAACTGGAGCGCGAAGGCATTTCGCGGGAGAGGTTGGAGCGTGTAAATATGCCGATAGGGCTCGATATCGGCGCGGTTCTTGCGGAAGAGATCGCCGTTGCTATCGTCGCTGAGGTAATTCACAACCGCCGCGAAGGATTCAGGCATCCACTTAGCAAGAAGCTTTCCCAGCCAAGTAGCCGATAATGTCCATCCTCAAGGTCTCGCATCTCGGCCATCCCGTCCTGCGGATGCAGACAAAACGTTTGGCGAAGGAAGCTCTTGCAAGCGCGTCGATTCAGACACTCATCGACAACATGATGGAAACGATGGTCGAGTATTACGGCGTCGGCCTCGCGGCCAACCAGGTTTATGAATCGCTCGCTATCGCCGTTATCGAAAGCCACGGCCCGCGCGGGACCATTCCAATGACGGTTCTCGTGAATCCGGAGATAACTGTTCTCGACGAAGAACTGATCGAGGACTGGGAAGGCTGCCTGAGTATTCCGGAGCTTCGCGGCCGGGTGCCTCGGTATCGGAAGCTGCGCGTTGATGCGCTCGATCGGCATGGAAACAAGTTGCAGTTCGTTGCGGAAAGTTTCTTCGCGCGAGTGGTCCAGCACGAATGGGATCACCTGATTGGTAAGGTCTATCTGGATCGGATGCGTGACTTTCAAACGCTGACGCATCTCCAGGAATTTCAGCGCTACTGGTTACCGGCAGAGCCGAAGGACGCGAAGGAGGGCGGCTCGTGAAGATTTATACCAAGACGGGCGACGGCGGCGATACGCGCCTGTTTAACGGCACGAAGGTCCGCAAGTACGACGAGAGAGTCAGTGCGTATGGAGCCATCGACGAGCTGAACGCCTTTATCGGCGCCGCTGCTTCGTTTCTCAACGATGGCGCGCTCCGCGACATGCTTGCCGCGATTCAAAAAGATCTGTTCTCCGTCGGCGCGCAGCTCGCCGACCCTGGTTTCAAACAACAGACGCGTACGAAGTTCAATTTGCCGCCGGAGCGAATTGCCGCACTGGAAACCGGAATCGATACGTTTGAGACGGAGTTGCCACCTCTCCGTCAATTCATCCTGTCTGGCGGGGGACAGGCCGGCGCCATGCTCCACGTCGCTCGCACCGTTTGCCGCCGCGCAGAACGCCAGGTGGTTGGCCTGTCCGAGAAGGTTGACGTCAGCTCCAACGTGATCGTATATCTTAACCGGCTCTCCGATTTTTTATTCGTGATTGCGCGCGTTGTAAATCATCGAGAGGGCAAAACGGAGGTGGTATGGTAAAAATTGCGTTTACTTTAGTTGTCTTATTGTTCCTGGCTCTTCCCGTAATGGCCCAGGACGAGTATCCACGTATCGAAATGGCGATGGGCTATGCAAACCTCGCCTTCCCGTGTTGCGGCGGAACCATCGGCGATACCGGACACCATTCAGGGTTTTTTACAACCCAGGGTTTCAACCTGAATAAGAGGTTCGGTATCGAAAATTATTTCGGATATTACGGGCTCGGCGGGAAGAACACGATCGGCTCGAATGTGTCCATGCTTGCCAATATGATCGGCGGTAAGGTCGCCGCTCGCACTGACCGGTTTACGCCGTATCTGTCAGCCGGCATCGGATTCGGATATCTCACCGATTCTTTCTCGTTCGGGCAAAGTTCCTTCGGAACGCGAATAGGGCCTGGCGTGGATATTAGGTTGAACGATTCCATGGCGTGGAAGGTCGATGTCACTCGGTTCTCGTTCCACCAGCAGTTCACGGCGGCAGGCGGGAGCTGGTCGTCCGGTTGGAATATCGCTACTGGCATCGTCTTCACGCTCTCCAACTGATCGCCTCACATTTGTCGGCGGGTTCCTCGAGCTCGCCGGCATCTGGAACGTTGCGTGCTCCTTTTTCCACAAATCCTATATGGAGGGCATGCGATGCCTAGAGGCGACAAGTCCAGCTACACATCGAAACAAAAACGGATGGCGGAGCACATCGAGGAAGGATACGAGAGAAGTGGCTTAGGTGGCCGTGAGTCAGCACGCAGAGCCTGGGCGACGGTGAATAAGGAGACCGGCGGGGGCAAAAAGCGGAGCCCCTCCCGAAGACGGAAGAGTTCTTCATCGTCCACCCGGAGCAGTTCGACCAGAACCCGCGGCCGAAAAGCAACGTCGCGGCGCTCGACATCGAGCCGCAGGACAACTTCACGCCGTTCTACCTCCCGCAAGAAGTAGCGGACTCACTGCAGCGGCGGTCCTGTAATCCTCTATGGCCGCCGCACGTTTGACATGAAGTACAATTGAGCGCGCGGGCAGTTAGCTCAATTGGAAGAGCATTCGGTTTACACCCGAAAGGTCGTAGGTTCGAGCCCTACACTGCCCATCCTCAACAACGATGCGGGTTTCAGCCTGATTCACGATTCCGAGAAACACCCTCAGAACGGGCCCGTATCTAACATCCATCTAACAACTCGCAGGATTTCACGGAAATCAGATTCGGACCCATTTTGTCTGTTACCCGAGTCAATATGCCGAAAGCGGCGCGTGTAGGCTTGCCAGCCGAGCTCGGACTCGACTCCGAGGACCCGCCTTTCTGCAAAAGTGGAGGCAGAATGTCCAAAACTACAGTTTCAGTTCAAGATGAGAACATAAGCTGCAGCGCGAACGGACGATTTCTATTCGGAGAAAGACCGGCGAGATGTCTGCAATGTGGGGCGATGATCACGGGAAAGACGTTGGTCGAACTTCAAACGAGGTGAAGGGAACCCTGGCTGTGGTATCCGATTGATTCGGGGAATCGCGATGGCCGAAGCATCGACATCCGTTATCGACGTCATTTTAATTGTTTTTGTAATACTCGTCATTTTAATCACACTCTGGGTGTTCGAACCCGAATTACTTGTGAGAGGTTGTAACGTTCTACCCATCGTTGTCCGGCAAGTCTTAGGTTGTAGTTAATCTGGTATGGCATATCGACAAAAAGCGAAGGACACTCGCGCTGAAATCACCCGCCTGGATGATCCGGGCTCACCGGAAAAATGCTGCTGCATCAACATAACGTGCGGTGAAGAGAGCGGCCACGAGCAAGGAAAGTGCAGGAACCGGCCATCGACAACCCTGTGGAAAGCCCGCGTCGAATGGTATTGCTCAGGCTGCCGGGAATATCAGTACGGAGGTACGAAGGCCAATCGCGGGCCGAAAACCTCGTAGTCTCGATTTTTTAGCGTTCGGAGATCCTTTCCGTTCAGGTAGAGCAGGTTGAATGCGACGAAGATGCCTGTCGATTTTCGGAACAGCAGATCTTTGAACGTGTTTAGCTCAATAACGTAGCCTGTGAGCCGAAGGGATCGGCCAGGTGCTTTCGGAGCTTTGCGACAAACCCGATACTCCTGGAAATTCCTGTCAGCGCCTCACATTTTGATCGTGCATCGATTGTCAAGGCGTGGGCTTGTCTCACCTGTCCCTTTAGCCGTTCTATTTCGCTCTTCGATGAGACGAAATCATGGAGGATGTTCTCATACAGTAAGCGACGGTCAGAACCGGGCTCAGACGTTTCATACGATACTATCCAGGTTTCTACGCGATGAGCATTTGCGCCATCGATGAACAGGCGGGCGCGTTCGACTAAGCCAAGGCCAAATTGAGTTGCTACTGGATTTCGTGTCAGGCCGGGTAAACCGAAGAAGTCATTCAGTGCCGATAAAGAGAAATTATCTTTGTTGCACAATGCATCAACGAGCAGTTGCGTCATCCGGTGAATCGATGCCTCATCACCACTTGTGTAAATCGCATGAACCTTACTGAGGAGATTGCCATTCCTTTGAGGCAAGCGTCCATTTGTCATTCACGGTTTTCCTTCAAGGCTGATCGGCTCTCACAACTTTTAAATCAGCGCCGATTTTCTTTGTGACAAGGTTCTCAGAAGTGGCAGAACGATGCACATCGGGAAATTTACGGGGCTTTAACCAAAAAGTTACCGCTTACAAATCCGACTGCATGCTCCGTTGCTTGGAACTCTTTAAAACTACTTAAAAACTTTTCTATTTCCAGCACCAGCCCTTCGGTGCGGCAATATCGGCCGGCGGGGCGCAGTCCCGGAACCACTGCCGTGCATCGAGTGCTTCTTGCGAAAGCGGCGAGCCCGCGAGAATCGGATAGAAGAACACAAAGAGGGCAACAGCTGCCGTCGCAAATCCAATAACAATGAATTTCGAAAATGAGCTCCTCCAGTCATGCGCTACGGCTGCGACGGCAAGGCACATGAAGGGCACAGAAGGCAGAATGTCGTGCAGAAACGGAGCGGAGCGGACACCGCTCACTAACAAAAACGGAACGTACAGAACGAAGATGGCGGTCAGTGCGACGATTGCAGCATCATTCCGCCGACCGCGGCCGATCTGGAGTGCCAGATATGCGAAAGCCAAAATCGAAGCCCACCAGACAAGCGGGCTTCCCATTGCGACGATTCTTCGATGCTCATCACTCGCGCTGTCCTCAATGTAGTAACGCTCGGGGCGCTTGATCAGCGGCCAAGACCATGCAGGTGATACGTCCGGATGCGTTTTCGAAACCCAATAAATTTCGGATTTATTGAAATCCGCTGCTGACGGGAAATGGAAGTTCAGCATCTCGCGCTGCTCGCGCACAAAGTTTCTGGTCCACGACCCACGAACCAATGGCCCCGTCAGTACCGCCCCGTCCGTTATGGGCACGAAACACAAGACGTAGATCAAAACCGGCGTGACTATCAGTGCGAGAGTCAGCGCAGGCCAGTCTCGTCTCAAGGCGCCTTCAACTTTTGCATAAAACGTTTCGGGAGACGGTCGAATCAATATCGAAATTAAAAACAGAAGGGCGACGCCTGCCAGGCTGCAAAGTCCGTTCCATTTCGTCGCGATTGCCGCGCCTCCGGCGACTCCGGCAGCCAGTAGCCACGGTCTCGCAAACGCCCTCGAAAGCACGCTGGATCTGTTTTCGCCATCCGGATGTCCACGTAGATAACTGTCTCGATCGATGACGACGAATAAGAAACTCGCGACGATGAAGAACGTGAGAAGTGTGTCGATCATCGCTACGCGCGAATACACAAAATGGAGGAAATCTATCGCGAGGAGGCCTGCAGCGAATGTTGCTCCGCTGGTTGATCCCAGGGTTCTTCGCGCAAGGAGATAGAGTATGGCTACCGATGCTGTCCCCGCAATCAGAACGGCCGCACGCCAACCCAATGCTTGCCAGCCAAATGCTCGGATACCGAGGCTAATTAGTAATTTCCCTAGCGGAGGGTGTGGACTGACTGCATCCAGCGGAACTCCGCAGAGATCGGGCGAGTGATACACATAATTGCAGCTTTCGCGGGCATAGAACAACTCATCGAAAGTAATGCCGGGTGGGAAGGACAAATGAAATCCGCGAATCGCGGCTGCAGCTGCTGTAACAAGCGTGATCGCGATTGTGTCGGCCGCCGACCAGCGGGATTTTTCAGGTTCCCGAGAATTGACTTTCAAGATTTCCCTTGTCACGCGACGAGATTGTAGCGAAAGGCCGGACTGCGATCACGCAGTCTTGCCCATCTTGATGTGAAAAAGTGCGAACAGCGTCATTCTCAGAAGCATCACGCCATGCCGAAACCGGCTGATATTCGTCGATCCGTAAACTCGCGCCCGGTAGCGAATGGGAATGTCTACTACTCCAAGCGCAAGCTCACTGGCTGGGAAAAGAAGCTCGAAGTCACCAAAAGGATCAAAGTCGCCGAAATTGCGCCGCCATTCCTTCATACGGGAATAATCATGCCGCGCGAAGAGCTTTGTGCCGCACAGGGAGTCGCCCAATCGAGTGCCGAGAACCGAGCTCAGTGCTTTTGCGAAAAAGACGTTCCCGAGGCGGTTGAGCGGCCGCATCGCATCGCCTTCCATGGGATAGACCAGACGCGTGCCGTTTACGAAGTCGGCCAGGCCCTGGGAATACGCTTCGTAAAACCGTCCGAGAAGTTCGGGAGGCATGGTCAGGTCTGCATCCAGGATGGTCAAGAGGTCGCCGCTCGCCTGAGCACAACCAAGGCGGACGGCGTCTGCTTTTCCTTTGCCTTCTTGTCGCAGTGCCTTCAGATCGAGTTTTGAGGAATAAGCCGTCACAACGCGCTGGATCTCCTCCCATGTACCATCGTTGGAGTGGCCTTCGACGAAAATGATTTCGGATTTGCAGCCTAGGTCGGGAATTCGATTGACGGCGCTCTCGATATTTCCTTTTTCGTTACGTGCGGGAATGATGATGGTCAGCGACGGACGCCTGGAGCTTGCTATGTGAGGGCGAAGCGTGATCACGCTTGCGAACCCCACGGACCGGATCCACGGAACAACCGGCAGGACCCAGTTCAGGAAAGTACCAACCCCGGCAAGCCGACACGGCGCATACCCCACCGTGCGGTAGCGAATGACTTCGAACCCGGAGAGGCGCGCGAGATTGTTGAGATCCGTGCGGGTCACAAACGTTGTTGGGAGCGGTGCCCTGCGGATTCCGAACGCATTTGCCACACGGTAAAACGCTCCCAGATACGGGTTGTACGCGACAATAACGAGACGCGACGTCCGGCTTAACTTTTCTTTGAGCTGCGTCAGAATTTTCTGGATATCGAAACTATGGTTGATTGTGGCATTCAGCAAAATCGCCGTGCGTTTTTCAGTCTCGCCGGTCAGATCCGGAAAAACCTCGCGTTCCGTAATCGTTGCCTTTGCTTTTGTCTCAATGTTCGAAAGAAGAAAGCCTTTGTCGTGCGGGAATGGAAGCCACTGGATGACGCGGTCGTAATAGCGCGTCGTGGCCGAAATCTCGCAGGCGATCAATCGGTTTAAATACGCGCTCCAAAGCCGCGGGGCCGGCTGGGGCTGTTCCTTTTTGCGGGGGCTGGACGAACTGGAACTCACCTCGGTTCGCGATCACTTCTCACCGCCGTGAGAATGCCTTCTTTAACCAGAGTTGTAATGAACGCGCGCGACATTGCCTCTCCGGGAGAGTTGCGGCCCAGGGAAATGAGTTCGTCGATTGAGAGCGTCTGTCCGTCCCTGGTTGCATCCAGGAACACTTTCATGATCGCTGGAAATCGCCATTTTTGACCATGCAGCGTGAACTCGAAGAAGTGATTTGTCGGATCCATGCGCAACTTCACCGTGCGCCTGCTTCTAAGCCGCATAAGGGTGCTGCCATCCAGCGGTAACGCTTCAGGCGTCGCGCTCCACGGAAGGCTGAAACGCGGCAAAGTTTCACGCTTCAGATCCGACTGGTCAAAGTACTTTTCAATCAGATCGGCATCAAACATCGTTAAGACTGTTTGTTTCGCCTTTTCCAACAGCTCTGCACGCTCTTTCGCAGTCGTCATCACCGAAACATTCACATATCCGAGGTCGTCTGTACGCAATTCGCTGGCGGCCCAGGTCAGCACTTCCGAGATCGTAGGGTTTTCCACGCTGATCGACAGATGCAAAGAAGGTTCATTGAGCGGTGCCGCTGCATGCCACCAGCCTCGGGGTATGTAAAGAAGGTCGCCCGGTTTTAGGACATCTTCCCAGACGTGCTCCCGTGGAGGTTTGCTCTCGGTGGCAGCCGTGCTGCCGTACAATCGCCACTGCTTTCTTCCCGAAACCTGAGCGATAAACACATCGTGCTTATCCCTGTGGACACCAAACCCATGAATTTCGCGCCACGCCGCATAAATATTGATCCCGGACGGCGCCCGAAAACGCCGTTCGATGGATTCCGCCAAGACCATTAGTGGCAGATACATCTCGTGTATATGACTCAGGACCAGAGTTGCGCCTTCACGAAGTTGGTTGGTGAATTCTTTGACTTTCACTCGAGGTACGACCCATCCCTCGCGCGTTCGATATTCCGTGTACGATCGAGGGTCGACTGGCATTCCGGATTTCACCAGTTCGAGTTGCGATGGCCGCAGTGTGTGAAGCTCGAGGATGCGGTTCAAGTCCGCCCACGGCAACAACGCCGCGAACTTTTCAGGCGTTCCAGAGACATGGCAGAACAATTTAGAGCAGTGGGAGGTAAAAAATTCATCGGAACTCATCGGCGCGAGCAGCGCGTCGAGGTCTAAAGGCAAGGATCGCATTGAAGATTTTTCACTCTTTCCACTCACGGAGTCAGATTCTACCTCCCGGTCGGCGTGGACCGTATGGGCACTTTTCAAATGTATCTGTCGGGGCGTAAAATCCGCCCGCAAAGGCAAGCTTAACTATTCGGATCAGCTTGTAACAAAGATGCCAGATGACGGCCGCATCAAGATCTTTAAAGCGGCAGACGTTGCCCAACTAGGAAGGGAAAAGGCAGTGGAGTCATTTTCCGCGACGGTGATCGATTACGCCAGTGAACTCGAACTATAGAGATTCGAGTGGCGCAGCGTCACCGCAGAAAAGCCCATAGCAAAAATCCAGCGATCGTCGCTACGAACAAAATAATTGCCGCCGCAATTGCGGCGCCGGCCAGACTCTCCAGCCAGGAGACATCCGGCCTAGTCGGATTTTTTCGCTGAGTCATTGCTGCAGCACTTTACATCAAAGCTCTGTCAGGGGCACTGTTCGTTGACGAACATACTGAAGGGGGCTGCAACCGTCTAATTTAAATAAAGGCTTCATAAAACTGTAGGAGTTTGAATGATGCGTAAAAATACTCAAGACGGGAATCGTGTGCCGGGCCAAAACGAAGGCGGGGAAGAGATGAAAGAGGAAAACATGCCAAAGGACGTCAAGGGCATGGATCCGAAGAAGGGTAAGCAGGGTGGTCAGGGCCAGCAGGGACAGGCAGGCCAGCAACACTGGAATCAGGGCCAAAAGGGCGATCAGAGCCGCCAGCCTCATAAGGGCGACCAGATGAATCGTCCCAAGGACACCGATGAAGACATGGACGATCGCAAGAGACGACCGGCATAACTTTTCCCGATTCCTTCGATTCTAGATCTTTTTACTCTTTACGCCCGGAGGTTCGATAAATCCTCCGGGTTTTTGTTTAAAACGGCGATGCTACGGGAACGCAAGACAACGAACGAACTTTTTGAAACCCTTGAGACCTTGCTCGAATCACAGGCCGCGGACAGTGATCTCATCCGCGAGCTTCAAGTGCATCAACTCGGGCTCGAAATCCAGAATCGCGAGCTTCGACTGGCGCAGGAACAACTGGCGCAGGCACGGCGACGATACGCAGATCTCTACGATTTTTCGCCGGTCGGCTACGCCAGTCTCGATGAAAATGGAGTCATCGAGGAAATCAACATCACAGGTGGGACGCTTCTTGGAAACAATCCTCACAAGTTGATTGGCCGCGCGTTCTCGGAATTCATCGTTCCGGAAGATGTCCCGAATTTTGCAGATCACCTTCGGCATTGCCGGCATTCGCGGAGGAAGCGTCGCATCGAGGTTCGTCTGACCACAGGCCGGCCTGAACCCATCGTTGTCGACTTGTTTACCATGGCGACCCATGATGTGGAACGACACGCCTTGCAATTCCGTACTGCGATGCTTGACGTGACTTTGAAGAAGCACGCTGAAGAGGCTGTTCGCCGAAGTCAAGCCGAGCTTGAACAGAAGATCGCCGAGCGAACCGCGGAGCTGACGGCGAGCTACCGCCAGCGGGAAGAAGCGCAACGGTTTCTCAATGAGGCGAGCGCGGTTCTGTCTGCGTCGCTCGACTACGAGATGACCCTCTGGAGTCTGGCGCGCGCCGCCGTACCGCATCTGGCAGATTGTTGTGTGGTCGACGTGGTGCAGGACGACGGAGAAGTCCGGCGTGTTTCCGTTGCGCACGTGCAGCCCGACAAAGAACCCTCGCTCCGCGACCCGTCGTGCACCTTGCGAACAACAGAAGCTGTCAAGCGTGGCCGTCCCGCCGTGGAAGCCCAATCGATGTGCGTACCGCTCATCGTGCGCGGGCAAACGATCGGCGCCATCGGCCTCCGTCTCGAGCGCGAAGACCGGATTTACAATCTCTTCGATCTGGCATTGGCCGAAGATCTCGCCGACCGTGCTGCGATCGCACTGGATAACGCGTCACTCTACTCGAAGGAGCTCGAAGCCAACCGCCTCAAGGACGAATTTCTTGCAACCGTCTCGCATGAATTGCGCACTCCTTTGATGCCGATTCTCGGCGCCATCTACAAGCTGCGCGCGAACGGCGCGTCGGACAACGAATATCAGAGAAATCTGGATGTGATCGAACGGAACGCAAAGGCTCAGGCAAGGATTGTCGAAGAGTTGCTCGATATTTCCCGCATGACTACAGGAAAGCTGGAGTTCAACAGACGGCCTACAGATCTGGTCGAGGTTGTTCAGAGCGCAATCGAAGTCGTGCGGCCGGCGGCGAACGCGCTGGGAATAAATCTTACAACCTCGTTGGAGGAGCCACGCCAGAAGGTATGGTGCGATCGCGACCGCATTCAGCAAGTTATCTGGAACCTGCTATCCAATGCCATAAAGTTCACTTCGCGCGGCGGATCGGTTGACGTTCACCTCGAGAATCGGGACAAAGGAATACGAATCCGAATTGAGGATACCGGCGTGGGTATTCCCCGTGAGTTCCTGCCGCACGTTTTCGAAAAATTCCGTCAAGCCGACGAGTTCACGACAAGAGTGCATGGAGGGCTGGGGTTGGGCCTCTCGATTGTGCGTTACGTCGTTGAAAGACATGGAGGTATGGTCCGGGCGGAGAGTGAAGGACCAGGTCGCGGTGCTACTTTCATCGTGGATCTACCATTTTCATATTAAACTCTTGGGAATGACCCCAGGAGTTCGTCCCCAACCCCAAAAGAATGACGATTTCTTTGAGCAGGGTTTGACGCTTGCGAGGGAAGGCCGCTGGGAAGAAGCATTGGCGGCGTACCAGGAGTCGCTGCGTACTAACCCCGATAATCCACAAACCTACCTGAACATCGGGTTTGTCTACTATGAGATGGGCTATGATCAGAAGGCTCAGAAGGCATTTGAGCGGGCTTCAAAGCTTCAGACCCGCGCGTGCCGTCCACGCTGAACATGGCTCGTAATAATTCGAATTCGATCGAAACCATCCAGAAAACGCTCGATCTGGCCGGACGGGAGCTTGTCATCCTGCACACGATCAGCCAGTCCATCGCTTGCACGCTGGATCTGGACAGCGTCATCGACAAGATCATCGAACTTGTAATCAACGTTACGCACGGCGATTCGTGCCTCGTTTATCTTCTCGACGAAGTGGGCGAGAACCTGGTACTGCGCGGATCGAAAAATCCGCATCCACGCCTGATCGGCAAAATTGAATTGAAAGTCGGCGAGGGTATCACCGGCTGGGTGGCACAGGAGGCTCAGGCGGTCGCTATCGCACGCCACGCAAGCAAAGATCCCCGGTTCAAAGTTTTTCAAACGCTGCCCGAGGACAAGTTCGAAGCCTTTCTATCGGTGCCTATCGTGGCGCCGCCGACGGATCGTGTTATCGGTGTAATTAACGTTCAGCACCGCAAGGCACATAAGCATAGCGATGCGGAGAAGACGCTGCTTTCGATCATCGGCCATCAGGTCGGAGGCGCAATCGAAAATGCGCGTCTGTATCAGGAAACGGCCCGACGATCACAGCAGATTTCCACACTGGCACAGGTCGGGCAGCTGATTACGTCAGGAACCTATCTTGACGAAATGCTTCAGCTGATTGTTCGGATGATCGCGGAAATGATGCAGGCTCGCGTGTGTTCTGTGATGATTGTGGATGCTCAAAGGAACGAGCTTGTACTGAAAGCTGCGAAGTGTTCGAGCGAGGAGTACTGGAGGAAGCCGAACCTGAAGATCGGGAATAGCCTGATCAGCCGTGTCGTCAAAGCGAAGGCGCCTCTGATGGTTCGCGACGTCACGAAGGAGGAGTCGTATCAGTATCCCGATCTCGCGAGCAAAGAGGGAGTTCGGTCGCTGGTTTCGGTGCCGATGATTCTGAAGGACACCGTCATCGGCGTGATCAACGTTTATTCCGCCGAAGAGCGCGTCTTCTCGAATGAGGACCTGCGGGTTTTATCGACCGTGGCCGACCAGGCGGCGGTTGCTTTCGAAAACACGAAGCTGAATGTCGCCATTCAGGAAAGCCAGGAAGCGCTTCAAACCCGCAAGGTCGTCGAGCGTGCGAAAAGCATTCTACAGAAGCAGGCCAATCTTAACGAAGAGGAAGCCTATCGCCGTCTGCAGCAGCAGAGCATGCGTACGCGCCGCTCCATGCGCGAGATTGCCGAAGCGGTCATCCTTTCCAGCGAATTGTCGTAAGGGGCATCGCATCTTTCCCGTCCAGTAAGAAATCTATGTTCGGCAATCGGAAATGCGGACTTGTCCAATAGCCGACTTTTAAACAGAAAGTATCGCAATCATTTTCTAGTTAAAACTCGGCTATTGGCAAATCCGCATCGCGAACATTGCCGAACATACATTTCCGATTGGACAGAGTGTTACCGGTCAGTCCGTCCAGTCCTGCTTGAAATACAGCCGCTTGATCAGCACCATCGCCACGACCATCACCGGGGTGGCGAACATCAGGCCGGCGGCTCCTGCGAATGCATGCATGAAGAGTTGGCTTGTCAGGATGACGGCTGGAGGCAGGTACACAAGACGATGCTGGACGAGCGGAACGACAATGTATCCTTCCACCACGTGCGCGATCAGATACAGGAGCATCACGTACAGTGCGAGATTGGCGCTTTGGGTCAGTGCAATCAGGATAGCGGGGATCGCCGAAACAAGCGCGCCGATGTAGGGTACAAACGTCAGCAGCCCGGCCATTACTCCCAGCGATACGGCCATTGGGCTTTTGAGGAGCAATAGTCCCGTAGTCGTTACGGTTCCCACCACGATCATGGCGATCAACTGACCAAACAACCACCAGCGAAGCGCGCCGCCAAGCGACTCGAGGATCTTCTTTGCCTTCGTCCGGTGTTCGGCCGAAAAGAAATTCAGGAACGATTCCAGGTATTCCTGCGGACCGGTCGATAGGTAGACACCCAAAAAGAGGATTAGAACAACCGAGCCCGCCATCCACAGGAGTCCGGTCGCGGCAGCAGTTGCCGTTGCCCCGAGGTTAACGGTGGG
>Ga0075425_100002484_pt1 | contig 18470 bp, 13 predicted proteins | sample SoiMethybrSBSTD4_FD_75300 | JGI IMG/M metagenome (GOLD analysis project Ga0075425, IMG submission 75300) | Bulk soil microbial communities from a Populus tree surrounding site in Tennessee, USA - Soil MetaG P. TD hybrid SBSTD4 | ecosystem: Environmental > Terrestrial > Soil > Tree plantation... | reverse complement strand
CGCGATCGCAGCCGATCTTGGTGCCGGTGAGGCCCAGCTTGTAGCGGAGCGTCATCGCCAGCGTTTCCTGCGGCATCACGTCGACGCGGCGGTCCTGGCCGTTCACGTTCAACGTGATCAGCCGCTCGACGCCGCCGGCGCCGGCCGGCTGGCCGTGCAGCGTCGTGTTGCGGAAGAGATACGCTGACGAGGACGCAACGGCGCCCGCGGCGATCACGCCTTTGATGAAGCCGCGTCGCGACACCGAACCTGTCGATTCTTCCGACATCTTCTTATCGTCCATTGCTGGATCACCTCGTCGGGTCGAGGATTCGACCGGATGGAGAGGGATTTAATCCCCGACACGATAATCCTGTACGCTCGCGAGGGCAAGAGGCAGAGATTGTCTTTGAATGTCACCTTTTCGCTGACTTTTCTTGGCGCGGCGGGCACCGTGACCGGGTCGAAGCACCTGTTGGAGCTCGACGGCCGCCGCGTCTTGATCGATTGCGGTTTATTCCAGGGCCTCAAAGACCTTCGCGAGCGCAACTGGGCGCCGCTCCCGATCGATCCCGCCTCGATCGACGTGGTGGTGTTGACGCATGCCCACCTCGATCATTGCGGGTACCTGCCGCGGCTCGTCGCAGGTGGCTTTCGCGGCCGGATTTTCTGCACGCCGGCGACAAAGGACTTGTGCAGTCTCGTCCTCCCCGACGCGGCGCACATCCAGGAGGAGGACGCGCGCGAGGCCAACCGCCGTGGTTATTCGAAACACCAGCCGGCGCTGCCGCTCTATACGTCAGTCGACGCCGCGCGCACTCTCGGTCGGCTGCAGCCGGTCGGCTACGAACGTCCGGTGCCCCTCTGGGGGTCCGACGCCGGTTCGACCCCGACGGTGGAGTTCATCAACGCGGGGCATTTGCTCGGCTCGTCGTACGCGCGGATCCGTGCCGGCGACCTGAACATCCTGTTCGGCGGCGACCTTGGCCGCTACGGACGACCGGTCCTGCCGGATCCATCGCCGGTGACCGACGCGGACGTCCTGCTGCTCGAGTCGACCTATGGCGATCGGCTGCACGACACAGACGACAACGGCGAGCGGCTCGCGACGATCGTGCGCGACACGGCGGCGCGCGGCGGCAAGATCGTCATCCCGGCGTTCGCGATCGGCCGCGTCGAAGAAGTGCTCTATTGGCTGAAGCGGCTCGAGGAGGAACAGCGGATCCCGTCGATGCCGGTCTATCTCGACAGCCCGATGGCGGTCGGCGCGTTGCAGTTCTATTCCTCGCGCCTCAACGAGCTCGACCCGGAGCTGTCCGCCAGCGCGGGCCCCGCTCGCTCGAAGTTCGATGGCATGCGCCGGGTCGCCGCCTTCGCCACCACCAGAATGACCGTGGTGGCGTCGCCGCAGCAATCGGCCGACCTGGTGACCTCGAGGCAGCCGGCGATCGTGATTTCGTCAAGCGGTATGGCGACCGGTGGACGCGTGCTGCGCCACCTCGCGGCGACGATTACCAACCCAAAGAACACAGTGCTTTTCGTCGGCTACCAGGCGGCAGGCACGCGCGGCCGCCTGCTGACCGACGGCGCCACGGAAATCAAACTCCTTGGCCGCACCTACGCGGTCGCAGCACGTATCGAGCGGATCGACTCGATGTCGGCGCACGCGGACTACAGCGAGATCATGCGGTGGCTCGCCGGCTTCACCCGCGCGCCGCGCATGACGTACCTGGTCCACGGCGATCCGGTCGCCCTCAGCGCCCTTGCCGACCGCATCGCCAACGAATTGCACTGGCCGGTTCATATTGCGGGTCACTTGGAGACTGTGTGACCGGTGAAAGGCAGGAAGGCAGGAAGGCTGGAAGGCAGAAATTCAAGGCTGAAGGCAGGAAGGCAGGAACGACGAAGGCAGAAAGGGAGGAATTCCTTCCTACCTTGAATTCCTTCCTGCCCTTCCGCCTTTCTGCCTTGCCGCGGTAGGCTACGACGTTAATGCCCAGCACATCGCCAATGCCCAGTACATCGCCCGTTCCGACCGCGCCGGCATCCATGGACCGCCCGTACCTCGTCGAACGCGTCGGCGAAGCGGCGGTTGTTCAGGTTTACGCCGACGGCTTTCGCGATCTTTCGCTGCGCGAGAAGACGCTCATCTGGCACCTCGCGCAGGCGGCAATCGCCGGCCGCGACATCTTCTACGACCAGCGATACGCGCATAACCTCGAGATGCGCGACGTGCTCGAAGCGGTCGTCGCGCAGGAAGGGCGGCAGCAGCAGGACGGGCCGCTTGCGGCAGTCGAGCGCTACACGAAGCTCTTCTGGATCAACACCGGCCCGTACAACAACCACACCGCCCGCAAGTTCGTGCTCGAGTGCACGCCGGCGGAATTCCGCGAGCTGGTGCAGGCCGCGGACCGTCGCGGCGCCGCGTTTCCGCTGCGCAACGGCGAGACGCTGGACGCAATGCTCGACCGCCTGGAGCCCTTCTTCTTCGACCCCGACGTCGATCCCACTGTGACCAGCAAGACGCCGCCGCCGGGGCACGACATCCTCACGGCAAGCGCCAACAACCTCTACGTCGATGTGACCAGCAACGATCTGATCGGCTTTGTCGAGGAGTACGGCCTGAACTCGCGGCTCGTGAAGCGCGAGGGCGGCCGGCTCGTCGAAGAGGTGTACCGCGTCGGCGAGATCTACGGCGCGCAGATCGGCGCGATCGTCCGCCATCTCGACGCGGCGATCCCGTATGCGACCGAGGCGATGGCGGCGGCGCTGCGGGCGTTGATCACGTTCTACACGACCGGGCACCGCAGCGATCGCGAGGCCTACGACATCGCGTGGGTGCAGGACAAGGCGTCGCCAGTCGACACGATCAACGGCTTCGTCGAGGTCTATCTCGACGCGCGCAGCATCAAGGGCGCGTGGGAGGCGCTCGTCTTCTACGTCAACCGCGAGAAGACGCACCAGATCCAGTCGATTGCCGCCAACGCGCAGTGGTTCGAGGATCACATGCCGTGGGATGCGCGCTACCGGAAGGCCGGCGCGAAGGGCATCACCGCCAACGCCATCGACGTCGTCATCGAGACTGGCGACTCGGGGCCGATCACGCCAGTCGGCATCAACCTGCCAAACGACCAGGCGATCCGCGAGCAGCACGGCAGCAAGTCGGTGTCGCTGTCGAACGTGATCGAGGCCTACGACAAGTCGACGATTCCCGAGCTGCGCAGCGAGTTCTCGTGGAGCGACGAGGAAACGGCGCGGGCGACGAAGTGGAGCGCGTTCGCCGCCGAGCTCACCACCAACATGCACGAGGTGATCGGGCACGGATCCGGGCGAGTCTCCGAGCACCTCGCGGTCAGCCCCCCGGAGGCGCTCAAGGAGCAGTACTCCGCGATCGAAGAGTCGCGCGCCGATCTCGTCGCGTTGTACTTCCTGCCCGAGGCGAAGCTGGCCGAGCTCGCGTTGCTCGCCGAGGAAGACCATCACGACATCGTGCTCGCCGAATACGAAGCCTACGCGCGCAACGCGCTCGTCCAGCTGCGCCGCGTCCGCCAGGGTTCGCAGATCGAAGAAGACCACATGCGCAATCGGCAGCTGATCGTTCAGTGGCTGATGGCGAACACGGCGGCGATCGACGTGCGGCAGCGCGACGGCAAGACCTACTACGTGATGGTCGATGCCGCGGCATTCCGCGACGGCGTCGGCCGGCTGCTCTCCGAGGTGATGCGGATCAAGGCGGAGGGCGATTACGACGCAGCGCGTGCGCTCGTCGAGCGCTACGGCGTGCACTTCGATCCGCGGCTGCGCGACGAGGTGGTCGCGCGCGTCGAACGGTTGAACCTGCCGTCCTACACCGGCTTCGTCATGCCGCGCCTCACCGCGTCCCGCGACGATGCCGGCGCGATCATCGACGTCGAGATCACCTACCCGCTCGACCTCGCGACCCAGATGCTCGAGTATTCCGCGGCGACGCGGCATCTGAGAGCACGATCTTGAGCCGCCACGAAGGCACGAAGACACGAAGCATTCTTGTTGAGAAACGTCTTCTTCGTGCCTTCGTGTCTTCGTGGCTGATCGTCACGTCGGGAGGATTGGCAGCCCAGGGGCCGCCGGCTGCGCCGCGCGTGTCGCGGCTCGCGATTCTGCAGGCTGAGGACCGCCGCGCGCCGACGCCGCGCGATCTCGCAGTGATAAGGGCAGGCCTGCACGGCGGCGACGATCAGACGACGCGGATCGCCGTGCGGGCGCTGGGGCGGCTCGAGCGGCCGTCGCTCATCGCCGACATCACCGCCGCGTTGCGGCATCCTCTTCCGGAAGTGCGAACAGAAGCGGCGAACGCGATCGGCCAGGCGGCGCAAGGGTGGCGACTGGACAAGCCGCCGGCCGCGGCGACGGTCGAGGCCGCGGTCGCGCCGCTGGTCGCGCGGCTGAAGGTCGATTCCGAACCGGACGTCCGCGCCACGATCTGCGAAACGCTCGGTCGTCTGCCGTACGTCACCGTGGCGCAAGCCGAGGCGGCCGAGCGGACGCTCGTGGCGGCCGGCGCGAAGGCCGACACGGTGACCGATCGGCTCGGCGTCGCCAAGGGGCTCGAAGCGTTCGTTCGCGTGCAGCGCAAGCTCCACCCGCCGGCCGACGAGACGATCGCGATGTTGAAGCAGTTGGCGATCCCGACCTCGTCGGATGCGGCCGCCGGGGCGCGGATTCGCCGCCTTGCGCTCGAGGCGCTGATCACGGCCGCGGCCGTCGACGCGCCGGTCGTTCGCGCCGCCGCACACGATCCCGACGGCGAGGTGCGGCGCATCGCGATGCGCGCCGCGGCACCAACCGCCACCACCACCGTCTCCGCCGACGAAGCGCACGAGGTGCTCGCGGCCGGCACCGCGGACGACTCGCCGGGGGTGCGCGTCGAGGCTCTGCGGGTGCTGCGGCTCCGCAACGACCCGGCGGCCTGTTCGTCGGCGCTCGCGGCCGTCGTCGACAAGGACCTGCAGGTCGCGCTCGTCGCGCTCGATCAGCTCGCGCCGTGCGGCGACTCAACCGAGGCGGTCTCAGCGCTCGAGCACGCCGTCCTCGACCTCCCGCATTCCGGCGCGCCGCGGGCGTGGCATCGCGCCGCGCACGCGCTCGTCGCGCTCGCCAGCGCCTCGGCGGCGCCAGCCGCCGCGACGCTCCCGCAATTCACCGGCGCGCGCATTTGGCAAATGCGGTTATATGCGGCGCGTGCGGCGGCGCAGCTCGGCAATCGCGCGTTGCTCGAGACGCTGGCACGCGACGAAGACGACAACGTCGCGGAAGCCGCCGTCGAGGCGCTGCAGAAACTCGCGGGACACGACGCCGACGCGATTTACACCGCCGAGCTCGCGCGCAGCGGCAACCAGATCCTCCGCGCCGCCGCACTGGCGCTGGTCGATTCGCCGCATCCCGACGCCGCAGTGCCGGCCCTCAAGACGACGCTGCAACGGCTGGTCAAGGAGGGACGCGACAATTCCCACGATGCCCGCGACGCGATCGGACGCGCGCTGACCTCACTTGGCGCCTCGGCGGGCGCAGCGGTGGCGGCGAAGATCGAGAACGACTTGAACGCCGACGATCTGCGGCACTTCGCCTCGCCGCGCGCGCGCGTGTCGATTCGCGACCTTGGCGCGTTCGAGCTGGCGCTGTTCACGGCGCAGGCGCCGGCGACGGTGCTGCGCTTCGCGCGGCTGGCGCGCGCCGGCTATTACAACGGGCTGACCTTTCACCGCGTCGTGCCGAATTTTGTAATCCAGGGCGGCAGTCCCGGGGCCAGCGAGTACGTCGGCGACGCGAGCTTCATGCGTGACGAGGTCGGGACGTGGCCGCACGTCCGCGGCGCGGTCGGCATCTCGACCCGCGGCCACGACACCGGCGACGCGCAGATCTTCGTCGACCTGGTCGATAACCCGCGGCTCGACCACGTCTACACCGTCTTCGGCCAGGTCCTGAACGGCATCGACATCGTCGATCAGATCCTCGAGGGCGATGTGATCGAGCGCATCGAGATTGTCCCCTAGCGCGATGTTCTCCGACCGCGTTCCGCGTGAGCTGGCGGCGAACCGCCTGACGCAGGCAGTCGCCGGGTTGACGCGCGCCGGCCGGCAGTTCACCGACCTCACGCTGTCGAATCCGACGCGCGCCGGATTCGAGTACCCGAACGATCTGCTCGCGCCGCTGGCCGATGCACGCGCGCTCGAATATGCGCCGTCGCCGCTCGGCCTTTGCAGCGCGCGCGAGGCGGTTGGGCGCGACTACGCGCGGCAGGGCATCGACGTCCCGGCCGACAGGATCGTGCTGACGGCGAGCACCAGCGACGCCTATTCGATGTTGTTCAAGCTGCTCGCCGACGCCGGTGACGAGGTGCTCGTGCCGCGTCCGAGCTATCCGCTGTTCGAACCGCTGACGCGTCTCGATCTGGTTGCGACGCGAGCCTACGACCTCGACAGCCACGGCCGCTGGCGGATCGATCTCGACAGCGTCGAACGCGCGCTGACGCCGCGCACCCGCGTGCTGCTGCTGGTCAACCCGAACAACCCGACCGGATCGTTCGTCAGCTGCGACGAGTTCGACCGCCTCGCCGCGGTGTGCGCGGCGCACGACGTCGCCATCGTCGCCGACGAAGTCTTCGCCGACTACGAACTCGAGCCGGGTGCGGCGGCGCACGCCGGCCGGGCGGCGGCGCGGCGCGACGTGTTGTCGTTCGCGCTCGGCGGACTGTCGAAATCGGTGGGCCTGCCGCAAGTGAAGCTCGGATGGATCGCCGCCGCGGGACCGGATGCGGCGGTGCGCGCCGCCATCGAACGGCTCGAACACATCTGTGACACTTACCTGGCGGTGTCGACGCCGGTTCAAGTCGCGGCCGGCGCGCTGCTCGAACGTGGTGCGGCGATTCGCGATCAGATCCTCGTCCGGGTGCGCGCCAACTACGCGACGATCCGCGAGAAGGCGGCGGGGGAACCGTCGGTTCGCGTCTTACACTGCGACGGTGGCTGGTATGTCGTGCTGCAGGTGCCGACTCTCGGCAGCGAAGAAGATCTCGTGCTGGACCTGCTCGCCACGGACGAGGTGCTCGTCCATCCGGGATACTTTTTCGATTTTCCCCGCGAATCGTTTCTGATCGTCAGCCTGCTGCCGCCGCCGGCGGCATTCACACGCGGCGTCGAGCGGCTGCTGCGGCACTTCGCTTGCAGCGTGGGGCGATCATGAGTGCGTCGGCCGGCCGCCGCCGGGCGGGCATCCTCATCCCGTTATTCTCGATTCCATCTTCCGAAAGCTGGGGCATCGGCGACGTCGGCGATGTCGAGCCGATCACGTCGTGGCTGGCCAGCGCCGGCGTCGACGTGCTGCAGCTGCTGCCGCTCAACGAGATGGCGCCCGGCCAGCAGTCGCCGTACTCGGCGATCAGTGCGATGGCGATCGATCCGATCTTCATCCGCGTGCCCGACGTCGCCGACTTCGCGGCGCTCGGCGGCGAAGGCGCGTTGTCCGCGGACGATCGCGCAACGCTCGCGCGCGTCCGGTCGGCGCCGCGCGTCGAGTACCGCGACATTCGCCGGCTGAAGGTCGCGGCGCTGCGCGCCGCCTTCGAACGGTTCGTCGCGGCCGAGTGGCGGCGCGACACCGAGCGCGCCCGCGCGCTGCGGAGCTATGTCAGCGAGCAGGCGTGGTGGGTCGAGGACTACGCGCTGTTCCGCGCGCTGCACGCGCGCGAAGGCGAGCGGCCGTGGACGGAGTGGTCGCTCGATCTGCAGCGGCGCGAGCCGGCGGCGATCGATCGCGCGCGGCGCGAGCTCGCCGACCAGGTGCTGTTCCAGCAGTACTTGCAGTGGCTGGCCGGCACGCAGTGGCAGCGCGCGCGCACGCGCACCAACGGCCTGCAGCTCTTCGGCGACCTGCCGTTCATGGTCGACGGCGACAGCGCCGACGTCTGGGCGCGGCAGCAGCAGTTCCGCCTCGACGTCTCGGTCGGCGCGCCGCCCGATGCGTTCAGCGCGACCGGGCAGGATTGGGGCATGCCGCTCTACGAGTGGGACGTGATGCAGCGCGAAGACTACCGCTGGCTGCGCGAGCGCGCGCGCCGCAGCGCCGATCTCTTCGACGGCTACCGCGTCGATCACCTCGTCGGCTTCTACCGCACGTACGGCAAGCGGCGCGACGGCGGCGAAGGCTTCTTCACGCCGCCCGACGAGCCGTCGCAACTCGCCCAGGGCGAGCGGCTGATGGACCTGTTCCGCGGCGCCGGCGCCGAAATCATCGCCGAGGATCTCGGCACGGTTCCCGACTTCGTGCGCGCCTCGCTCGCCCGGATGGCGCTTCCCGGCTACCGTGTGTTTCGGTGGGAACGCCACTGGCACACCGACGGCCAGCCATTCCGCGATCCGCTGGAATATCCGGCCGCGTCAGTGGCGACCTCGGGCACGCACGACACCGAGCCGCTGATTATCTGGTGGGAGCGTGCGACCGAGGAAGAACGGCGCAAGGTCGGCGACCTGCTCCTCCTTCAGCGCCTCGCCGGCGGCGCAAACATCGCCGACGCCGACTACCAGACCACCGTGCGCGACGTCGTCCTCGAAGCGCTCTACGCGTCGGGATCGGATCTGCTGCTGCTGCCAATCCAGGATGTGTTCGGCTGGCGCGATCGCGTCAACGAGCCGGCTACAGTCAGCGAAAACAACTGGACCTACCGTTTGCCGTGGCCGGTGGACACGCTCGACGCCGAAGGAAAGGCCCGCGAGGTGCAGGCACGCTTGCGCGAGTGGGCGCGTCGACACGCGCGCGGCCCTGTCAATGGCTGATTTCCTGATGGCTATGACGGATGGCTAAAGACCAGAACTCATAGACCATAGCCATAACCCATCGACCACAGCCATCAGCATTCAGCCATTGACAGTGACAGCGACAGCGCGCTCAGAACGGCGAAGCCGTCCCGCGCCCCGCGGGCGCGGCGGGCTTCGGTAGCGGTTTCCGCGGCAGCTTCTCATCACGATTCGCGGTGTTGTAGACGAAGGCCGCGACGATCACCGCGTTGCGCATCATGTCGGTTGGCTGAATGCGCTCGTAGACGTCCATGTTCGAGTGGTGCGTCCGCGAGTTGTATTCGACTTCGTCCTGCACGAACTGGAATCCCGGCAGGCCGACGGCGTCGTACGACAGGTGATCGGTGCCGCCCGTGTTCCTGATCGTCAGCGTCGTCATGCCGAGGTTCTTGAACGGCTCCATCCACTGCTGGAAGATCGGCGCGACCGCCTCGTTGCCCTGCAGGTAGACGCCGCGAATCAGCCCGGTGCCATTGTCGACGTTGAAGTAGCCGGCGAGCTTCGCGTGCTCCGGCTTCAGCTGCATCGTCGCCGGATCGGCGAAGTGTGCCTTCACGTACTCCTTCGAGCCGAGCAACCCTTCTTCTTCGCCGCCCCACAGCCCGATGCGCACGGTGCGGCGCAGTTTCACGCCGCTCACCTTCAAAAGCCGCATGGCCTCCATCATCACCGCCGATCCGGCGGCGTTGTCGGTGGCGCCGGTGCCGGTGTGCCATGAGTCGAAGTGCGCGCCGAGCATCACGAGCTCGTCCGCCTTGTCGGTGCCGGGAATCTCGCCGGCGATGTTGAAACCGTTCTGGTCGCCGTCGAAGAACTTGTTGTCGATGTCCATCGTGAGCGTGACCGGGATCTTCTTTTCGAGCGTTCGCCAGATGCGGCCGTACTGCTCGACGGCGACGACGACCTGCACGGGTACCGGCGGTTCCTTCGGATCCCGCGGTCCGCCGCCCTGGACGAACAGCGTGCCGCCGTCGCCGCGGCTGATGTCGAGCACGGCTGCGACGCCCTCGTCGAGGAAGAACTGGTTCCGCTTCGCGTTGAAAGCCTGCGCCGCCTGGAAATTCCCGCGTCCCCGGCCGCCGCCCGCTTCGGGCTGCTTCGCGAGGTCGACGAGCTCCGTGTCACTGTAGCGATGCCCCGCTGCTTCGAAGTGTGCCGGCACGTCGCGCATCGCCGTGCCGAGCACGAACTTGCCGCGCAGCTTGCCGCGATAGGTGTCGAAGTCTTTTTCGTTCGCGATCACCGCGATCGTCGCCTCGCCGCTGACGGGGCCGTTGGTCCCCGGCGTCCAGGCTTTCGGGTACGCGATGAGCGGGTACGCGCGCGGGGTGAGAGCGTTGGCGACGAACCGCTGGTTCTGCCAACCGCGGCCGAATGGCCACGTCTCGGTGTGCACGTTCGCGAGGCCCCACTCCTTCATCGTCTTTTGCGCCCAGTCGGCGGCTTCGCGGATGTTCGGCGACCCGGTGAGGCGCGGACCGTAGACGTCGGTGAGATAGCTCTCGATCTCCATCACCTTCGATCGCTGCAGCCCTTCGTCCTTGAGGCGGTACACGGCGTCGAGATCGATTTTCTCGGTGGTGGACCACTGCGCCGCGAGCGGCAGCGACGCGACGACGGCGACGAGCACGGTGAGGGCGAACGTGCGGCGGTAGTGCATGGACGAGAAGCCTCCCGAAGCTGGACTCTAGCAGACTCCGGCGGACCGTGTCGGCAAACGGAACGGCACCGTGCAATAACGCCTCGGCTGCTTCCTCATCGGTACCTGACGTGGACAACTCATCGAAAAAATTGAAGGAAATTGCGCCACAAATGCCACGCAATTGTGACGGCAAAGTGGCGCACGTTTGGCAGCATCACCACGCATGACGATGTATGCCTCTGCGGCTGACATTCTGCAGGGCGGCGTGACAATCGAACCGGAGGAAGCCGTCGCGATTGCGCAGCAGTTGATCGCCGCGATCCGCGGCGGCGCCTGCGCCGATTTCGCCGAGCCGCCGTTTGGTCCGCCGACGCCCGACCGCGTCGTGCTGTGCGACGACGGATCGGTGACGTGTCGCGGCTGCGATGCGACGCCGGCGGTATCGGAAGTCGCGAGACTGCTCGAAGCGCTGCTGCCGCCGGCGCCCGCGCGCGTGCCCGGCGGTCTGCGCTACACGATCGCGCGCGCGCTTCTCGACGTCGACGTCGCGCCGTTCGACTCTCTCGATGAGCTCTCCGAAACGCTGTCGCGCTACGAGCGCGGCGTGCGCGAGCAGCTCGTCGTCCGGCTGCTGGAGCGGTTCGCGGCGTCGCGGAGCCTCGTCCCTGCGGCGATCGTCGAGCGCCGCCGCCACGTGCGTGCCACCGAATTGCGGCGCGCCCTGCGCGAGGCGGACGCGCGTCTGTATCTGCAAACGGCGGCGCTGCAATCTGTGACCATGACGTCGCGGCCGCAGCGCACCCGCAGCGTCGGCGCGGCGCTCGCCGGCGTCGCCGCCGGTGCGCTGCTGATGATCACCGGCGAGTTCATTTACCGCGCCCAGGCCGGCGGCGGGACCACCGCCGTGGCCGCATCGGCGCCGGTGGCCGCGCCCGCCGACACCTCGAGCGTTCCACAACCAGTGAGCCAGCTGGGAACCTACACCGCCGTCCGTGATGGCGTATCGCCGGCGGCACCCAACAGCACGGCTCGGATCCAGCCGGCGGCAGCCGCGCGCCGCGCGCCGGCCCGCTCCGTGACCGTCGCGAAGCGCCCGGCGGTGACCAAGTCGAAAGCCGTGAGGGAGACGTCGCGTCCGACACCGCGCGTCTTCCCCGAGCCGACTCCGCGCGGCGCCGATCATGTGCTCGATCATCTCCGCCTGAAGTGGCTGCGCGACAAGTTCACGAAAGCGGATCTCTGAGACTTGGAGCGCGAAGGCTTCAGCCGAGCGTGCGGCTGATCGCTCGGCTGAAGCCTTCGCGCTCCGACGCGTTTGTCGCCCGTAACTCGCGTGGCATAATGCAGGGTTCATGGCCACGCTCCATCCGTTCCGGGCGTTGCGGCCCACGCCGGATACTGCCGCCAGCATCGCCGCGGTGCCCTACGACGTCGTCAGCACCGACGAAGCGCGGGCGCTTGCCGACGACAACCCGCTGAGTTTTCTGCGCGTTTCCCGTGCCGAGATCGAGTTATCGGACGACACCGACCCGTATTCGGACGCGGTTTACGCGCGTGCAGCGAAGAATTTTGCCGCGCTGCGCGACAAGTCGCTGATCGTCGAAGACGAACCGTCGCTGTATTTCTACCGCCTGCGGATGGGCAGCCACGTCCAGACCGGGCTGGCGGCCTGCTTCTCGATCGACGAGTACGACCGCGACGTAATCAAGAAGCACGAGCGGACGCGCCGCGACAAGGAAGACGATCGGACGCGCCACATGATCGCGCTTGGCGCGCAGACCGGTCCAGTGTTCCTGACCTACAAAGGGTCCGAGGACGTGGATCGAATTGCGGCGCGCGCGACGCGCGCGGCGCCGCTCATCGACATCACCGCGCCCGACGGCGTGCAGCACACAATCTGGCGCGTCACCGGCGCCGACCGCGATGCGCTGGTCGGCGCCTTCACTCGGATCCCGACCCTCTACATCGCGGATGGTCATCATCGCGCCGCGAGCGCCGCGCGGGCCCGCGCCGAACTGCGCGCGAGCGGCACGCGCGGCACCGACCTCGGCGACGCGGCGGACTCGGCGACGATGCTTGCAGTCGCGTTTCCGCACGACCAGGTGCAGATCCTGCCGTACAACCGCATCGTCAAGGACCTCGGCGCCCTGTCGCCTGATCCCTTCATGGCCGCCGTCCGCGAGCGCTTCGACGTCGCGCCCGGGCCGGCCGCGCCGGCAACGCGCGGCGAGATCGCGATGTACTTCCAGCGGAAATGGCATACCCTTCGCTCGCGCGCGACAGCGGCGGCCGACGACCCGATCGCCGGATTGGACGTCAGCGTGCTGCAGGAGCAACTGCTCGCGCCGATCCTGAAGATCGCCGACGTGCGGACCGACAAGCGCATCGATTTCGTCGGCGGCGCGCGCGGCACGAAGGCACTCGAAGCACTCGTCGATTCCGGCGAGGCGGCCGTGGGGTTCTCGCTGTACCCGGTGCGCGTGGCCGACCTGATGGCCGTCTCGGATGCCGGCGAGATCATGCCGCCAAAGTCCACGTGGTTCGAGCCGAAGTTGAGAGACGGATTGTTGATCCACCTGATATGAAAGTCCTCATCGCCGACAAGTTCGAGAAGAGCGGCCTCGATGGCCTGAAAGCGGCCGGCTGCGAGGTCGTCTATCAGCCAGACCTCAAAGACGACGCGTTGACCGTGGCGATCCGCGACACGACGGCGGATGTGCTCGTCGTGCGCAGCACCACGGTTACGGCGCCGATGCTCGAAGCGGGCTCGTTGTCGCTGGTGGTCCGCGCCGGCGCCGGCTATAACACGATCGACGTCGCCACCGCGTCGAAGCGCGGCATCTACGTGTCCAACTGCCCCGGCAAGAATGCCATTGCCGTCGCCGAACTGGCGTTCGCATTGCTGCTGGCGCTCGATCGCCGCGTGCCGGACAACGTTGCCGATCTGCGCGCCGGCAAGTGGAACAAGAAGGAGTATTCGAAGGCGCGCGGCCTCTATGGGCGTACCCTCGGGCTGCTCGGCTACGGCAACATCGGCCAGGAGATGGCCAGGCGTGCGCACGCGTTCGGGATGCCGATCGTCGTCTGGAGCCGCCGCTTCGCGACCGGCAAGGACAATGTCGCCAGCGAACCGATCCCGCTGACGCTCGCGAAATCGCCGGAGGAGGTCGCGGAGAAGAGCGACGTCCTGAGCGTCCATCTCGCGCTCGCCGCCGACACCCGCGGGCTGGTGAACGCGGCGGTGCTCGGGAAGCTGCGGCCCGGGGCGTACTTCCTCAACACGGCGCGCGCCGAGGTCGTGGATCAGGCTGCACTCGAGCAGGCGGTGCGCGAGCGCGACCTCCGCGTCGGCCTCGACGTGTTCGCGAACGAGCCGAAGGACGCCACCGGCGCGTTCGCCGACGCGATGACGTCGCTCGCGAACGTCTACGGGACGCACCACATCGGCGCCTCGACCGATCAGGCGCAGGACGCGATCGCCGCCGAGACCGTACGGATCATCACCAGCTACAAGGACAGCGGCAAGGTCGCGAACGTCGTCAACCTGGCAAAGAAAACGCCGGCCACGCACGTGCTCGTGGTCCGTCATGTCGATCGTCCAGGCGTGCTCGCGCACGTGTTCGATCGGCTGCGCAGCGGCGCGATCAACGTGCAGGAAACCGAGAACGTCATCTTCGAGGGCGCGCAGGCGGCGGTGGCGCGCATCAATCTCGATGGCAAGCCGCCCGACGGGCTGCTTCGCGAAATCTATTCCGGCAACAGCGACATCCTCGACTTACACGTCGTGAGCATCTGAACCTATGGCTACTGTCCAACGCGTCTACAACTTCTCAGCCGGCCCCGCGGTGCTGCCGCTGCCGGTGCTCGAAGAGATTCAGCGCGATCTCGTGTCGCTCCCGGGCGTCGGCATGTCGATCCTCGAGATCAGCCATCGTTCGGCGCCGTTCGAGAAGATCCTGGCCGAAGCGGAGCACAGCATCCGCACGCTTGCCGCCATCCCCTCCGACTACAAGGTCCTGTTCCTCCAGGGCGGCGCGAGCCTTCAGTTTTCGATGGTGCCGATGAACCTGCTCACCGCCGGCGCGACGGCGGATTACATCGACGGCGGATCGTGGGCGGAGAAAGCGATCAAGGAAGCGAAGAAGGTCGGCACCGTCAACGTCGCCGCGACGACGAAGGGCGAGAACTACTCGCGCCTGCCGCGCCAGGCCGAGTTGAAGCTGACGCCTGGCGCCGCCTACGTGCACATGACGTCGAACAACACGATCGAGGGCACGGAGTACAAGACGCTGCCGTCGGTCGGTGACGTCCCGCTCGTCAGCGACACCTCGTCGAACATGTTCAGCCGGCCGATCGACGTCGCCAGACACGCGCTGATCTATGCCGGCGCGCAGAAAAACATGGGACCGGCCGGCGTGACCGTCGTGATCATTCGCGACGACATGCTGCAGCGCTCGCACAAAGCGCTGCCGACAATGCTGAACTACGCCGTGCATGCCGAGAACAACTCGCTGTACAACACGCCGCCGGCCTTCGCCGTGTACGCCCTTGGCCTGGTGATGAAGTGGCTGCTCGGCCAGGGTGGGTTGCCGGCGATTGCCGCCGCCAACGAGCGCAAGGCGGGAAAGTTGTACGCCGAAATCGATCGCACGGGGTTCTACCGCGGAACGGCCGATAAACGAGATCGGTCGTTGATGAACGTCACCTTCCGGCTCGGAACCGAAGAGCTTGAAAAGCAGTTCATCAAGGAATCGACCGCCGCTGGGCTCGACGGCCTGAAGGGCCATCGCTCGGTTGGGGGGATGAGAGCGTCGATCTACAACGCGTTTCCCGAAGACGGGGTGGACGCGCTCGTCTCGTTCATGAAGGAATTCGAGCGGAACAGGGGATAGTCGTGTGCTATCATCTTCTGTTTACACAGGTTAGCCTGTCCCGGCGATTTCGCTTACGGAGGACTGCGTAGTGCTTGCGTCGCTTCTTCTCACGCTTGTTGTGTCCGCCATCCTGATCCAGGTGGCCGTCTTCAGCACCACGATCTTCTTACACCGCACGGCCACGCATAAGGCGCTGGTGCTGCACCCGAGTGTGGAGTGGTCGTTCAAGTTCGCCTTATGGCTGACGACGGGGATCTTGACCAAGGAATGGGTCGCGGTGCACCGCAAGCACCACGCGTTCACCGACGAAGAAGGCGATCCGCACAGCCCGGCGCTGCTCGGGTTCTGGAAGGTTCAGCTCGGCAACGTCTACTACTACATGCGCGAAGTGAAGAACACCGACGTCGTCGCGCGCTACGCCCGCGACATCAAAGAAGGCTGGTGGGATCGCAACGTCTTCAGATTCGGCCTGCTTGGGCTCGGCGTCGGGACGACGGCGCTGTGCATCGTGATGGGGCTCGCGTGGGGCGTCACCGGCGTCTACTGGGCGCTCGCGGCCGCGGCGATTCACGCGGTGATGTATGTCTTCGTGCTGTCGTCGTCGATCAACGGTCTCTGCCACCAGGTCGGCTACAAGAACTTCAACAACACTGCAACCAACATCCGGCTGCTCGCGCTGCTCACCGGCGGCGAAGGTCTCCACAACAATCATCACGGTTACCCGCGCAGCCCGAAATTCAGCTGGCGCGCGAGCGAGTTCGACCCGGCATGGCCGATCATCCGCGTGCTGGTCGCGCTTCGGCTGGCCAAACCGTACAAGACCATCGAAGAAGTGGCCGCTTGATTTAATGCGGCGTCGGTCCGGGAAACCGCCGCCGACGTCTCCTCCGGCGTCTTCGCCGCCGGAACTGTCCCTGCGGCTGTTCTTCCACGCCTTCGACTGAGGGTTCGTGCGGCGCCGCGCCGAACTCGGCCACTATGGCCTTCCAATGTTCGACGAGTTCGGACGAGCCGCCGTGGATCTCGAGCCAGGTGAGCGCTTCGCGGAAGATGCTGCGGTGCGCAAGCGCGCGCTGGGCGCGCGGGCTCGCGCTCGAGTCTTTCATCCGCCGCTGCAGCCCGATGATTTGCCGCAATCGCTCGACGTCGCGCCGTGCGAGCGGCAGGTCGCCGAGCCGTGGAATCGGCGGCCGGCGCGGCGCCGATGTCCCTGCGACGTGCCTGCCACCTTGCGGCGGCGGGCTGTTGCCCGCTACGTGCCTGGCGCCCGGATGCAGCGAGATGCCCAGCGGGATGAGCAGCGATCCCAACAGGAGCGGATTGGTCAGCGTCTCCGGTGTCGATTCGAACTGCCGCCTGTACGCGTCGAGCGCGGCCAGTGACCGCCACAGGTCGTCGTCGGCGCCGTGGTGCAGCTCCGACGAGATCGGTTCGAGCAGCCCGACGCCGGCGAGCATGCGGAAGGTCTTCTCCGCCGATCCCGCCCGCAGAATCTTGTAGTACTCCTCGAGCAGCCGCGGCAGCGCGCTCTTCGCGATTTCGTGGCGATGCGTGCGGATCGACTGGAGGAGCGTCGGCTCGATGGTGAAATCCAGCCGCGAGGCGAGCGCGATGGCGCGGAGCATCCGCACCGGGTCCTCGCGCAGCCGCACGTCGGGATCGCCAATCGAGCGGACGATGCCGGCGCGCAGGTCGTCGAGGCCGCCGACGTAGTCGATCACCGAGAAGGTGGCGATGTCGTAGAACAGCGCGTTGATGGTGAAGTCGCGGCGGAAGGCGTCCTCTTCCGGCGTGCCGAACGTGTTGTCGCGATGGATCAGGTGCTCGCCCTCGGGGGTGGTCGGATCGGGCGCCGGCACGCCGTCCTGCACCACCTCTTCACCCGGCGCGACCTGGCGGCGGAACGTCGCGACCTCGATCACTTTCTGCCCGAACTTGACGTGGGCGAGACGAAAGCGGCGGCCGATGATCCAGCAGTTACGGAAAAGTTTCTTGACCTGGTAGGGGTGCGCGGAGGTGCCGATGTCGAAATCCTTTGGCCGGCGCCCGAGGAGCAGGTCGCGGACCGAACCGCCGACCAGATATGCGGTGTGCTCGAATTGACGGAGCCGATAAAGGACCTTCAGCGCATCGGGATCAATATCGCGCCGCGAGAGCGGGTGCTCCTCGCGCGGAATGATCCTCGGCTCGACCATCGCCCGCATTGTACCAAAGAGCCAGTAAATGCGCCCTAAGCGCTTGATGTCCAGTAACTTAGGCCGAAATTTCGGGTGTGCTAGGATGAGGCATGCGTCGCGCCGCCCACCGCGCCTTCACGACTCTCGCCCTTCTCGCCGCGGCGTCACGGCCAGCCTTCGCTGACGATCCGCTCGCCCGCGCGCGGTCGCTCTACAACCAGAAACAGTTCGAGGCCGCGGTGACGGCAGCCGAGCAGGCACGGGCGACGCCGGCGCGCGCCGACGCCGCCGATCTCGTGGCCGCACGCGCGTATCTCGAGCGCTACCGCGCCAGCCAGACCTCGGACGATCTGACCAACGCGCGCGACCGCCTGCGCCGAATCGATCCGCAGCGGTTCCAGCCGCGCGAACGGATGGAGTACGTCGTCGGGCTCGGCGAAGCGCTCTACTTCGACGAAGCCTACGGCGCGGCGGCGACAGTGTTCGACTCGGTGCTGCAGAACCACGATCAGACGGGCGCGGATGCGCGCGAGCGCGTGCTCGACTGGTGGGCATCGGCGCTCGATCGCGAAGCGAAGCCGCGGCCCGACATGGATCGCCAGTCGGTCTACCTGCGGATCCGAGCGCGAATGGAGGAAGAACTCGCGCTGCGCCCGGTGAGCGGAACGGCCGCGTACTGGCTCGCCGCCGCGGCGCGCGCCCAGGGCGATCATCAGTCGGCGTGGGATTCGGCGCAGGCCGGCTGGGTCCGATCGGCGCTTGCCGGAGCCGATCGCGGCGCCGCGCTGCGCGCCGATCTCGATCGCCTCGTCGTCCGCGGCATCGTTCCCGACCGGGCACGCGCCACGGCGCAGCCGCCGGAGGTGCTGCGCGCGCAGTGGGAGCAGTTCAAGGAGCGCTGGCGGCCGGAGGCTGCAATCAAGAATTAGGAATTTGGAATTTGGAATTCGTAGAAGTCGTCGCCGCC
>Ga0075425_100002480_pt1 | contig 18487 bp, 13 predicted proteins | sample SoiMethybrSBSTD4_FD_75300 | JGI IMG/M metagenome (GOLD analysis project Ga0075425, IMG submission 75300) | Bulk soil microbial communities from a Populus tree surrounding site in Tennessee, USA - Soil MetaG P. TD hybrid SBSTD4 | ecosystem: Environmental > Terrestrial > Soil > Tree plantation... | reverse complement strand
GAGAGTGCAAGCGATCGAAGTCAGCGGACGCTCGCTTCTCACGCTGCTCAACGACGTTCTCGATTTCTCGCGACTGGAATCGAAGAAGCTCACCGTCGAGCGCCGTCCCTTTCGCGTGCGAAGCGTCGTCGACGAATGTCTCGAGATCATGACGCCGCTCGCTGCCGGCAAAGGCATCGCCCTCGGCTCGTCGATCGCCGACGACACCGCCATCCTCGGCGATCCGCATCGAACGCGACAGGTTCTCCTCAATTTACTCAGCAACGGAATCAAGTTCACGTCGGAAGGACGCGTCGACGTCGCCGTCCGATCGCGCGTGCTCGTCGACGGACAAATCGAAGTTCGTTTCTCCGTCACCGACACCGGCCGCGGCATCGCCGAAGACGACATTGCCCGCCTCTTCGTCGCCTTCCAGCAACTCGACGGCTCATCGAGCCGCCAACACGGCGGCGCCGGCCTCGGACTCGGGATCAGCAAACGTCTCGCGGAACTGATGGGCGGCTCCATCACCGTCGAGACCGCGCCGGGAAAAGGATCGACGTTTCACTTCACGATCGTCGGGGAGCGGGCCGACGCAGCGCTGCTGCACGCATCCGAGCTCGCGCGAACACCGCACGCCGCGCGCGGCCCGCTGCGAGTGCTCCTCGTCGAAGACGAAGCGATCAATCGCCTCGTGATCCTCGACATGCTGGAACGCCTCGGTCACCACGCGCACTCGGTCGAAAACGGCATCGACGCGCTGCAAGCAGTGGAGCACGAGACGTACGACGTCGTGCTCATGGACGTCCAAATGCCCGATCTCGACGGCCTCGAAGTCACGCGCCGCATTCGCGAAACGAAAGGCGATCGACTCCCCATCATCGCGCTCACCGCGCACGCACTCTCCGGCGATCGCGAGCGCTGCCTCGCGGCGGGGATGAACGATTACCTCAGCAAGCCGGTGCGCATGAACGCGCTGGAGGACGCGTTGGCGAATGTGTGATCAGGCCGGCGAGAGTTGCGGCGCGTTCGCGATCACGCTGAACTCCAACTTCCGCCGCAGGAACCATCGCTCGTAGTACCAATAGACGGCGGCGGAAAGCGCAATCGTCAACACGAGACTCGCGCCGTACAACAAGACATTCGAGGTCGTGTCATTGTACGAAGTTCCCGTGATCCGCACATGAATGCCCATCACCGCGCTGATCACGATCTCGTGGATCATGTAGATCGCGTACGACGTGTTGCCAAGAAACCGCAGCAAACGGCTCTCGAGCTTGAAGAACGACTTCGGGTTCGTGGCGATGTTGACGATGATCACCGCGAACAGCGCGGAGTGAAGCGTGTAGTGCAGCAAGGGCTTGTTCTTCGTCGTGAGGATGAGATACGCGCTCAGCGCATATGCCGCGAGCTGCGCGGCCGGATGGTAGAGCGCGTGCAGCAGGCGCTCGCGACGACGGAAGACCGCGATCGCGGCGAGCGCACCGACGACCATGCATTCCATCCGCGTGAAGTAGAAGTAGTCGATGAAGTCATTCCAGAACGCGAGTCCGCCGGCGTTTTGAAGACGCGACCCGAGCATCACCGGGACCTGCTTTGCGAGAATGCAAAACACCGCAATGCCGATCGCGACCGCGCCGAATCTCTTTGTGCGGGCGATGAGCAGCGGCCAAATCAGATAGAACTGCTCTTCGACGCCGATCGACCAGAGCGGCTCGGCATACGGCACCGGAGAAAAAATGTTCAATGCCAGCTGCGGAAGAAAGAGTATGTACAGCAAAAGCGCGCTTCGGAAGTTCGTCTGCAGCGCCGCTGAGTATTGTGGGATGTCGAAGAAGTGGATATGCGGAAGCACGAAGAACGACACCGCGATCAATAAGAAGTACAAAGGCCAGATCCGTAAGACGCGTCGCGCATAAAACTTCCTGATCGAAATCGCCCCCGCCGTCTGTTTCTCGACCAGCAATAGGTACGTGATCAGGAAGCCGCTGAGAACGAAGAAGAAGGTCACCGCGATCCTGCCGAGCTCGTAGAGGGCCTGGTTTTCGGCCAGGCTCGCAAAGCCGCGATAGCTCTTCATGAGCTCGACGTGGCTGACGACGACGAGCATCGCCGCGATGAAACGCAGGCCATGAAGTCCCGGAAAGTAGGTGCTCGAAACCGCCGGTGCTTTCCGAGCCATCTTGTGACGCATTGTACAGACGCACGATCGTCCCGGACCTACGATGCCTGAGTGAATCCTACAAAGACAGATCGCCTCAACTGGATCAACTCCGGATTGATGGTCGCTTCGGCCGTCGGCGCCATGGTCGCGCCGTTTCACCTCTTTCTCTTCGCGTACGCGATCCTCGGCCCGCTGCACTACCTCACCGAGATCTCGTGGCTTCATGATCGCGACTACTTCGCGCCGAAGGCCTCGATGCGCCGCCTGTGGCTCGCCATCGTCGCCGGCGCGACGGCAGCCATCGCCTTCGGCTTCATCAGCTCCGATCTCCTCGGCCGCCCCATCGCGCCCGTTTTCGAAATCGGCCTCGTCTATATGGCATTCCTGCTCGGCGCAATCGCGGTCTTCGTAAGGCACATCGTCAACGCAGTGGCTCTCGCAATCGGCGGCGTGGTCATGCTGGCCGTCATGGCCAGCCATCCCTCGTACGCAATCGCCGCGTATCTGCTGATCACGATGATTCACGTCCTCGTCTTCACCGGCGCGTTCGTCCTCGCCGGCGCATTGAAGAGCAACAGCCGAAGCGGTCTGATCTCGCTCGGTGTGTTCATCGCATGCGCGGCTGCGGCGTTGCTGATTCAAGCGCCGGCGTTCGCGCCTTCAGCATCGATTCGCTCGCTCTACTCGGACTTCGCGCAACTGAATCGCGTGCTGCTGCATCTGTCGGGACGGAGCGGCACCGACGTTTACGGACCCGCGGCCGCCGGGATGATGCGTCTGATCGCGTTCGCGTACACCTATCACTATCTGAACTGGTTCTCGAAAACGTCGATCATCCGCTGGCACGAAGTGCCGCGCGCACGCGCTGTAGGAATCGTCGCCACATGGATCGCCGGAGTGATCGTCTACGCGTACGACTACCGCATCGGCTTCGCGGTCTTCTACGTGCTGAGCGTCGTGCACGTCATGCTCGAGTTCCCGCTGAACCATCAGACCTTCGCGAGCATCGGCAAGGCCTTGCGTCCCGCCGGCGCAGCACGCGTGATGGGGAGGGAGTTCAGTGGTACACAGAGACGGATGGCGCAGTAGTATCGCGCGAAGTCCAGCGGCCGCGATCGCGTCGAAGCGTAGCTACATCAATGGTGGTGAGGAATCGCCGCCTGGCAATCCGTCGGATAACGGTCCAGCGGGACGATGCGCACCAACTGCATCATGCCGCGATCCTCATGCCCGAGGATGTGGCAGTGGAGAACGAAGGTACCGGTGAAGTCGACGAATTGATGGCGGATCGTCACCCTGCCCGGCGCGAAGCCTTGCGTCAGCGTCGGCGATCCCGTCAACGGCACCGCGAGTCCAGCCGGAAGCGAAACGACGTCCTGCCAGATCGGATCGCCGGCCGGCGTGTACGTCTTGTAAGTCACGGTCGGCACGCCTTGCGCGTCCGTGGTCTGCACAGGTGTCTCGACGCTCACGATTTGAAACGGGTTGATGTGAATGTGGAACGAGTGCATGACGGTCGTGTGATTCTCGAGAACCCAATCCTGCAGTCCATTGAGCGGCATGCATTGATCGATGAGCGGACCGAATTCCGCGAATTGATGATCGTCGATCGTCCATTTCGGCGGGAATCCGGCTGTTCCCTTTCCGCCCGGCAAGGCAGGCGCCGCGGCGACGGCGCGATTGGACTCCGCATCCCAGCCGAAAGAAACGTAATGCGGATACGGTCCGGACAACGGGAGCGGACGGTCGGCCGCCGGCGGCTGCTGAAGATTCGTCAGATACCACGGGATGACGGGCCAGTCGCTCGCTTTCTTAGGATCGGGTAGCGGCATGTCGTTCGCGTCGCCGTCGACTTTGACCCATAAGACCTTGGCGCCCTGCGACAGGAATGCGTATGTGCCTTTTGCCGCTGGCGCTTTGACGAGAACGTCGACGCGATTTCCGCCCGCGACCATCAATCCGGCCGGTTGATTGTAGCCGTTCGGAAATTGCTTGCTGAGAAACGGCTGATCGGCGAAATTCTTCTGGCTGAATTGCACGCCGTCTTTCGCCGTCTGTTCGAATGTGAATCCGTCGGTTTGGAAGAAGCTGGGCGAGATGATCCCACCACCGCCGCCATTGAACGCGGATCCGGGCGTGGCATTCAAAATCCGCCACAATTGCACCGAACCGGGCCGCATCGTGAGCGTGGGCGCGAGCAGGCCATTGACGAGAACCTGTCCCGGTCCCGGCCCTGTCGCGCTCCCCGCCTTCCCGGCGCCGAAGTTGATGATATTCCTGTGCAAATTCTGTTCGGGATTGATTTGTTGAAACACGATGACTTTCTCGAAGTCGGGAGCGTAAGTCGCTCCGAAATGATAGAAAGTCTTCAAGAAGTCGTCGTATGCACCCTCGATGATGAATGCGCCCGCCAGTCCATTGAGGCTGTGCAGCGCGGTCGAGCCATGCTTATGAGCGTGGTACCAATGCGTACCCGGCGACTGTAATGCCTTGTACTGGCAACCGTCCTGCGTCGCGCAATTCGGCAGGATGAACGTGTTCGGAAACGCGCCGGCGATGTATTGAGGAAATTGACCGAGCGCGATCTGCTTTGCGTTGACGTCCCAATATTGCTGCCCTTTGGCCTTGAGCAAGCGCTCTTGCTCGTCTCTGTATTCGGCGGGCAGCTCTTCCCATTTCGTCGGAATCGCCGGCATGGCGAAGATCTTCTTGAAGACAGCGTTCCACTTTTGCGGCGTCGTGTCCTTGACCGGCATCACCTCGATCAGAACGTTGTCGCCGAGGGCGTCGGGCGTGGTGTGAGTGCCGTGAAAGTGAAGGTTGGCGGTGCTCGACGCGTGGAAGCAGTTCGGATATTGGTCCGCAAGCGGATAAATCTGAACGTTGACGAGATTGCCGTTCGCGTCTTTCTTCGTGCCGAAGGCCTGGTCGCATTTTTCCGCCGCGGCGGTGTTCGGAAAATTCGCGTCGTCGGTCGTATTGAGGAACATGATCTCGATCTTGTCGCCCACTTTGGCGCGAAGCGTCGGACCAGGACTGAAGACGGCGGCATTCGCCGGCACCTTCGCGGCGGGCTGCTTGCCGTCCCATCCCTTTGCATCCCATCCCTGAAAGAAGCGCAGGTGCACCTTGCCGACATTGGGAACGACGCGATCCGTATCGCTGACGATCATGACGGCCTGCAGCTTGCCGTCGTGCGACGGAATCTCTCCCGGATTCACGAACGGCGGGCTTCCGGTCTGCGCGTGCATTGACGCGGCAAAGAGCAGCGCGACAGTCGGAATGATCGGCAACAAGCGACGAAGAATCGTTCGTTCTTGCATTGTTTTTTCTCTCCTCACGATCAGCTCACGTCGATCGTGACGTCCGAGTCGACGGCGCCGCCGAGGGCGTCGGTCGCGCTCAGGCGGAAGGTGATCGTCGGCGGCGGATCGGTCAGCACGGCATTGATGCCGGCATCGGCGGTGATCGACTGCGGCGTCTCGACGAGTGCGACCGACGTCTCGCCGGACGGCGCGATGACGTACGGCGGCTTGCCGCCGGTCGCCACCTGAACCGTCGTCGCCGGCTTCGTAACGGCGAGCGGCGAGAGATTGGGAACGAAGTCGTTGTAGATCGCGATCGTTCCCGATTCTCCCTTGTGCAGCGTGCACTCATACGTGAACGACTGCGGAAGCGGAACCGGCAACGGCGCGGCCGAGCCGGTGGGCACCGGCTGCACGGAGCTCGACGTCTGATTCGGCTGCACGTCGACGCCCATCGGCGCGTGCGGCTCCGAATCTCCGTTGAACCAGAACACCGCCCCGCTGAACGTCACCTCGGCGGGTTCGAAAACAACGGCATCGCCTTCGCGGCGGATGTTGATGCGAGTCGCCAAGAGGTCCTCCTTGTTGCGAAGCAAGCGACAACGGAAACGAGGACTGAATTGTGGGAGGGAAAGAAGCCTGCGGGAGATACGGTAGTCCTGAAGGATGGCTTTGTAAAGGTTGCGACGTCAGGCCGACGCAGCCGTCGAAGACGGCGTGAACGCGAAGATCACATAGCCGAACGCGATCGCAAACACGGCATACAGAGCGCCGACGACCCAGATGCTCGACGGGAGATGACCCTGCGCCGCGCCTTTGAGGAGCGCGAGCGCGCCGATGAAGAAATGCATGAAGTTCCCCATCGCCAATGGACGGTTGTAGACGCCGCCGATCGTGCTCTCGCGCGCCATCCAGTCCAGCATTGCAAATCCCAAATACAGTGCGCCGCAGAGTTGAACGAGAAGAACGAGCGGCGCACTGTCGACTCCCAATTGAGAGAGAAACTCCGCGGGCGCAAACAGGAACGCCAGTCCGATTCCGCCAAGGACGATGTAAGCGGCAGTCATCAGGATTTTCGTATTCAAAAGGTCACCTCGCTCAGCTTCCACCCGACCATGGGTTGATCGTATCGAGCCCAGGCAGATCGAAATCCACGGTATTGCGCGTGACCAATCGCAAGTGGTGATGCAGGGCTGTCGCGGCGAGCAGACTATCAACTGCCGGAAGCGTCCGCTCGGAGGCCGCCTGCAGTCGCCCCCAGGTGTGTGCCACGCCCGCGTCGACCGGCAGGAGGCGCTCCCCGAACCAGGCCGGTAATTCGTGCTCGAGCCAATAGCGCAGTCTTTCTCGCCGCTTGCCGGGCGGAAGCTTCTCGACGCCTCGGCGCAACTCGCCGAGCGTCAGGACGCTCAAATGCAACGCCTCATCGGCGACTTCCTCAAACCAGGCCGTCACCGACGGGGCCGGTTTGGGGCGCGTGAGCTCAGACAGCACGTTCGTGTCGACGAGATAGCTCACAAAGAGACCTTACGCGGCATACTACGGTCCCGAGTCAGGTCGAGCTCGACGCCCTTCAGCGGTGAGTTGCGGATGAAGTCAATGAACCGCTTCGGCCGCTTCCTCAGACGCTGGTAGTCAGCCTCCGAGAGAACGACCGCGGCCGGCTCGCCCCGCAACGTAATGTGTTGGGGACCCTCCTGCGCCGCCTTCTTCACCACTTCCGACAGGCGGGCCTTGGCGTCCTGCAATTGCCAGTTGGACACGACAGCCTCCTCGAATCAGACTAGTCTGACTATATCAAGGATGGGGGCAACAGCGTGCGTTGAGGCGAACGATTGTTGGTGCCCAGGGACGGAATTGAACCGCCGACACGAGGATTTTCAGTCCTCTGCTCTACCAACTGAGCTACCTGGGCATCTCAGGCGGGCGCGAGAAGATAACACAAACCGGGGCGAATCATTTCAGCGCGAGCGGACGCGCACGAACTCGGCTAGATCGCGCAGCGGTTGGGCGGCGGGGCCGAGCGAGGAGATCGAGGCGAGCGAGGTCTCGACGAGCTCCTCGGACAACTTTCGCGCGCCTTCGACTCCGGCCAGTTTCACGAACGTCAGGCGCTGCTCGTCCTTCCCTACGTCCTTGCCGAGTTGTGCGGCGTCGGCGGTGACGTCGAGGACGTCGTCGGTGATCTGGAACGCCAGGCCGAGGTTTTTGGCGAAGACTTCGATGCGTTGCAGCGACACGGGGTGGATGTTCGCGAGCATTGCGCCCACCGCGGCCGAGGCGACGAACAAAGCGCCGGTCTTGCGGGAGTGAATGAACTCGAGCGTGTGAAAGTCGAGACTCGAACCTTCGCTGTGAAGGTCGACGGCCTCGCCGGCGATGGTGCCGTCCCATCCGACGGCGTCGACGACGCGCTGCATCACTTGCGCGAGCGGCCAGCGGCGCGGCGTGCATGACGCGTGATTCTGCGCAATGAATCCGTACGCGTGGTTGAGGAGGGCGACCGAGGTGAGGATGGCGACATCCTCGCCGAGCTCGCGATGCAGCGTCGGCGCGCCGCGGCGCATCATGGCGTCGTCCATGGCCGGCAGATCATCGAGGATCAGCGACGACGCGTGAATCATCTCCATCGCCGCGGCGGCGGGAACGAGCTTCTCCGGCTTCGCGCCGGCGGCCTCGCCCGACGCGAGCACGAGAATTCCGCGCACGCGTTTTCCCGATGACGTGAGTGATCGTTGAAGCGCGGCGTCGAGCGGCGGCGGCGCCTGCGTACGTTTCGAGAGGTCGGTGAGGAACTCGTCAACGAGTGCGCGGCGCGCATCGAAGTACGCGTTTAGTCGCAACGAACGCATGGTAGCATCGCGCCCGGATTCAATATGGCCATCCGTACGGGGCGCACGCAACAACTGTGGCTCATCGCGATCGGCTGCATTCTCCTTTTCGCCTTCTTCCTGTGGCTCATTCCGGGAATGACGGCGACCATGTTCTGGAAGGTGCTGCTGGCGGGCTTCATCGCCAGCGCGATCTCCGTCGCCACGTTCAACTTCTGGGTCGCGGCCGCGCTCGGACGACGCGAGTCGTCGATCTCGCTGATCAATCGCATCACCGGCGGCGACCTCTCACTCTCCGCGCGCGACATTCAGGCGGAGACGCATTCGGAATCGATGTCGGCGGCGCTGCGCGCGCTCGTCTCCAACCTGGAGCGAACCATTCGCCGCTTCGCGCAGCTCGCCACCGACGTCGCCAAAGTCAGCGACCAGATCTCCGGCCGCTCGCGCATCATGGCGCGCTCGTCGTCGCAGCAGCTCGAGTCGACGGAGTCGACGTCCGCGTCGGTGACGCAGATCGATCAGTCGATCAACAGCGTGCGGACGTCGATGGAAGAGCTCTCCGCGAACGCGGAAGAGACGTCGACGTCGATTCTGGAGATGTCGGCTTCGATCGAAGAAGTGTCGCGCATCGCTGACACGCTCTCCGAGTTCGTCGAGCAGACCGCCTCCGCGATCGAAGAGATGATCGCGTCGATCAACGAAGTGGCGACGAACACGGAGTCGTTCTCGTCGTTCTCGATTCAGACCGCGTCGTCGATGGTCCAGATGAACGCCACTACCGACGAGATCGGAAAATCGGCCAAGCAGTCGGCCGAGCTCGCGCGCTACGTGAAAGACGCCGCGAACGAAGGACGCGAAGCGGTCGGCGGCACCGTCGGCGGCATGCGCAAGATTCAGGTGGCCGTCGAAGAAGCGAAGGTCGCGCTCAATGATCTCGCGGAACGATCGCAGGAGATCGGCGAGATCGTCCGCGTGATCGACGAGATCGCGGGACAGACGAACCTCCTCGCGCTCAACGCGGCGATCATCGCGGCGCAGGCGGGCGAGCGCGGAAAAGGATTCGCCGTCGTTGCCGACGAGATTCGCGATCTCTCCGAGCGCACCTCGGTGTCGACCGACGAGATCCGCACGCTCATCGAGAACGTGCAACGCGGCGTGGCCCGCGCCGCGGAGCAGATGAACATCAGCGCCGATCGCGTGAGCGACGGCGTCGGACTCACCGCCCGCGCGTCGCAAGTGCTCGAGAAAATCCTCGACCTCACCGATCGCTCGACGAACTCCATCTCCGAGATCGCGCGCGCCACCGAGGAGCAAACGCGCGGCAGCAAGGCGGCGACTGAAGCCATCGAAGAAGTGACGAAGATGGTGCAGACGACGGCGACGGCGACGCAGCAGCAGTCGCAGACGTCGCGCAAGATCGGCGAACAGGCGGCGGTCGTTCGCGACTACACGAAACACCTCAAGCGCGCCATGACCGAGCAGGAGTCGGGCTCGCGCGCGATCAGCCGCGCCATGCAGAACATCATGGGACTCGTGCAGAACGTGCTCGAGTCGACGTCGGTGCTGGCGACGGAAAGCTCCGCGATCGTGAAGTCGATGAGCGTCGTCGCGCAAGGATCGCGCGAGGCGTCGTTCGGCGTCACCGATCTCAATCAGATGGCGAACACGCTGTCGCACGAGTCGACGCTCCTCAAACAGGAGCTCGGCCGCTTCGAGCTTCCGACGCCGAACGAAGGGGGCAGCGTCACCACCGCAACCGTCCTTTGGCAGCAGCTCACGTTCGACACCATTCAAATCACCGCCGCGGCCCTCGGCTACATGTCGCGCTGCGTGCACGAGAACCTCGTGCGCTACGGCGAAGGCGCCGAGCTCCTCCCCGGTCTCGCCGAGAGATGGGAAGTCCTCGAGCAGGGACTCGTCTATCGCCTGCACTTGCGCCGCAACGTTCGCTTTCACAACGGACGTCTCTTCAATGCGCGCGACGTGCACGACAACTTCGTCCGCCTTCTCTCCCCCGAATCGAAATCGACGGGCGACTGGATTCTGCGCGGCCTCGTGGGCGCCGAGGATGTGATTGCGGGAAAGACGAAGACGCTCAGCGGCGTCACGATGCGCGACGACTACACGGTCGACATCCGCCTCAACGAGCCGCTGGCATTCTTCCTCTCGCTGCTCACCATGAACGAATGCGGCATGGTGCCGGTCGAAGAGACACGCGACGCGCGCTTCCGCCTCCACGCGCCGGGCGCCGGCTACATGAAGATCGAAGACGCAGTGGAAGGCAAGTACGTGAAGCTGCGCCGCAATCGCGACTACTGGATCGAAGGCGTTCCGCACATCGAGGAGTTGAATTTCCGTCTCGACTTCGAGAAAGCCGCGGACGTCGCGGAAGCGTTCAAGCGCGGAGAGCTCGACATCGCGCACGGCATTCCGCTGCGGATGATCAACGAGCTGCGCAACGATCCGCGGTTCGCGCCGTTCATCCTCACCACGATTCAGTTGCACACGTCGTACTTCGCGTACGACTGCTCGACCGGTCCGTTCAGCAACGCCGACGTGCGTCTCGCGGTCAACATCGCGATCAATCGCCGCCGCATCAACGAGAACGTCTACTCGAACCTCGGCGTCATCGCGCCCGGCCTCATCCCGCCCGGACTGCCCGGCTACGACGAGTCGCTGCGCGGACACGAATACGATCCCGATCGCGCGCGCTCGCTGATGCAACGCGCCGGCTACGGCGGCGGATTCACCGTCGAGTACCGGACGTGGGACAGCGACGAGTTCAACAACTCCGGCATCGTGCCGCTGATCATCGAAGACCTCGCTGCGATCGGCGTTCGCATCAACGTCACGAGCCACGACCGCACCGAGGCGCGACGGGTGCTGGAGAAGCCGGGACACGGAAACGTCTTCTGCGGAAACTGGTTCGCCGACTTCCCCGACTCCGACAACTTCTTCTACATCTTTTTTCACAGCAACTCGAACGCGGTGCGCGGCATCTATCGGCGCTCGCCGGAGATCGACGAGAAGATCATGTCCGCGCGGCGCTCGAATGATTCGGAGGAGCGCGCGCGCATTTATCGCGAGCTCGATCAGTGGGTCGTGCGCGACGCGCCGATCGCGACGCTGTTTCACGAGCGGCTCTTCGTGCTGCACAAGCCGGGCGTGCGCGGCGTGCGAACGTCGCTCGTGCCGCCGGCAGTTCGGTATTACGACGTGTGGCTGGAAGAAACGTAAACGGGACGCGCGTCCATCTCGCGCTCCTGACCGTCGCCGCGCTCTTCTCGCTGAACTACATCGTGTCGAAGGTCGCCATGCACGCGTTCCATCCGATGGCGTTCGCGTACTTGCGCGTTCTCGGCGCGGCGCTGGTGATGCAGTTCGTGCTTCCGCGCGATCGCACGCCGATGTCGAAAGCAGACGAGCGCGCTCTCATCGGCTACGCGATTCTCGGCGTCGTGCTCAATCAGACGCTCTTTCTTGGCGGACTCGCGCTCACCAACGCGCACATCGCCGCGATCCTGATCACGGCGGTGCCGGTGTTCGCGCTCGCCGCGGCGATCGTGGTCGGACGCGAGCGCGCCACGGCCACGAAGATCGGCGGCATTCTCCTCGCCGGCGCCGGCGCGCTGCTCGTCGTCGGATTCGAAGGCGTCGAAGGAACGACGCGCTCGCTCGTCGGCTCGATCCTGATCATTCTCAACTCGCTCAGCTTCGCGATGTATCTCGTGCTGTCGAAGCCGATGATGGCGCGCCTCTCCGCGCGGCGCGTGATCCGACGGATGTTCGTCGTGTCGGCGGTTCTGATGATTCCGATCTGCGCCGTGCCGCTGGCGCGGCAGACATGGACCGCCATTCCGCTGCGCGCATGGCTCGGACTCGCGTTCGTGATCGTCGGACCCTCGGTCGCCGCGTACATGCTCAACGCTTGGGCACTGACACACGCCGACTCATCGCTCGTCGCGACGTACACCTACGTGCAGCCGGTGCTGACGGCGATTCTCGCCGCGGTGTTTCTGCACGAGCAGATCAAGCGGACCGTGATCGTCGCGGCAGTGATGATTTTTGCGGGCGTGTATCTCGCGTCGAGTTTCAGCCGGCGAGACGCAGGCGCATCTGTTCCGCAATGATGTTGAGCTCATCGAGGAGACGCACGGAGATGCGCGCCTGATCTTCGAACGGACTTTTCGGGGCATTCTCGAAAGCGATCGCCAACTGCCGGATGACGCGCTCGTTCTCCGGCGTGACGTCGATCATGGCCCGCTCGCGTACTAATTGGATGAGATTCGACCGCGACTCCGCGCGCTTCAAGTTGACGAAGACATTCGCGAAGTCATGCGCGCTGGCGAATTTGTCGATGCCGCGCACGCGACGGTGCCATAGCCGCTGGTCGTGCAACCGGTTTCGGATGTCGTTGTAAAGCGTGTACACGAGCGCGACGGCCAGGAGAGTGAGCATCAGGCCGCCGAAGGCATAGCCGATCCAATCGATGACACGCCAGTGATACGGATTCTTGATGAGCGCTCCAGTAAGTGCCAATACCGCGACCAGCATGAGTGCGCCCACCCACTGGCTTCTTTTGATCGCCCAGTTCATCGCGAACAAGGAGCGAATCGCACCCGCAATGAAGAGCAGCGGATAAAGAAAATATGCGGCCCACCATCCTGGGCGCACGAACCATCCCTTGCTCGCGGCGTGCAATGCGAACGGCGCCCAGATCAACAGCGCGACCGTAATGACGCCGACACCTGTGCCTACCGCCGCGAAGGCGACGATCGCCGGCATCATTCGCACAAAAAGAACGAGAAATGCCATCACGGCAAAGGGAAGATTGAAGCGCGCGCCGCCTCGAACGATTGCGCGCGTTCCTAACGCCGACACCAGAACGAAACCAACGAGCAGCAAGAAGTCTCGCTTCTGCTGCATCGTCGCCATGATCAACAGCGCGACAATCGCGTGTAATGCGAAATCGATCGGCCAGATCGCCAGCAGCAGATTCACCATGTCGCGGAATCGCTGTTTGCGCGGCAGCCGCCGCACGTGCGCCAGCGTCGCCTCGCGCTCGCGGAAAAGACGTCCGTTTGCGAACGACTTCACCAATGCGGCGCGAATCGGCTTGGCAATGTCTTCGGGGACATCGCCAAGAAGCGCGGCTTGTTTGTAGGCGACGTCGGCAAGCAGAAGACTGCCGCCTGCAAATGCTTTACGAATGGCCTCGACGAGAACCGGCTCCGGCGAAATGCCGGCCACCTCCAGTGCCCATTTACGGTCGGAGAGGCTGCCGGTCATTGTGGCGAGACGAACGATCTCGCCTACGAGAAAACGCAATCGGTCAGGCGCCGTGCTCGCGCGGCCCTGATATCCCGACTGAATCAACGACAAGAGATGCAGCGTGAGCGGCGGCCAGGGAAACTCGCGAACTCCCGAATACGCGCCACCCGGATCGGGAATGGCGTCGAGCTCGCGCTGAAGAAGCTCTTCCGCCTTTGCCACAATGCGCTCGAGACGCTCGCCTCGCTGCGTCTGCAGCATCACGACTGCAGTCTCGCGCCAGCGCGCATCGGTCAGTAGTTTCTCCGGCGTGACGATGTCCGGCGCATCGAGCACCACCGACGTCGCGAAGTACTCCTGAAACCTTCTGTGCGCGAACGTGAACGTCGGATCGTTCGCATCTCCCTCGGCACGCGCGAGCTTGATGAACTCGAGCGCGTCGAACATCGTCGATGCTTTTCCTTCGTATCCGCGCTCCGCCATCGCCGCAGCGAGCGCGGTGCGTGCCGGGCTCAGTCCGAGCGTCGGGTGATAGGCCATGCAAAACGCGGCCTGCTCCGCCGCTTCGCGCACTTCGACCGCTCCGACGTTGAAGCGTCGCATCAATTTTTCCTGATCGCGCGTGAGGCGCGTTTCGACGTAGTCCTCGAACACCACGTGCGCGTTTTCGGGGAACGTCTTCTCCTTGCGCATGTGCTGGCAGAGAAGCCCGAGGAACATCGGATTGCGCGAATTGAGAGCGAGCTCCGGACCGGCGAGCTCGAGCTGCCCGATCAATTCGCTCTCGATTGCTTTCGGGAGATCGGCGCGTTTGATGAGCCGCCGGCGATATTCATCGCCGAGGACGAGGATGCGGAACTTCGGCCAGCCCAGCGCGCCGGGACCGCGGAAGTAACGCGACGCGATGATGCCGCGGCATGCATTCATTGCGCTGAGGAAATCGGAGATGGCCTGGCCGTACTCGCGAATCGACGTGTCGGCGCTGGTCGCGCTGAGGACGTCGGGAATCTCGTCGAACGAGTCGAAGAGAAAGAGCCACGTCCCCTCTTCGATGCCGCGCGCGAACTCGTCGTTGAGAAACTCTTCGACGTCGCGGCTGTTCGGCCGATTGAGCGTCTTCAGCACGTGCGCGCGAATCAGATCGACATCGACAGCCACATCGATCGGCCGCTCGATCGTCTTCATGTTGATGTAGAGCGGAATGATCGACTTCGTGCTGCGCGACTTCTTCGCCTCCTCCGCCATCACGTGCGCGAGATGACGAAGGGCGACGCTCTTCCCCGCTCCCGGCTCGCCTTCGAGCAGGATCAAGCGCTCTTCGCTCGATCGCAGTGCGCTGGAAAGAGACTTCTCGCGCCGCAGCGACGAGCGGCGGCGCCACGGCAGAAAGCGCCGGCGCCGCGTGCCTTCCGCCTCGACTTCCGCTTCGAGCTCGGCGAATCGATCCTCGCTCCAGTCGGCGTTGAGATCGATCTGGCGGATCTCCGCCGCGACGTGCTCGGCGAAGATTCGTCGCCGTCGCGCGCGACGCTTTTTCTCGGCGTCGTAAAAGAGGGGTTTGATCTTCTCGTCGATCTCGGCGATGAGAGCGAGCAACGCGCGAATGGCCGCCAGGATGATGACGACCGTGATGAGCCACTGCGGCAGGCTGCCGCCGAGGCCGAGGGTATGCCACAACGTCTTCAGATCCTCGATGATGTTCCCGAGCTCCACCGGGCGTCCTCAGGCGAACGTCGTGGACAGCATCGACATCGCCGTCTCCGCGTCGACCGGCTTCGAGAAGTAGAAGCCTTGCGCGTACTCGATGCCGAGGGCGCGCATGCGCGAGACTTGATCGCGGCTCTCGACGCCTTCGACCGTCACCGCCATGCCGAGGACGTTGGCGAGATTGGCGATGGTGCGCACGATCTCGTCGTTGCGATCGGCGTTGCCGTTCGTGCCGATGAAGGCGCGATCGATCTTGAGCGTGTCGAACGGAAACTGCTGCAGCGTGCTGAGTGACGAATAGCCGGTGCCGAAGTCGTCGAGCGAGAGGCCGACGCGCGATGCTCGCAGCGCGCGCAAGAGCTGCTTCGCCTCTTCGGCGTTTTCGATGAGCACACTCTCGGTCACTTCGAGGTGAAGCAGCGTGGGATCGGCGTCCGTCTCCCCCAGCGATCGCTCGATCTGATCGATGAGGTTCGGTTGCAGGAACTGTCGCGGCGAGAGATTCACGTGGACGTGCAGCGGCTCTTGTCCGGGCAACGCGCGACGCCAGTCTTCGACCTGACGCAGCGCTTCGCGCAGAACCCAGTCGCCGAGGTGCATGATGAGTCCTGTCTCTTCGGCGACCGGGATGATCTCGTACGCGGGCACGAGCTCGTCGCCGCGCTGCCAGCGCACCAGCGCTTCGAATCCGCTGATGCGGCCGGTGGCGAGCGAGACGATCGGCTGATAGTGGACGCGCAGCTCGCCGCGATCGATGGCCCGGCGCAGCTCGGTCTCGACTTTCAGCAGGCGCACGGCGCGGTCGTGCATCGTCTTGTCGAACACTTCGTGGCGCGCTTTGCCGAGCGACTTTGCGCGGTACATGGCGATGTCCGCGTCGCGCAGCACCTCTTCGGGATTCGCGTATCCGGTCACGCTCAACGCGATGCCGATGGAGACGCTGGTGAAGATCTCGTGATCGTCGATGCGGAACGGCACCGACAGCGCATCCTGAATCCGCTGCGCCGTCCTCACCGCTTCGGTCATCTGCTCGAGGTCTTCGATGAGCACCGTGAACTCGTCGCCGCCGAGACGCGCCACGGTGTCGCTGGCGCGAACGGACGTCGTAAGGCGATGCGCGACCGCCATCAGCATCTGGTCGCCGAAGGTGTGTCCGAGCGAGTCGTTGACGACTTTGAAGCGATCGAGATCGAGGAACAACACCGCGAAGCCGTTTTCGGGATGGCGGCGCGATGCTTCGAGCGCGCGGCTCAGGCGATCCATGAAGAGCGCGCGATTCGGAAGTTGCGTGAGCGAGTCGTGAAAGGCGTCATGCAGCAATCGCTCGACGGCGATCTTGCGCTCGGTGATGTCGGTCTGCGATCCGGCGATGCGCGCGGCGCGGCCGTCCGCGTCGTGCACCGCCAGTCCGCGCGCGAGCATCCATCGGTACTCGCCGCTCTTGCACTTGATGCGGTATTCGCTCTCGAAGTGCGGCGATCCGCCGGCGAGATGGAGTTGAATCGCGCTGCGCAGCAGCACTCGGTCGTCGGGATGCACGCGCAGCAGCCACTCTTCGGGCGACATCCCGATCTCCTCGTCTTCGAAGCCGAGCATCGACTTCCATCGCGGCGAGTAGTAGACGCTTCCCGCGTGAATGTCCCACACCCACAGGCCGTCGTTCGCGCCGCGCGCGGAGAGCGCATATCGCTCTTCGCTCTCGCGCAGCGCTTCGAGCGTGCGGTTCTGTTCGAGCGAGTAGCGGATGGCGCGCTCGAGGATGTTGGCGTCGACCTGTCCCTTGACGAGATAGTCTGCGGCGCCGGCCTTCATCGCGGCGACGTCGATGTCGCTGTCGCTCTGTCCCGTCAGGAGAATGATGGGACGCGCACAGCCGCGCGTTTTCGCTTCGCGCAGGAGTTCCAGTCCGTCGCGATCGCCTAAACGAAAATCGACGAGGTAGAGATCGTGCGCGTCGTGCTCGATGGCGCGCAGGCCGTCGTCGTAGTTCGAGACCCAATCGAGCGTGAACGGAGTGCGCGTCTCGCTGAGGAGATCGCGCGTGAGGACGTAGTCGTCCTCGTCGTCCTCGACGAGGAGAAGGCGAACAGCGCGCGATTCGAAATCAGTGCTCACCGTTCAGCGGTAGCTCCACGATCTCGATCCAGTATCGCTTGATTTCTTTCATCAATGCGACCAGCGACTCGAATTTCACCGGCTTGGCGATGAACGAGTTCGCGCCGAGGTCGTAGGTGCGGTAGATGTCTTCTTCGGCTTTCGACGTCGTGAGAACGACGATGGGGATGCGGCGGAGATCGGGATCGGCCTTGATCTCCTTGAGCGCTTCGCGGCCGTCTTTGCGCGGCATGTTGAGGTCGAGGAGGATCAATCCGGGACGCGGCGCGGAGTCGGCGTCGTACTTGCCGCGGCGATAGAGGTAGTCGAGAAGGTCTTCGCCGTCTTCGACGAACTTCAAGTCGTTGACGACGCGGCTCTCGTTGAGTGCTTCCGAGGTGAGCATGCGATCTTCTTCGTCGTCGTCGGCGAGAAGGATCGTGATGGGATGCGCGAGGTTAGATAGTTCCAATGTTGTCCCTCTCCGAATGACGCGCCGGGAGCGTGACGATGAAGGTTGAGCCTTCGCCGGGTGCACTCCGCGCGGTGATGTCTCCGCTATGCCGCACCGCTATTTTGCGACAGATCGCCAGTCCGATGCCCGTTCCTTCGTAAGTTCCGCGTCCATGCAGGCGCTCAAACATCGTGAAAATCTTCTCCGCGTACTTCTCGTCGAAGCCGATGCCGTTGTCTTCGATGACGATTTCGGCCTTGTGATCGCTCATCGTCGCGGAGACGCGCACCTGCGGCGGCACGCCCTGCTGATGGAACTTGATGGCGTTGGAGACGAGGTTCTGCAGCAGTTGCCGCATCTGCAGCGGATCGGCGTCGATGGCCGGCAGGTCGCCGACGATGATCTCCGCCTGCGTGTCGTGGATGCGTCCCTCGAGATCGTGGAGCACTTCGCCGGCGATGCGATTGAGATCGACGCGCACGAACGGCTGCGCCTTCGTGGTCACGCGCGAGAACGTCAGCAGGTCGTTGATGAGCGTCTGCATGCGCGACGCGGCGTTCTGCATGCGCTCGAGATAGTCGACCGCCTCGGGAGCCAGTGACGCCGCGTACTTCGACTTCAAGCGGTCGCCGAACGCCTGAATCTTGCGCAGCGGCTCCTGCAAGTCGTGCGAGGCGACGTA
>Ga0075425_100002479_pt1 | contig 18487 bp, 15 predicted proteins | sample SoiMethybrSBSTD4_FD_75300 | JGI IMG/M metagenome (GOLD analysis project Ga0075425, IMG submission 75300) | Bulk soil microbial communities from a Populus tree surrounding site in Tennessee, USA - Soil MetaG P. TD hybrid SBSTD4 | ecosystem: Environmental > Terrestrial > Soil > Tree plantation... | reverse complement strand
GGAGACCGCATGATCAGCGTGCCGCTATTCGTCAACGGCGGGGGTATGCGTGGAGGTGAGGTGCACTACAGCATCGAGGGTCTGCCGTTCCTCGGCGAGGCGCGGACTGCCCCTCGGTACCGGTTCTTCTCGATTCGCGACGAGTTTCCAGGGCTGTGGCCGGTGGATGAGGGCGGCGTCAGTATCCCGGGAGAGCTTTACGACGTGCCGCTTGATGTAATCCGTGACCGGTTCATACCGGCTGAGCCGCCGGAGCTGGAGCTCAGCGTCGTGGAGCTGGACGACGGGTCGTCAGCGTTAGTCGTGCTCGTGCGGGCCAACTTCTACGAGTCCGGCGAGGGGCTGAAAGACATCTCCGAGTACGGCGGATGGCGGGCCTATCGGGCCAGCACGAGCAGTTGAGTCGGGCGCGGTGGCTGATTACGACCTGGTGATTCGAGCTCCCCGGGCCATCACATTGGCCGGGGAGGTGCCGCGTTGTGTCGGCGTACGCGATGGCGTCGTGGCGGCAATCGAACTACTGGAAGCTGATCTCACGGGCGAGCAGACCGTGCAGCTCAACGATGATGAGGTCTTGCTGCCGGGCATGGTCGATACCCACGTCCACGTCGACGAGCCAGGGCGCACCGATTGGGAGGGCTTCGAGACCGCGACCCGCGCGGCGGCTGCCGGTGGGATCACCACCATCATCGACATGCCGCTCAACAGCGTGCCCCCGACCTGCACCGTCGAGGCGCTCGAGGTCAAGCGTGACGCGGCACGTGGAAAGTGCCACGTCGACGTGGGCTTCTGGGGTGGGGCCATCCCCGGCAACCTCAACGACCTGCGTGGGCTGCACGACGCCGGTGTATTCGGGTTCAAGTGCTTCCTGCTGCACTCCGGAGTTGACGAATTCCCATTCCTCAACGAGGACCAGCTCGAGGAATACCTGGCCGTGTTGCGCACGTACGGGGCGCTGATGATCGTGCACGCTGAGGACTCCAAAGCGATCTCGCGGGCCCCCGACCCGTACGGCAAACGGTATGCGAACTTCCTTGCCTCCCGACCGCGAGGCGCGGAGAACGTCGCCATCGCCCACGTCATCGAGGCAGCCCGCTACACCAAGGCGCGGGTTCACTTGCTGCACCTATCCAGCTCCGACGCCGTCCCGATGATCCGCACCGCTCGTCGCGATGGGGTGATGATCACCGTCGAAACCTGCCCGCACTACTTGTTCTTCGAGGCCGAGTCCATCGCCGATGGCGCCACAGAGTTCAAGTGTTGTCCGCCGATCCGGGAAGCGGACAACCGGGAGGAGTTATGGAAGGCGCTCGACCGTGGCGACATCGACTGCATCGTGTCCGACCATTCCCCCTGCACCGTAGAGCTCAAGCGCCGCGAGATCGGCGAGTTCGGTCCCGCCTGGGGCGGAATCTCGTCCTTAGAAGTGGCCTTACCGGCCGTTTGGACCCAGGCGCGACTGCGCGGGTACACACTGATCGACGTCGTGCGGTGGATGGCGGAGCGCCCAGCCCAGCTGGCCGGGTTGCAGGAGAAGGGCCACATCGAGCGCGGCTATCACGCCGACTTCACCGTCTTCGCACCCGACGAGGCCTTCGTCGTCGATCCGAGCCGGCTGCACCATCGCAACCCCGTCACGCCGTACGCCTCCCGCCCGCTGGCCGGTGTGGTCCGTAGCACGTGGCTACGCGGTCAGCAGGTTACGGGGGACAACCCACAAGGCCATCTCATAAGCCGAGGAGAGGCATGAGCACCGATGTAGCCAATCCCGATGCCCGCCGGATCCTTTCGGAACGGCCTTGCTGGCTAGCCGCGCGATCGGAAGATACGGAGGACTGACATGACCGACCAACTCCAGCGCGGAGACGCGGCCCCCACGTTCACCTTGCCCACTGCAGATGGAGATGAGGTCTCGCTGGATGACCTGCGTGGGAGGAAGGTGATCCTGTACTTCTACCCGGCGGCCATGTCGGCTGGATGCACCAAAGAGGCGTGCGACTTTCGAGACAACCTTGGATCGCTGAAGGGCGCTGGCTATGCGGTGCTCGGAATCTCCCCGGATGAGCCAGAGAAACTTATGGAGTTTCGGGAGCGCGATGCACTGACGTTCCCTCTCCTCGCCGATCGCGGGGGTGTGGTTCATGCCTCGTACGGGACCTGGGGAGAGAAGACCGTTGAGGGCAGGACTTTCACGGGGCCCATCCGGTCGACGTTCGTCATCGACGAGGATGGCCGAGTCGACATCGCTATGTACAACGTTCAACCCATCGGTCACGTGAAGGAGTTACGCCGCATCCTAGGAATTGATGCTTAAGTTGGGGTGCCCCTGCAGCGCCGAAGTGGGCTAGAAGGGCACCCTCGGGGTCCGACGTAGCGGCCTGCCCTGGTTTCCTCTTGGCCGCGCTAGTAGCAAGTCCTAAAGGAGCGACAGATGCGCAAATACATCACTGAGTTCATTGGCACCTTCGCCTTGGTTCTCACCATTGGATGCGTTGTCCTGGGTGGGTCAAGCCTGGCACCACTAGCGATCGGTGGTGTTCTCGCCGCACTCGTGTTCGCAGGAGGACACATCTCGGGTGCGCACTACAACCCCGCTGTGACTCTCGCCGTGTTTCTACGTGGCCGGGTGCGCGGTATGGATGTTCTACCGTATTTTGGGGCGCAGATCGTCGGCGGCCTGTTGGGTGCCGTGATCGCGCGCATCATCGTAAATCCCGCCTCCGCCGTCAAGGCACTGTCGTTCTCCGGTCGTGGGATCGCGGCCGCACTCGTTGCAGAGTTTGTGTTCACGTTCTTGCTCGCATATGTGGTATTGAACGTGGCGACCAGCCAGGATCATCCGGACAACTCTTTCTATGGCCTCGCGATCGGCTTCATTCTTTTCGCCGGTGTCTCGGCCGTCGGAGGGCTGAGCGGCGCGGCCTTCAACCCGGCCGTCGCCATAGCAGCGTCAGCGATTGGGCTGTTTTCCTGGTCCGGCATCTGGGTGTTTCTGGTCGCCAACTTCGCCGGCGGCGCAGTTGCCGCCCTTGTGTTTCGTCTGCTCAACCCTGAGGACCTGAAGCCGCTCCACGGCCACCAAGAGGACGAGCATGCCCCTGCTATTCCGACATCGTGACGACAGCAGCTTCCCGCCTGAGCTGACGGGCGTTGCCTGTGCCGTGGTGGGCAGGGGATCCGCGGCTCCCTGAGGCCTTGACGGCGTGGCGCGCCCGGAGGTACGGTCGGCCCGGTAGTGGAATGCTTCTTTCGCATTACGGAAAATAAGTGGCGTGCTCGTGTGGAGCCGCGCCCGGCGCGCGGAGAAGAGGTCACCATGCTGGTTGCCAGACCGACGACCCTCTCGGGCGTCTTCGACGTCGACGCACTGCCAGCCACCGGCTTACCGCTAAACCGGACCTCGGTACGGCCGGGCGACATCGCTTTGTCCGCTGAACCAGCCGCTTCGACCGGCTGACTCAAAACCAACAACCACGACTGCGTCGCGACTATGCCAGCCGCGGCACAGAAGGGGAGGGACCACCATGGCGCAGGACGTCGCACTAACCGAGAAGAAACCCGCGGTCCACCCTGTCGACCAGGTGCTGCCAGTACCCAAGCTGGCCGTCTACGGGTTCCAGCACGTGCTGGCGTTCTACGCAGGCGCGGTGATCGTCCCGATTCTGCTCGGCAGTGCGATCAAGCTCACCCCGGAACAGCTGGGGTATCTGATCAACGCCGACCTGTTCACCTGTGGGATCGCGTCGCTCATCCAGACAATCGGCTTCTGGAAAATTGGCGTGCGGTTGCCCCTGCTACAGGGCGTCACCTTCGCCGCCGTTTCGCCGATGATCAGCATCGGACTGGCCGAGGGCGGGGGCGTGCCCGGCCTGAAGGCCATCTTCGGCGCCGTCATCATCGCGGGGATCGTCACCTTCGTGGTCGCACCGTTCTTCGCCAATCTCATCCGGCTGTTCCCACCTGTCGTCACCGGCACCGTCATCACGATCATCGGGGTCGTCCTGCTGTCTGTGGCTGCGCTGGACGCCGGTGGTGGAGGCGCGAGCCAGTTCACCGAGCCGCCGACATTCGGTGCACTGCGCAACCTCGCGCTGGCAGGCTTCACGCTGGTCTTCATCCTCGCGCTCTACCGGTTCTTCAAGGGGTTTGTGGCGACGATCGCCGTTCTGATCGGGCTCGTCGTCGGCACGATAGTCGGGGCGATCTTCGGCTTCGCTGACTTCAGCCGGGTTGCGGATGCGCCCTGGTTCGGCGTCACCACGCCGTTCCACTTCGGAGTACCGACCTTCAATGCCGCAGCCATCATCGCAATGGTCATCGTCATGCTGATCACCATGGTCGAGACCACCGGTGACGTCTTCGCGTGTGCCGACATCGTCGACAAGCCGGTCGACAAGAACGACGTGGCTCGTGCACTGCGTGCGGACGGTCTGTCCACGACACTCGGCGGCATCCTGAACTCCTTCCCTTACACCTGCTTCGCCGAGAATGTGGGGCTGGTCCGGCTGACCAAGGTCAAGAGCCGGTACGTGGTGGCGACCGCCGGCCTTTTCATGATGATCATCGGCATCTTCCCCAAGGTAGGGGCAGCCGTGGCGGCCATCCCGCCGCCAGTGCTGGGCGGAGCGTCGTTCGCGCTCTTCGGCACCGTTGCCGTGGTGGGGGTCCAGATCCTGCGGCGGGTCGACTTCCACGACGAGCGCAATGTCATCGTCCTGGCGATCAGCCTGGCCATGGCGATCACACCGACGGTCTACCCGACGATCTTTGCGGAGTTCCCCGAAGGCGTACGAACGATCATCAACAGCGGCATCACTATGGGCAGCATTACCGCGATCCTGCTGAACCTGATCTTCAACGTGTGGGGTGGCAAGAGCAATCTGGTGACGAAGGTGCTTCCGACCCCGCAGCGTGACGAGGTGTACAGCATCGATCAGGTCAACCAGATGGACCGCGAGCGGTTCGTCGCCGAGTTCGAGGGCCTGTTCCAGGGCGCGTCCTGGATCGCCGAGCAGGCGTACGACGCCCGCCCGTTCGAGGACGTGTACGCGCTGCGGCGGGCCTTCCACGACGCCCTCTTCGAGGCGCCGCCCGACCGGCAGATTGAGCTCATCCAGTCGTATCCAGATATCGGCAGTGTGTTCCGCAGCGACACCACCCCGTCGGTGCTATCAGTGAAGGACCAGGCGTTCGCTGGACTGGACCGGCTCGACAGTGACGAGATCCACAACCTCGGCGATCTCACCTCCGCCTACCGGAAGAAGTTCGGCTTCCCACTGATCATCGCCGTGCGCGAGAACACCAAGGAGACGATCGTGCGTTCGGGCAACGCTCGGCTGAACAACTCTCCCGCAGCTGAGCAGGCGACGGCCCTCGTCGAGATTGCCAAGATCGCGAACCTGCGACTTTTCGACCTGGTCGAGGAACCGGACACCATACCGGCATGACCCGAACGGTCCTGCGCGGGGCGCGGTGGCCGGGGGACGTGGCGATGGACGACGGACGGATCACCGCCGTCGGCTCAGTGCCGGAGGAGCCGGGCGACCAGATCGTCCGGGTAGACGGCGACATCATCACGGCGGGCCTGATCAACACCCATCACCACTTCTACCAGTGGATGACCCGCGGCTGGGCGTTTGACTGCACCCTGTTCGGCTGGCTGACCACCTTGTACCCGGTATGGGCCAGGCTCACGCCGGAAGACGTCGAGGCGGCATCTGCGGTCGCGCTGGGCGAACTGGCCTTGAGCGGCTGCACCACCGCCGCCGATCATCACTACGTGGTCCCGGGCGGCGACGACTCGGTGTTCGATGCGATCGCCCGACCGGCCGGTCGGATCGGCATCCGGGTACATATCGCGCGTGGCTCGATGGACCTCGGGCAAAGCAAGGGCGGGCTGCCGCCAGACTCGGTGGTGGAGGAACTGGACGTGATTCTCGCCTCGACTCAGTCTGTCTACGAGCGGTTGCACGACGGCGAGCGGATCACGATCACAGTCGCGCCGTGCAGCCCGTTCAGCGTCACTCCCGAGCTGATGAGCGAGTCGGCAGCCTTGGCCCGGCGGCTCGGCGTGCGGCTGCACACGCACCTGGCGGAGACACTTGACGAAGAGCAGAGCTGCCTGGAGCGCTTCGGCAAGCGTCCGCTCGAACTGCTCGACGACCTCGGTTGGATCGCGTCCGACGTGTGGATCGCGCACGGTATTCACTTCAACGACCAGGAGGTAGCGCGACTTGGCGAGACAGGGACAGGGATCGCACACTGCCCGTCGAGCAACTCCCGACTTGGCTCGGGCATCGCTCGTGTTGTCGATCTGACCGCTGCGGGCGCGCCGGTGGGTCTTGGAGTCGACGGGGTGGCCAGTAACGAGATCGGCACCCTGTTTCCGGAAATGCGGATGGCGCTGTTCCTCGCCCGCCAGCGCGACATGGCGGCCACGACCTTTGCGCCGGCCGACGCCGTGGTGTTGGCGACTGAAGGCGGCGCCCGGTGCCTCGGCCGTGACGATGTCGGCCGGCTCGAGCCCGGCTTCCGCGCCGATGTGGTGGTATGGCCCGGTGAAGATCTCGCCGATGTCCTGGACCCGATCGCCGGCTTGGTGCTCGGGCCCGAGCGCAGCGCTCGACACGTCTTCGTCGACGGGGAGCCGGTCGTCAGCTACGGACACCTGGTGAACGCCGACATCGCTGACCTGCGAGCCGAGCTTGCGCGGCGCGTCCGGCGTATCTGGCCGGAGAATGCAGCATGACGAGCACCGTGGAGGAGCGACAGCTGCGGTGGTTCAACGAGCTGTCCAAAAAGGAGGCCGTCGGCGCGCTATTGCTGGTGTGCCATTCCCGCAAGTGGGCCACTCAGGTGGCGGCCGGACGTCCGTACGAGGACGTTGACGCGCTGCTGGAAGCCGCCGACCGGATCTGGCTTGCGATGGACCCGCAGGATTGGCTTGAAGCGCTCGACGCGCACCCACGCATCGGGGAGCGTGGCGGCAAGTCTGCCGAATTCTCCAAGCAGGAGCAGGCTGGAGTCGGCAATGCCGGCCAGGACGTTCAGGCGGCCATCGCAGCCGGTAATGCCGAGTACGAAGAGCGGTTCGGGCACGTGTTCCTTATTTCGGCAGCCGGCCGTTCGGCCGAGGAGATCCTGGCCGCGCTCACCGACCGGCTCGGCAATGACCCCGATACCGAGCTGCGGGTGGCCGCCGAGGAGCATCGGCGCATCACTCGGCTACGCATCGAGCGGCTGCTCGAGCGCTGACAGCCGGCCGTCGGGAGGGCTTGGGCCACGGCTCACCCGCTGACCTGCACGCCGCCGATCCACACTCCCGCGACGTCGGCATCGGTGCCGAGGGCGAACACCTTGGCGAGGGCCGTGTCAGGCGAGTCGGCGTTGCGCAACCCACAATCGAGCGTCGAGCCCTCGACCGGACGTAGCCACACCGCGTCGAACTCACTCCCGATCGAGAACTCGCCCACCTGACCCACCAGCCCGAGCGCAGCCGCACCTGACGTCGTTGCCAAGTGCAGCAGATGGGTCGAGGTCAGAGGGAGACCGGCCTCACCCAACAGCTGCTGCATGAAGTACGCCTGCAGGCCTTCCTTAAGCAACGACAACCCGGTGCCGGCGCCGACGTCCGATCCCAGCGCGACTCGAACCCCGCTCGCAACGTGCTCGCGCAGCGGGAAAAGGCCACTGCCGAGGGCGGAGTTGCTGGTCGGGCAGTGCGCAACGCTCGCCCGCGCCTGGGCCAGCGTTGCCAGTTCCGCCGCCGACGCGTGGAGGTTGTGGGCGAAAACGCTTCGCTCGCCGACCAGCTGATATCGGCCGTACGTCGCGAGGTAGTCAGCACTGTCGGGGAACAGCTCGGCGACGGCTGCGATCTCGGCGGGGTTCTCGTTGATGTGTGAGGTGAACCACGATCCGTCGATGTCCTTGTGCAGGGCGCCGCAGGAGTCCATGAGGACATCGGAGCACGACAACGAGAAGCGTGGGGTGATCGCGTAGCGCAGCCGGCCCGATCCGTGCCACCGCTCGGCCAGCGCACGGCCCTCGTCGTACGCGCGCTCAGGCGTCGTCAGCAGGTCATCGCGGAGAATGCGGTCGCTGACCACCAGCCCAGCGGTGACGCGGACGCCGCGCTGCGAGGCCTCCGAGAACAAGACGTCGACTGCGGCCGGGTAGTGGGCTCCGAAGACCAACGCGGTCGTGGTACCGGCTCTCACCAGCCCGGTCAGGAAGTCGCGAGCCACCCCGCGGGCGTAGTCCACGTCGGCCAGCCTGGCCTCCTCGGGCAGCGCACTGTGCTCGAGCCAGTCGAGCAACGGCATGCCGAGCGCGCCGATCATGCGCACCTGCGGGAAATGCACGTGGGTGTCGACGAACCCAGGCAGGACGAGGCCCGCGGTCAGGTCGACCGTCTGCTCGCCGGAGTGGCTTCGCCGCAGCTCGGCGAGGGTTCCACGCGCGGCGACCACGCCGTCGCGCACCAGCAGTGCGTCTGCGGTGCGCAGCGTGCCGCCGGTGAAGGGGCTGTCCGGGACGTCGAGGAACGTTCCGTGGTAGATCGTCATCGGCGCTCGTCGATCGGCTCGGGCTCAGCCTCGGCGACGGCGCCGGACTGCTCGATCAACCCGGTGTGCTGGCCGCGTGCGGCGGCCGGCTCCCGCTCGAAGGCGAGCAGCAGCGCGGTCGCGATACCGACCGCGATGGTGGCAGGATCCTTGCTGGTCAGCTCCGGCAGGCCGATCGGAGTCGTCACCCGCTCCAGCGCAGCCGGCTCGTGCCCGTCGTCCAGGAGCTTCTTGCGGAATCGGGTCCACTTGGCCGACGAGCCGATCAGCCCGATCGAGCCGAGGTGGTCGGTGCGCAGCGCGGCGTCGATCAGGGCGGCATCCTCGGCATGGTCGTGAGTCATCACCAGTACGTGGGCGCCGACCGGCAGCTCCCCGAGCACAAGCTCGGGCAGCACCGGCACATGGTGGGTATGGATTCGCGCGGTCGCGTCGGCGAGCGGAGCGAGTGCGACATCGCTGAGCTGCTGCGGCCTGGAGTCGACCAGATGCAGGTCGAGCTCGTGCCGGGCGAGGATACGGGCCAGCTCCAGCCCGACGTGGCCGACACCGAAAATGGCTACCGCAGGCCGGACGGGCAGCGGGTCGAGCAGCACGGTCACCTCGCCACCGCAGCACTGCACTCCGTGCTCGACGGGCGCCTTGTCCGACAGGTTCGCGGTGAAGGTCGTCGGTTCGGTCGCAAACTCGGCGAGTAAAGCGCGAGCCCGGTTGACGGCAACCGCCTCGACATTGCCGCCCCCGATCGAGCCCCAGGTCTCCTCCGCCGAGACCACCATCTTCGCTCCAGCCGCGCGGGGAGCGTGCCCGCGAACGGTTGCAAGCGTCACCAACACCCCCGCCTCACGGCGGGAGCGTAGACGCTCGACAGCGGTCAACCAGTCCATGCCGTCATACCCGGGTCAGCGTAGATATGCGCTGGCCCGTGTGCTGCCACACTTCGGACTCGGGATGGCGGTCGGGGACGTTCGGGTCGGACGGCTCTGGGTGGGCACCACCGACCCCTTCGGTGACATGGCCGCGCTCGTGACCCTTGGCCGCCTCGGTCAGCGCCCACCACACCGCCTCGGGTGTGGCCGGCGAAGCCAGGTCGACGCTGGTGCCCTCGGGACCGAACGCCGCCGCGGCTTGCCGGAGCGCTTCGCGCACCGAGAACGCCAGCATCAAGGGTGGCTCGCCGACCGCCTTCGAGCCGTACACCGCACCCTCCTCGTGGGCCCGCTCGAGCAGCGTCACGTTGAACTCGGTGGGCAGCTCAGAGAAGCTGGGCAGCTTGTACGTGCTCGCTGCCTGAGTAGTCAGCCGCCCGCGGTTGGGCCCGCCACTCTCGTCCCACCTCAGGTCTTCCAGCGTCATCCACCCGGCGCCCTGAACGAAGCCGCCCTCGATCTGGCCGATGTCGACGAGCGGGGACAGGCTGTCGCCGACGTCGTGCACGATGTCGACGCGCCGAGTGCGGTAGGCGCCCGTGAAGCCGTCCACCTCGACCTCGGTCGCCGCGCAACCGTAGGCGAAGTACTTGAACGGCGAGCCATGCATCCTCGCCGAGTCCCAGTGCAGACCCTCGGTCCGGTAGTACCCGGCTGCGAATAGCTGCACCCGCTGGAAGTACGCCGTGCGGACGATCTCCTCCCACGTGACACCCTTGTCCTTTCCCAGGGCGTACGCCGTGCCGTCGACGAAGCGGACGTCGGCAGCTGAGACACCGAGTGCCGCCCCGGCGACCCGCTCGAGCCGCTCACGGATCTGCTCGCAGGCGTTCTTCACCGCTCCCCCGTTGAGGTCGGCGCCGGACGACGCGGCTGTGGCGGAGGTGTTGGGCACCTTGTCCGTGCGGGTTGGGGCCAGTCGCACCCGGTCAAGCGGCACGCCGAGCGTGGTCGCGGCCACCTGCATCATCTTGGTGTGCAGCCCCTGGCCCATCTCGGTGCCACCATGGTTGATCAGCACCGAGCCGTCTTTGTAGACATGCACCAGCGCGCCGCCCTGATTGAACGCGGTCAGGTTGAACGAGATCCCGAACTTGACAGGGGTCACTCCGATCGCGCGCTTGACGTGCGGGTGCTCGGCGTTGAACGCTGCGATCTCGGCTCGCCGCCGGTCGAGGTCGCCCGACGCGTGCACCTGGTCCCACACGGCTCGGATCCGTTCGGGGTGACGCACCGGCTGACCGTAGGGGGTGGTCTGTCCTTCGCTGTAGAAATTGCGCCGGCGCAGCTCATCCGCTGTCAATCCCAGCAGCGGCGCACAGCGGCCGAGGATGTCCTCGATCACGATCATCCCCTGCGGACCGCCGAACCCGCGGAAGGCGGTGTTGGAGGTCTTGTTGGTCTTCGCAATCCGCCCGTTGACCCGGATGTTGGGTATCCAGTAGGCGTTGTCGATGTGACACAGTGCCCGGGCGAGCACCGGCTCTGACAGGTCGAGGCTCCAGCCGCCGTCGGCGGTGAGGGTGGCCTCGAGCGCCAGCAGATGGCCGTCATCGTCGAAGCCGACCCACCACTCGGCGTGGAAGCCGTGTCGTTTGCCCGACATGGTGAGGTCTTGGGTGCGGTTGAGCCGCAATCGGACCGGGCGGCCGGTCAGGATGCTCCCCAGAGCCGCCACCGCTGCGAAGCCGTGCGGCTGCATCTCTTTGCCGCCGAAGCCACCACCCATCCTCAGGCACTGCACGGTGACCTCGTGGTTGTGCTTGCCGAGGACGTGCGCAACGATCTCCTGCGTCTCCGAGGGGTGCTGGGTGCTGGACTGCACGAAGATCTGGCCCGACTCATCGACGTGCGCCAAGGCGCAGTGAGTCTCCAGGTAGAAGTGCTCTTGCCCGGCGAACTCGAACACACCGGAGAACACGTGCGTCGCCGTGCGCAGACCCGTCATGACGTCGCCACGCTGCACCGTGGGCTGAGCCCCCTGGAACTCCCGGGCGGCGATCGCGTCCTTGACGTTGACCAGCGCTGGCTCGGCATCCACCTCGACCACGACGGCCGCCGCGCCGAGCCGGGCTGCCTCCAGTGTCTCGCCGAGCACGTAGCAGACAGCGTGACCGAAAAACTTGATCTCGGACGGGAATAGCGGCTCGTCGTGCTTGACGCCGGCATCGTTGACGCCCGGCACGTCGTCAGCGGTCAGCACTCGGACCACCCCGGGCACCTCGTACGCGGGCTGCACGTCGAGCTTGGTGATCTTGCCCTTCGCGACGAAGACCTGCACCGGGTAGGCGTGCAGGCAGTCCTTGGTGCGCGCGACGAGGTCGTCGGTGTAGAGCGCGAGTCCGGTGACGTGGAGTGCCGCGGACTCGTGCGGGATGGCCTTGCCGACCTCGTAGGAGTCCGCGGCGGAATCGGGTCGCTGGGAGAGGTGACTCATGTGAGCGCTCCTGTCGTGCTCTCGTAGTAGAACTTCAGTAGGGACTGACCCAACATGGCCGACCGGAAGGCTGCACTCGACCGCATGTCGTCGATCGGAGTGCCTTCGGCGGCCAGCACCTCCGCAGCGGCCTCCGCGACCGCCTCATTCCACGGTTGGCCGACCAGAGCGGCTTCCGTCGCCAACGCCCGCAGCGGAGTGGCCGCGACACCGCCGAGCCCGATCCGGACCTGGCTGACGACCCCGCCGTCCAACCGGACGGCATATCCGACGGCGACGCTGGAAATGTCATCGAAACGCCGCTTGGCGATCTTGTGGAAGGCAATCAGTGGGGCCAGCGGACGCGGGATCCGGATCGCCTTGATCAGCTCGTCGGCCCGGCGAACCGTCTGCCGATAGCCGGTGAAGTAGTCCGCCAGCGGGACCGTACGCTCGCCGTCGACGGAGGCGAGCACGAGCTCTGCCTCGAGTGCGAGCAGGGCTGGCGGCGTGTCACCGATCGGTGACGCCGTGCCGAGATTGCCGCCGAGCGTGGCGCCGTTGCGGATCAATCGCGACGCGAATTGCGGCCACACCTGGTCGAGCAACGGGATGGCTCCGTCGAGACGGCGCTCCAGTTCGGTCAGGGTGAGTGCCGCACCGAGCGTGAAGGCATCGTCGTCGACCTGCATCTCGCGCAGCCCCGGGACCTGGTCGATGCCCACCACGAACGGCGCCCGGCGCCCGCGGAGGTTGACCTCGACACCCCAGTCCGTCGAACCGGCTACGAGGATCGCATCGGGACGTTGGTGGATCAGCTCCAGAGCCGCGGGCAGGTCGGATGGTCGCACGTACTCCGCGCCGTTGTTGGCGATTCGGGTGGCTGGCGAAACCGGTGCAGCCTCGGAGTGGCGCTGCGCGATCGGATCGTCGGCAGCGGGCTCGCCCAGAGCGTAGGCAGCATCCCGGATCGGCCGGTATCCCGTGCAGCGACAGAGGTTGCCACTCATCGCGTGCAGGTCGAAGCCGTTCGCGCCATGTTCGGGCTCGTCGGCTGCACCGGGGTGGGCATCAGCAGCGCGACCGGCGCGATAGTACTCAGCGGCCATTGAGCAAACGAAGCCCGGTGTGCAGTAGCCGCACTGCGAGCCGCCGCGCAGTGCCATCTCACGCTGGACCGGATGAAGATCGTCGGGAGAACCCAAACCCTCTGCGGTGAGCACGTCTTGCTCCTCAAGACTCGCCGCCGGGATGAGGCAGGCATTGATGCAGACCCACTCCGTCGTGTTGTCGCCGGTGGTGCTCGGTCGCGCCACCAGGATCGCGCACGCCCCGCACTCCCCTTCGGCACAACCCTCCTTGGCTCCTGTAAAGCCGAGGTCGCGGATCCAGTCCAGCGCTGAGGTGTGTGTCGGCAGGTTGCCGAAGGCCACCGTGCGGCCGTTGACCGTTGCGTAAGGTGTGCTCATCGGCTCCGCCTCTGTCCAGTCTGACGGTCCGTCGGCAGCCCATGGCGCGGCGTGTCACGGCAGCCACCGGCTGCGGCGGAGGTTGGGTTCGTGGTTAGAGCGTACGCGTGGCGCTTGACTGTGGAAAGGGCTCCTCCGGATATTAATTTCCACTATCCGGAAACAAGGCTTCCTCAGCCCAGCCGCCGGATCGTTCCGCCGCTGGTATGCGCGCAGGACTTAGGCTGGCGGCATGCGTGTTGGGGTGTTCGGAGCCACCGGCCAGGTCGGTGGCGTGATGCGGAGACTGCTCGAGGAGCGCCAGTTTCCGATCAACGAAGTGCGGTTCTTCGCCTCCGCCCGCTCGGCCGGTCGACGCCTGCCGTGGGGGAACGATGAGGTCGTCGTCGAGGACACCGAGACCGCCGACTTCGCAGGTCTCGACCTCGCGCTCTTCTCCAACGGAAAAGCGGCCTCCCTCCTCACCGCGCCCAGGGTGGCAGCTGCGGGCGGCATCGTGATCGACAACTCGTCCGCGTGGCGCATGGATCCTGACGTTCCCTTGGTCGTCTCGGAGGTTAATCCCGAGGACGCCATCCGCCCGCCCAAGGGCATCATCGCCAATCCGAACTGCACAACGATGGCTGCGATGCCGGTGCTTGCTCCCCTCCACCGCGCTGCAGGACTGGTACGTCTTCAGGTCGCGACGTACCAAGCTGTGTCAGGATCGGGTGGCGCCGGAGTGGTCGAGCTCGACGACCAGGCCAAGGCCGTCGTGAAACGGGCCAGCGAACTCACCTTTGACGGTCGAGCGTTCGATTTCCCCAAGCCGAACAAATACCTCAAGCCCATCGCCTACAACGTCCTCCCGCTGGCAGGTTCGATCGTCGAGGACGGCACAGGCGAGACCGACGAAGAGCAGAAGTTGCGCAACGAGTCGCGAAAGATCTTGCACATTCCTGATCTGCGTGTGTCTGGCACCTGCGTACGCGTGCCCGTCTTCACCGGCCATTCCCTCGCGGTTCACGCAGAATTCGCCGATGATCTGAGCCCCGGACAAGCGACCAAGCTGCTCGCCAACGCTCCCGGCGTTCGGCTGATGGACGTGCCGACCCCTCTCGATGCGGCCGGCCAAGATCCAAGTCTCGTCGGCCGAATCCGGGCGGACCAGGCTGCGCCGCCCGGAAAGGGTTTGATCATGTTCATCTCCAGCGACAACCTGCGTAAGGGCGCCGCATTGAACGCTGTGCAGATTGCGGAGCTGGTGACCAGCGAGCTGGTTGCTGGCGGGCGGGCTGGAGCCCTGTGACATCAACGAATGCGACATCCAGCGGACACCCGCTGGCCATTTTGGGCGCGGGTGTGATGGGCGAGACCGTGCTGTCGGGTCTGCTGCGAGCAGGTTGGCGTGCCGATCAGATCGTTGCTACCGACCGCAGGCCGGAACGCTGCCAGGAGCTAGTCGCGAAGTACGGCATCCGGATGCTCGAGAACACCGAGGCAGTCGCCGAAGCCGAGACGGTGATCTTGGTCGTCAAGCCCCAGGACATGCGTGATCTGCTGGCTGAGATCTCACAGTCGATCAAGCCAGGGGTCCTCGTCGTTTCGCTTGCGGCTGGAGTCGACACCGTCTTCATCGAATCTCGGTTGCCAGAAGGAGTTGCTGTGGTGCGGGTGATGCCGAATACGCCGGCTCAAGTCGACGAGGGAATGGCCGCGATCTCACCTGGTTCGCACAGTACCCAAGATCATCTCGACCGGGTGACTGAGATCTTGTCGGCCACCGGCCGCGTGATCACGGTGCCGGAGCGGTACCAGGATGCGGTGACCGCCATTTCGGGCACGGGGCCCGCGTACCTGTTCTTCGTGGTCGAGGCCATGATCGAGGCCGGCGTACATCTCGGGTTGCCGCGTGACACGGCGACCGAGCTGGTCGTACAGACGATGCTCGGTTCGGCCAAACTGCTGCGCGAGACTGGCGAGCATCCGACTGTGTTGCGCGAGCGGGTCACATCGCCGGGTGGAACGACGGCGGCCGCCGTACGCCAGCTCGAAGATCACAAGGTGCGAGCGGCTTTTCTGGTCGCTATGGAGGCGGCACGTGATCGCAGCCGCGAGCTTGCCGCGGCCGCCCGGGAGGACAAGCAGGGCACGGGCGGCAGCAGGGGATGAGCGGAGGGCTGCTCGTCTTCTCCGACGATCTGACAAGGTACGACTTCGGACCTGATCATCCGATGGCGCCCGGTCGGGTCACCAACACGATCTCGCTCGCCAGACAGCTTGGAGTCTTGGACCGGCTGCAGATCGTGCCACCGTCCACTATCGATCTTGGACTGCTGGAAACCATCCATACCTCGGACTACATCGCGGCCGTGCAACGAGGTGAGCCCAACCAGCGGTACGGACTAGGGACGACCGACAACCCGGTGTTTCCACGGATGCACGAGGTCGCGGCCTGGGTCACGATGGCAAGCGTTGAAGCGGCCCGCAGGGTCTGGACCGGTGACGCGCAACGCGCATCCAACATCAGCGGTGGGCTGCATCACGCGATGCCGGGCTATACCAGCGGATTCTGTGTCTACAACGATGTCGCCGTCGCCATTCGTTGGCTGCTGGACAACGGCTGTGAACGGGTGGGCTATGTCGACGTCGACGTTCATCACGGCGACGGCGTACAAGCGATCTTCTATGACGAGCCGCGGGTCATGACAGTCAGCCTGCATGAGACCCCGGCATACCTGTTTCCCGGTACGGGCTTTCCGAACGAGATCGGCGGCCGCGGAGCCGAAGGCACCGCGGTGAATGTGGCGCTGCCTCCCGGCGCCACCGACGCCGACTGGCTCCGGGCCTTCCACGCTGTCGTGCCACAGGTGCTTCGAGTGCACAAGCCGACAGTCCTGGTCACGCAGCACGGCTGCGACTCACATCGCCAGGATCCGCTGGCCGACCTCAACCTCACCCTCGATGGGCAGCGCGCCTCCTATCTCGCGCTGGCGAGCCTTGCCGATGAGCTCTGTGCCGGGCGCTGGGTCTCGACTGGCGGTGGCGGGTACGCGGTGCTCAATGTGGTGCCTAGGGCTTGGACCCATTTGCTTGCCATCGTGAGCGGCGAGCCGCTCGATCCGAGCACACCCGTACCTGAGACGTGGCGGGCTGAGATGGGTGAAACTGCGCCTCTGACCATGTCCGACGGTGCTGCTCCCAGCTTCCGCCGATTCGAGGAGGGCTTTACGCCCCAGAGCCGGGTCGATCAGGCGATCCTTGCGACGCGTCAAGCCGTATTTCCGGAGCTCGGTCTCGATCCGAGCCTGTGAGCTCGTGATTGATGGCACAGTGTGTTCAGTGATCCACCGGCCGTCAATCTTTGACCCGGTGTGTCGCGGAGATTTCTCCGCATCCGCTGTACCAGCAGCACCGTTTGCCACTATTCTCACTTCTGTACCCGACCACGCTGGAGGGAAGCCAGCGCTGGCGAGTGCGGAGTCTCCGAGCTGCGAGTGTCGGGATTGCGCGAGCAGCTCCTGAAGAAATGGTGAGCTGCGAGCGTCGGCATTGCGCGAGCAGCTCCTGGAGAAATGGTGAGCTGCGAGCGTCGGCACTGCGCGAGCAGCTCCTGAGGAAGTGTGGGTCGCACATGAACGACGAGTCAGCAGAGGCCGGGGCTGTAACGCCGCTGGCCAGCAACCTCCAGGCTGGAAAGTTCCTCACTGTCGCGGAGGTTGCGGGAATCCTCCGACTCTCCAAGATGTCGGTCTATCGGCTGATCCATTCCGGCCAGCTCGAAGCTGTGCAATTCGGTCGCAGCTTCCGGGTCACTGAAAAGGCACTCAACACCTATCTGGAGAACGCCTATTTCAGCGCCGGCTAAGGTTACGCCGGCTGAAACTTCACCCCGAACTGCCGCTCACCCGGCCACAGCGCGTGCTCAGGCAACACGTCCACACCGCACGCGCGCGACCCAATCCCATGCACCGCATCATCGAGAAACAGGTAGACGCGATCGCTGGCGCCGAGCTCGTACGGATGACGCGCGCGGTCCAGCTGCTGCGGTGTGTACCCCGTCAAAGTGAAACCAGGGCGGTGCTGCTCGCGGTTCGGCCAGGTGGTGACGGCTAGCCGCGGGGCTTGCGCGTCGGAAATCACCAACTCGCGCAACTCGCTGCGATGTCCGGTCTCCTGCGGCCGGGAGTAGGCGACGTTCAGCTCGTCGATGTCGGCTGTAAAACGGCCGACTCGCGCAGCCTGGCGGGTATCGGGATATGACTCGTTAGGGCCAGTGCCGAACCAGCTCGCGTGCCGCAGTTCCCGCGGCAGATCGAACCGTACGCCGACCCTCGGCCAGGTGCAGTCCCATCCCGGCGACGGCTCAACCTTCACCAGCAGGGCCAGCCCGTCGGCCAGCCACCAGTGGTAGGTCACATCCACGAAGAGATTGTCGCCGGCGGCCGATACCCGCACTCCCACCAGCAGTTGATCATGGTCTTGCAGGATGTGATCAAGGCGATGTACCAGCCGATCCAACCCGCGATCCCGCCAGCGTTGATCAGACGACGGTCCCGGCGCGCCCTCGCCGTGAGTCTCCTCCGGGCTGGCCAGCTCGAAAGAGCCACGGAAACTGCTTCGGTCGTTGTCGGTCGGTGCGCGCCACAGCTCGAGCCGGGGACCGTCGACATCCAGTCCGTAGAGCCGCAGCAGCCGCCCTGTGAGGGCGTCGAACTGTGCAGAGCCCAGCGTGATCACCGGCTCGTCCGGCTGCAGAGCCGGCGGTGTGGGCCACGTGGGAAATATCGAGATGGCTTCCGGCGTCGCCAGCCCGAATTGGCCAAGCGCGACCTCATGACCGCGATCGGCCCAAGGTGTTGCCTCCGCCAACTCTGCCCTCACCATCAGCCAGCTCTCCCCATCGCCAGGCTTCACAAGATCATCGGGCAGGGTCACTATGCGGCGTTCGCCGGCCGGAATCGGAGGGACTCGAATTGTCGCCTCGGCGACGGGGTGCCCATCGACTGCCGTCACGGCAACGAAGCGAAGGTGCTCGGTGGACAGGGTGTGGTACCGGTTGCGGATCGTGAGCAGCGCTCCGTCAAGGTCAAACAAGATTGGCTGATTCACGCGGGCGAATTCGGC
>Ga0075425_100002478_pt1 | contig 18487 bp, 16 predicted proteins | sample SoiMethybrSBSTD4_FD_75300 | JGI IMG/M metagenome (GOLD analysis project Ga0075425, IMG submission 75300) | Bulk soil microbial communities from a Populus tree surrounding site in Tennessee, USA - Soil MetaG P. TD hybrid SBSTD4 | ecosystem: Environmental > Terrestrial > Soil > Tree plantation... | reverse complement strand
GCGGCATTGCCCGCGATGAACGTCGTCCGGCTCGCGTGAGCGCCGACGTCCCACGGCTTGACCGCCGTGTCGGAGTTGACGACCTCCACGCGATCGAGCGGCACGCCGAGCGTCTCGGCCACGATCATGGCCAGCACCGTCTCCGAGCCCTGGCCGATCTCGGAGGCGCCCGTGATGAGGGAGACCTTGCCGAAGTCGTCGAGCTTGACGATGGCCCCACATCCGTCCGAGCGATAGATCCGCGCGCCGCCCGCGACGTGGAACATCGCCGCATAACCGACGCCCCGCGACCAGCCCTCCGCGGGGGGAGGCGGTGGATCCGTCGCGATGTCCTGGCCGACCGCGTCGAGACACTCGGCCATGGCGCACGAGGTGATCGCAAAGCCCTGGGGATGGACGTCGCCGGCCTTCACGACGTTGCGCCGGCGCAGCTCGAGGCGATCGAGCCCGAGGCGCTCGGCCAGCTCGTCCATCTGCGACTCGACGGCGAACGTCGACTCGAGATTGCCGTAGCCGCGCATGGAGCCCGAGTACGGGTTGTTGGTGTAGGCGATCGTGGTGTCGAAGCGGACGGCCGGGCACCGGTAGAGGCCGCCGACCGTGGCCAGCATCACGTATGGCGTGGTCGACCCCCACGACACGTAGGCGCCGTTGTCGATCGTCACGTGCGCGTCGCGGGCGAGGAGCCGGCCGTCGGCCGCCGCCGCCGTGCGCAGGCGGATCGTGCAGGGCTCGCGCGTGGGACAGGCGACGAACTCCTCCACGCGGTCGAACTCGATCTTGACGGGCCGCCGCGCGGCGCGCGCGAGCAGAGCGGCGATCACGTCGATCGGATAGAGATCGAGGCCGCGGCCGAAGTTGCCGCCCACGGGCGGCTGCAGGACGCGCACGCGATCGCCGCCGATCCCCAGCGCGGCGGCCAGGTCACGTTGGTAGACGAACGGGACCTGGGTCGTGCTCCACATCGTGAGCCGCTCCTCGGCGTCCCAGTCCGCGATGGCGACCATCGTGCCGAGGCAGGCGGGCGTGACGTAGTCCAGCCGATACTCGCCCTCCACCACCGCGGCCGCGCAGGCGAAGGCGGCGTCCACGTCACCGTGAGCGAACTGATAGCGCAGCGAGGTCGCGTTGGTGCCGAGCTCCTCGTGCACCAGCGGCGCGCCCTCCGCCATCGCCGCACGCGGGTCGAACACCGCCGGCAGCTCCGCGTACTGCACGGCGATGAGGCCGAGCGCTTCCTCGGCGATCGCCGCCGTCTCCGCCGCGACCGCGGCGACCTCGTCGCGGATGCAGCGGACCGTGCCGCGCTTGAGCGCGAGCTGATCCTTGGCGAAGCCGAATGGATGCTGCGTCACGTCGGCGCCGGTGATCACGGCGATGACCCCGGGCAGGCGTCGCGCACGCGTGACGTCGATGCCGACGATGCGGGCGTGGGGCACTGTCGCGCGGAGGATCTTGCCGTGCGCCATGCGTGGCAGCTCGAGGTCGTGCAGGAACCGCGTCCGGCCGGTCACCTTCGCGGCACCGTCCTTCTTCGGCGTGGCCCGACCGATGACATTCAGGTCCATCAGAACTTCACGGGCTCCTTGTGCTCGCCGAAGACGTCCTTCATCGCGCGGTTGATCTCGCCGAGGGTGGCATACGCCTGGACGCACTCGACGATGGCCGGCATCAGGTTCGCCGTGCCACGCGCCTCGGCGGTGAGGCGGCGCAGCGCCGCGGTGACCGCGCGCCCGTCGCGGTCGCGGCGGACACGCGCGAGCCGTGCCACCTGCGCCTCCGCCACCTTGGGATCGAACGCATAGAGCTCGAGCTCCGCCTCCGACTCCGTGGCCGCCTCGCCCGCGTGGCAGTTCACGGCGACCTTGGCGACGGCGCCCGTCGCGAGCGCTTGCTCGAAGAGATACGCCTGGCGTGCCACCTCGGCCTGGATCGCGCCCGTCTTCACGGCCTCAACGATGCCACCCGTCGCCTCGACGCCCGCCATCTCGCGGACGATCTCGGCCTCCATCGCGTTGGTGAGGGCCTCGACGTAGTACGACCCGCCCAGCGGGTCGGCGGTGTCGGCGGCGCCCGATTCCTCGGCGCAGATTTGCATCGTGCGGAGCGCGATGAGCTGGGCCTTCGCCGAAGGAATCGTGTACGCCTCGTCGTACGTGGGCAGCGCCATGGTCTGCGCCCCCGACAGCGCGGCGGCCAGCGCGATGTAGGCACCACGCACGATGTTGTTCTCGGGCTCGCGCGCGGTGAAGGCCGAGCCGCCCCCGCCGATCAGCGTCCGGAACATCCATGACTTCGGGTTCCGGGCCCCGAATCGCTCGCGCATCATTCGGGCGTAGAGCCGCCGGCCGGCGCGAAACTTCGCGACCTCCTCGAAGATCTTTCCCCAGCACGTGAAGTTGAACGAGATCCGCGGCGCGAAGTCGTCGACGGCCATGCCACGGGAGAGCATCAGCTCGACGTAGGCGGCGGCGATGGCCAGCCCGTATGCCATCTCCTGCGCCGTCGTGCACCCGGCCTCGCGGATGTGGTAGCCGCACACGGAGACGGGATTGGAGCGCGGATGGCGTCGCGCCGAGAACTCGATGAGATCGGCCACGAGACGGAGCGACGGCTCGACCGGATAGACCCACGTGCCGCGGGCGACGAACTCCTTGAGGATGTCGTTCTGGGGCGTGGTCACCACGCGGTCGGCGGGCGTGCCCTGTCGCTCGGCCACCGCGTAGTACATGGCCGTGATGGGCGCCGCCATGCCGTTGATGGTCAGCGAGACGCTCACCCGATCGAGCGGGATGCCGGCGAACGCCTCCTCCATGTCGGCGAGCGTGTCGACGGCCATGCCCACCCGCCCCACCTCGCCCTCGGCGCGCGGGTCGTCGGAGTCGAGGCCGAGCTGCGTCGGCAGGTCGAAGGCGACGTTGAGCGCGTCCTGGCCGTGGGACATGAGGTACTTGAACCGCGCGTTCGTCTCGCCGGGCGTGCCGAAGCCGACGTACTGGCGCATCGTCCACAGCCGCTCGCGGTACATCGCCGGGTGGATGCCTCGCGTGAACGGATACTCGCCGGGGCGTCCGACGTCCGCGGCGGGGTCGGAGCCGGCGACGTCCTCGGGCCCGTAGACGGGCTTCACGGGGATTCCTGCGTGCAGCCTCACGTCTCTCATGATCTTGCCGTCCTCTCGCCGAACGCGGCGACGATGTCGGACAGGGCCGTGCCCATGGGAAAGACGGCGGCGGCGCCGGCGTCCTTCAGCGCGGCGACGTCGCGTGGTGGGATGGTGCCGCCGACCACGACGTCGATGTCGTCGGCGCCGGCGCCGCGCAGGCCGTCAACGACCCGGCGCGTGAGGAGCAGGTGCGCGCCGGACAGGATCGAGAGCCCGACCACGTCGACGTCCTCCTCGATCGCCTCCTGGACGATCTCCTCGGGCGTCCGCTTGAGCCCGGTGTAGACGATCTCGAATCCGGCGTCGCGCAGCGCCTGGGCCACGACCTTGGCGCCGCGGTCGTGGCCGTCGAGCCCGGGCTTGGCGATCAAGATCTTCATGCCGCGACCGTCAGCGTCTCGATCCGGCCGACGACGCTCGCTCCGTGGACGACGAGATGCCCTACCGAGATCGGCAGCCGGAAGCGGCGAGGCCCCGCGCTGCCGGGATTGAAGAACAAAACGCCGTCGCGCTCCTCGGAGAGCGGCCGATGGCTGTGGCCGGCGATGACGACCGACAGGCCGACCGCGCGCGGGTCGAGACCGAGCTCCTTGACGTCGTGGATGACGTAGAGCGACGCGCCGTCCAGCTCGAACGCGTCGGTGAGCGGCAGCTTGTCCGCCCACGGGCCGTGATCGTTGTTGCCGCGCACGGCGACGACGGGCGCGATCTCCTCGAGCACGCGCAGCACGTCGGGCGAGCCGATGTCGCCGGCGTGCACGATCCGGTCGGACCCGCGCAGCGCCGCGAGCGCTTCGGGCCGCAGGAGACCGTGCGTGTCCGAGATCACGCCGACGCTCCACCGGCGGCGCCTCATGTTCCTCCCAGTACCGCGGGCGTGAACGCGGGCAGCCACCGCGGCGCGCCCTTCGGCTCGTCGGCCACACGCAACGGCCGCAGCCGCACGCGCTGACCGATCGTGACCGCCGAGGGATCGGCGTCGACGACCACGGAGAAGATCCGGTGGCCATCGACCTTGACGATCGCGAACACGCGCGGCCCCTCGAAGCCGGTCGGCAGCCCGGTGTCCTGGACGGTGAACGCGTGGATCGTCCCCTCGCCCGGCAGGTCGATCCACTCGAACGCGTCCCCGGCGCAGTCGGGACAGAACCCGCGCGGCGGCCAGCTCGTCCGCCCGCACGCGGTGCACCGGGTCGTGCTGAGTCGCCCCTCGCCGAGCCGTCGATAGAATTCCGCCAGCTTGTTGTGATCGCTCGATTCGAGCGGCAGGGGATCGACGGCGCGGAAATAGGTCACCGCACGTCCTCCCGCTCGCGCTTGAGCTGGCGCAGCAGCGCGCGCATCTTCGCGGACTCGAACGTTCCGCGACGCTCTCCCTCGTAGTCGAAGAACCCGCGTCCAGTCTTGGGGCCGAGCTCGCCCCGCGCGATCTTCTCGTCGACGAGGCGTGCCGGCCGGAATCGCGCGTCGCCGGTGGCCTCGGCCATGAAGCGGCTGGCGCGGTGGAGGATGTCGACGCCGCCCCAGTCGATGAACTCGAAGATCCCGACGGACGCGTAGCGAAAGCCCATCCCCGCGCGGAACGCCCGGTCCACCTCTTCCGGCGTCGCGACTCCCTCCTCCACCAGCCGCACGGCCTCGTTCATCAGGAGCACCTGTAGTCGCGGGCCGATGAAGCCGGGCGAGTCGGCGCAGCGGACGGGCGTCTTGCCGAGCCGCTCGAGGAGCGCGAGCGTGCGGTCGACCGTCGCCGGCGCCGTCGCCGCGCCGGCGACGACCTCCACGAGCGGGATCACGTGGGCGGGGTTGAGCCAGTGCGCGACCAAGAACCGCTCGGGACCCGGCACGGCGTCGGCGAGGTGCCGCGGCGAGATCGTCGAGCTGGCGGAGGCCACGATCGCGTCGTCGCGAATGCGACCCTTCAACCGTGCGAAGGCAGAGCGCTTGACGTCGAGCAGCTCCGGCAGCGCCTCCTGCACGAAGTCGCAGTCGCCGAGGCCGTCGAGGCCGACGCCGGTCTCGAGCCGCGCGAGCGCGTCGGCCGCCTCGGCCGGCTTGACCACCGCCTCTTCGGCCATCAGGGTCACATCGCGCTCGATCTCGCGCCGGGCGTCGGCCAGCACGGCTTCGGCCTCCGCGCCGCTCCGGTCCTTCACGTCGCGCAGCCGCACGCGTGAGCCGCCGAGGGCGAAGGCCAGCGCGATCTGGCGCCCGATGCGTCCCGCGCCCACGACGGCGATGGTGTTCACGCGGTGTCGTCCCGGCCGTAGATCATCACCACGTGCTCGCCCATCCCGCTGTTGTTGTGGGTGAGCCCGAACGCGGCGTCGGGAACCTGCCGCGCGCCCGCCTCGCCACGGAGCTGGACGAAGACCTCCGCCGCCTGCGCCACGCCGGTCGCCCCCAGCGGGTGACCGCAGCCGATGAGCCCGCCACGCGGGTTCACCACCACGTCGCCGCCGTAATCGCTCCGGCCGGCCGCCACGAACGGGCCGGCTTCGCCCTTCGGGCAGAACCCGAGCTCCTCGTAGGCGATCAGCTCGGCGATGGCGAAGCAGTCGTGGACCTCGGCCACGTCGACGTCGCGCGCGCCGATGCCGGCCATGCGGTACGCCGAGTCGGCCGCGCGCGACAGCGCGGGCCAGCGCGCGTAGTCCTCGTGGAGCGAGGTGAGCTGGAACCCGTCCAGCGCCTGGCCGGTGCCCCGGATCCACACCGGCGCGTCCGTCAGCTGGCGCGCGCGCTCCTCGCTGGCCACGATCACCGCCGCCGCGCCGTCGGTGATCGGCGAGCACATGAAGAGCCTGAGCGGCGTGGAGATCATGCGCGAGCAGAGCACCTGATCGACGGTCGCGCCCTTCTGGAAGTGCGCGTTCGGGTTCTTGCTCGCGTGGGTGTGGTTCTTGACGCCGACCAGCGCGAGCTGCTCCTCCGTCGTCCCGTACTTCGCCATGTGGCGCTGCGCGGCCAGCGCGAAGCAGGGCGGCGCGGTCAGCCCGAAGGCGGCCTCCCACTCGCGGTCGACGCCCGTCCCCATGTTGAGGATCGCCTCGTCGCCCGACGGCTGACTGAGCTTCTCGACGCCGAGGACCATCACGAGGTCCGCGAGCCCCGCCGCGATGAACGCGTACGCGTAGCGGATGCCGACCGTGCCCGACGCACACATGTGCTCGGTCCGCGCGGACAGCGTGCTCGGGCGGATGCCCAGCGCCTCCGCCGCGAGCGAGGCGATGTGGCTCTGGAACGCGGTGCGCTCGGGCATCACGGTGCCGACCACGAGGCCGTCGACATCGCGCGGTTTGAGACCCGGCACGGAGTCGAAGCACGCTTTGCCCGCTTCCCAGATCAGATCGCGGTACGAGGCCTTCCGTACCCCGAACCTCGACACCCCTGCCCCTACCAAACCGACGCGCCTCATGGCAGCTCCCCTCGCAGGCGGCGCGCGACCGCGGCGTTGCCGCGCTCCTCGGTGATGGCGAGCGCGGTTTTGCCGTCGCGGTTCTTCGCCGTCGGGTCGGCCCCCCGGGCCAGAATCGCGTTGACGAGCGCGACGTCATTCCGGAATGCCGCGTGGTGCAGCGCCGTGTGGCCGCCGGCGTCGGGCGCGCGCACGTCGGCGCCATGCGCGAGCAGCGTGGTCGAGATGCGCCCGACACCCCGGCCGGCGAGCGCGGCGTGCAGCGGCATGTTGCCCTCGTGATTCCGTGAGACGGCGCGCAGGTCGGCGCCGGCGGCCAGGAGGGCCTCGACCGCCTCGGCCCGTCCGAAGAACGCGGCCAGATGCAGGAGCGTCCAGCCGTCCGAAGTGAACGCCGTGACGTCCGTCGGGCTCGCGGCGAGCAGCTCACGCAGCCGTGGCGCGTCGCCGACGGCCGCGGCCTCGGAGACGTCGAGTGGCGGTCCGGCGGTCAGCAGCTGTCGCAGCCGGACGTCGTCGCCACGGTACACCGCCTCGAGGATCGGCGACGGTCCGGTGCACTCGGCCGTCACGCGCCGCCTCCGAAGACCGACGCACGATCCCAGTCGAGGTCGCGCGCGATCACGAGCCGCAGGATCTCCGACGTACCGCCCCCGGGCAGCAAGAAGCGCGCGTCGCGGAAGTAGCGCTGGACGGGATACTCCATGGCCAGCCCGTAGGAGGCGAGGATGCGCGCGGCCTCGTCGGTGACGCGCACCGCCGTCTCCGAGGCGAAGAGCTTCGTCATGGCGGCCTCGCGCCCGACCGGCCGGCCGGTGTCGATGGCGCCCGCCGCCTGGTAGGTCATGAGCGCGGCCGCGTGCAGCGACGTCAGCATGTCGGCGAGCTTGAACCCGATCGCCTGGTGCTCGGCGATCGGCTTGCCGAACGTCGTCCGTTGCCGGGCATAGCCGTGCGCGGCCTCGTACGCGGCCCGGGCGAGACCGACCGAGAGCGCGGCCGTCATCACTCGGATCTCGGCGAGGATCGTGCCGACCTTCTCGACGCCGCCGGTCTCGCCGCCGAGACAGTGCTCGGCCGGGACTTCGACGTCGTCCAGCAGGATCTCGCCGGTCACCGACGCGCGCACCGACATCTTGTCGATCGCCTTGCCGAGGCTGATGCCGCGCATCGACGCACGATCGAGCAGGAACAGCGCGATGTCCTTCATGCCGCGCTCGCCGGAGGTCTTGGCGGCGACGGTGAGGACGTCGGCGACCGGCGCGTTGGTCACCCACGTCTTGGTGCCTCTCAGCACCCATCCGTCGCCGCGGCGCTCGGCCCGCGTCGCGAGACCGGCCAGGTCCGAGCCCGCGTTCGGCTCGGTCAGCGCGAACGTCGCGACGATGTCGCCGCGCAGCGCGGGCACGAGGTAGCGCTGCCGCAGCGCCTCCGAGCCGAATCGATAGATGAAACACGTCCCCATCAGCGACTGCATGGCCGCCGCCGCGGCCAGCGACATCGAGCCGCGCGCCAGCTCCTCGGCGAAGAGACAGTACGTGACCATATCGCTCCCCGCGCCCCCGTAGGCCTCGGGGTAGCGCAGGCCGAAGTAGCCGAGCTCGCCGAGCCGGCGGAACAGCGCCGTGGGAAACTCCGCCTGCTCGTCCATCGCCTGGGCGGCCGGAACGACCTCCGCGTCGACGAAGCGGGCGACGCTCCGCCTGAACTCCTCCTGCTCCCGCGTGAACTCGATCATCGCTTCGCCGATCCTCGCAGCGCGATGGTCGCCGTCTCGTCCACGCGCAGGTCGATGCCGTCGCCCACGATCACGACGCCGTAGTCCCGGCGCGCGGCGTCGATGGAGACGTGCTCGTCGAGGACGTCGTCCAGTACCCGCGCGGGATCACGCTCGAGCGGATCGCCGTAGCCGCCGGCACCCGATTGCTGGAACGAGATCACGTCGCCGTAGGCGAACTCGCGCGACTCCTTGCCGTGCACGACCTGCTCTGCCGGGCCGGGATTGATCACGGTCCGGGCCAGCAGGCCGGTCTGGCCGCCGGAGAGCCCGTACGGGGCGAAGCGCTGGCGCTCCGACAGGTTCGTCAGCTTGCCCTCGTCGGCGAGGAAGCGCATGTCCCGTCGGAGGCCGCACCCGCCGCGGAACCGGCCGGCTCCGGCCGAGTCCGGGATCAGCTCGAACCGCTCGATGACGATCGGCTGCGTGGCTTCCTGCGCCTCGACGGGGATGTTCGCGGCGTTGAAGGCCATGGCCATCGCCTCGCAGCCGTCCTTGGTGGCGCGGGCGCCCGTTCCCGACAGCACGAGCTCGTACGCGACGAAGCGACGCCCGCGGCGGCGGTCCCACCCGCCGAACGTGGGGTTGGCGAAGTGCGACGAGGCTGCGGCAACACGATCCGGCAGAGCGCGCGCGAGAGCGCCGATGACCGCCTCGAACGTCCGGTAGCAGATGATGGCCCGCGGGCCGCCGCCGGCGGGCGGGCGCGGGTTCAGGAACGATCCCTCGGGGGCCTTCACCGTGATCGGACGCAGCGCGCCCTCGTTCATTGGCCCGTAGGGATCGGTCAGACACTTGACGGCGGCATAGGAGTACGAGCGAGTGTAGTTGATGTAGGAGTTCATCCCGGAGGCGGTCTGCGGGCTCGAGCCGTCGTAGTCGACCGTCAGCGTGTCGTCCGCGACGGTGACCGCGACGGACACGCGCAGCGGCTCCGTGCCCGGCCCCCAGTCGTCGAGGAAGTCCTCGAACGTGTAGACGCCGTCGGGAACGGCGCGGATCGCCGCGCGCATGCTCGCCTCGGTGCGCGCGATGATCTCGTCCATCGCGGCCCGCACCGTGTCGCGACCGTAGCGACGGACGAGCTCGCCGAGGCGCAGCTCGCCGACGCGCAGCGCGCTCCGCTGGGCACGCAGGTCGCCGAGGACCTTGTCCGACGTGCGGGTGTTCGCGGCGATGATGCCGACGACGCCCGCGTCTTCCTCGTAGCGGCGCCACACCTTCGTCGGGGGAATCCGCAGCCCTTCCTGGAAGTAATCGAAGATGCCCTCCACGCCCTGGCTGCCCGGCCTTTGCCCGCCGACGTCCGTGTGGTGCAGGATGTTGACCACGAAGCCGACCACCGCGTCGTCGTGGAACACGGGCTGGGTGATGAAGAAGTCGGGCAGATGGCCGGAGCCGAGCAACGGATCGTTCAGCAGGATGGCGTCGCCGGGCTCGAGCGTCTCCACGGGGTGCGCGGCGAGCGCGTTTCGCACCGCGAAGGACATCGCCCCCATGTGGCCGGGGCTGTACGGGCCCTGGGCGACCATCCGGCCCGCCGCGTCGAAGACCGCGACCGAGAAGTCCTGGCCCTCGCGTGCCTGCTCGGAGTACGCCGTACGGTGGACGGTCGTGCCGATCTCGACCGCGATCGACTGGAGCGCGCCCCACACGACGCCCAGCGTGATGGGATCGACCGTCACGACGTCACCTGCACGACCAGGTTGGCGTACTCGTCGACCACGGCCTCGACCCCCGGCGGCAGCACGGTCGTCGACTCGCGCTCCTCGACGATCGCCGGGCCCGTGAGGCCGATGCCCGGCGGCAGCGCGTAGCGGTCGTAGATCGGGCACTCGAGATATCCGCGCGCCTCGGGAAAGTACGCGCGGCGGACGGCCTTGCGACCGCCTTCCCCGGACCGGGGCGGCGCCTTGGCGAGCGCGACGCGCGGCGTGCCGGCGACAGCCGAGAGCTTCCACGTCACGACCTCCACCGGCGCCTGCGCGTCGGCGTAGCCGTAGCGCGCGGCGTAGATCTCGTCGAACGCCGCGCGGATCCGCTGGAGCGCGGCCGCGTCGAGCCGGCCGGACGGCACGGGCACGTTCAGCTCGTAGCCCTGGCCGACGTACCGGGCGTCCGCGGATCGCACGACCTGGATCTGGCCGTCGACGGCCGATTCGCGGACGACGGCCACGGCCTGCACGGTCATCTCGTCGTAGATGGCGGCGAGCCGCGCGCCGTCGACCTCGTCGATCCGGCGGTGATACGTGCGGGCGACGTCGAACCGCACCTCGGCGGCGAGCAGACCGATGGCGGCCGTCACGCCCGCCGCGGCGGGCAGGATGACCCGTGGAATGCCGAGCGCCTGGGCGAGCCGGCATCCGTGCACCGGCCCGGACCCGCCGAAGGCGACGAGCGTGAGGTCGCGCGGATCGCGGCCGCGCTCGATCGACACCACGCGCGTGGCCAGCTCCATGTTCGTGTTCACGATCGCGTGGATGCCCCAGGCCGCGGCCTCGAGCGGTAGGCCCAGCGGCCGCGCGATCCGCGTCTCGATCGCGCGCGCGGCCACGCCCAGATGCAGGCGCATCGCGCCGCCGGCGAAGTACTCGGGGTTCAGATAGCCCAGCACGAGGTTGGCGTCGGTCACCGTCGGCTCCGTCCCGCCGCGGCCGTAGCACACCGGACCGGGCGTGGAGGACGCGCTCTCGGGACCGACGGCGATGACGCCGAGCGCGGCCCGCGCGATCGACCCGCCGCCGGCGCCGATCTCCACGAGATCGATGGCCTGGATGTTCATGGGCAGGCCGCTGCCGGGGGCGTTGTTCACGCGGTGCAGCTCGAACGTCGTCGTCGTGAACGGCCGCCCGTTCTCGATGAGCGCGAGCTTCGCCGTCGTGCCTCCCATGTCGAACGCGATGAGATCGCGATGCCCCGTCAGCTCACCGTAGCCGGCCGCCATCAACGCTCCCGCGGCCGGTCCGGACTCGATCATCCGCACGGGGTGACGCTCCATGGCCTCGGCGGTGGCGATGCCACCCGACGACTGCATGACGAAGAACCGCCCCCGGCAACCGCGGCCGGCCAGCACGCGCTGGAGGCCCTGCAGATACTCGCGGAGCGCGGTCATCACGTAGGCGTTCACGACGGTCGTCGACGTGCGCTCGTACTCGCGGAAGGTGGGCGACACCTCGTGGGACAGCGTGACGGTGACGTGCGGAGCCTCCTCGGCGGCCAGCGCCGCCACACGCTGCTCGTGCGCGGGATTCACGTAGGCGTGCAGCAGGCACACCGCCAGCGTCGTCACGCCGCGCGCGGCCAGCGCGCGGATGGCGCGGCGCGCGTCCGCCTCGTCGAGCGGCGTGCGGACCGAGCCGTCGGCGAGGATGCGCTCGGTCACCTCACCGATGAGCCGGCGCGGGACGAGCGGGCGCGGCTTGTCGATCTGGAGATCGTAGACCTGGTAGCGCTTCTCGCGGCCGATCAGCAGCACGTCGCGGAACCCGCGCGTGGTGAGCAGACCGACGCCGCGGGCCTTGCGCTCGATCACGACGTTCGAGCCGAGCGTGGTGCCGTGCACCAGCTGCCCGACGTCCGCCCAGCCGATGCCGGCGGCGCCGATGAGCTCGTCGAGCCCCTCGAGGCAGGCCCCCGATGGATCGGGATACGTGGTCAGTCGCTTGCCGGTGATGAGCTCGCCCGCGGGCGACTGCAGCGCGAAGTCGGTGAAGGTGCCACCGACGTCGAAGCCGATCCGATACGTCACGCTAGCTCCGTCGTTCGGGGCGCGAGAACACGACGCGGTAGGGATACCGGCGGCAGGCCTGGTAGGTCACCGCGTACTCGACCGCCTGGCCGTTCGCCGCGAAATACGTGCGCTGGAAGAGCAGGATCGGCGACCGCGGGCGGATCTGGAGCAGCTCGGCCACCTGGCGCGGCGCCAGCGCCGCGTCAGCGACCTGCTCCATGTACTTCACGGGCACGCCGGCCAGACGCTCGATCGCGCCGATGATCGACGTCTTCGACAGATCCTCTTCCTCGAGCGCGCGGCCGATGGACGTCGGCACGTACATGGTCGCGTGCTGGAACGCGCCGTTCTCGGCATGTCGGACGCCGACGATCCGGTAGGCCGACGAGCCCGGCGGCAGACGGAGCGCCTGGGCGATGTTGGCGGCGACGGTCACCGCCTCGCGGGAGATCAGCTTGAACCACGTCTCGTCGCCGAGCGCGATCATGTCGCCGATCGAGCCGATGAAACGCAGGCGACGGTCTCCCCCCGGCGTCGGCGTGCTGAACGTGCCGCGCCCCGCGTGCCGGTAGAGGCGGCCCTCCTGGACCAGCACGTCGAGCGCCTGGCGGATCGTCGGCCGGCTGACGCCGAACCGGGCGCACAGCTGGTGCTCCGAGGCGATCCGCTCGCCCTCTCCGCGCAGGTCGCGGCGCAGCGCGTCGGCAATCTGGAGATACCGAGGGATCCGGGGACGGTAATTCACGTCGGCTAGCCTCCCGCTGGCAGGATTGTCTAGACATTAACCACCGGCGGGGCCGCCGTCAATCGACTGCGCGGATGCCGAGTCTTTTCAGTCTCTTGCCTGCCCGGGTCAGGGCAGCAGCGCGCGTATGCGCGCGATGTTGTCGTCCGCGGCCCAGTCGAGCTCACCCACGATCGTGAACCGGATCTGCCCGTCGGGAGCGACGACGAAGCTCGCCGGCAGCGTCCGGACCCGCCAGGCCGTGATCGCCTCGTGACGCGGGTCGCGCAGGATGGGAAAGCCCACCGATGTACCGCGCAGGAAGCTTTCGATCCGGCCGGGCGACTCGCCGTAATTCACGCCGAGGATCGCGAACGGCCGGCCGGACAGACGCTCGTGCAGCCCCTGGAGCGTGGGCATCTCGTCGCGACAGGGCGGACACCAGGTCGCCCAGAAGTTGATCAGCACGACGCGGCCCCGGTACTCGGTGAGCGTGTGCGTCTTGCCGGCCATGTCCTGCAGCTCGAGCGGCGGCGTCGGTCCGGTCCATGGGCGGAAGCGTTCGGGGTCGGCGCCAGCCGCGGTCGCGACGGCGACGACCAGCAGCGTAGCGAGCGCGGCGCAGGCGGAGAGCAGCGGCCGCATGCAATGCCCCGGGCCGGCGATCGGGCGCGTCGCCCGGTCACCGGCCCGGGGCGAGATCACGCAGGAATCTCGCGCGCGGTGATCGTGTACCTGAAGTTGTCGGGGTCGAGGCTGTCGAGCCGGCCGGCGTCGGTCTCCGCCTGCGGATACATCAGGAAGCCGAGCTTGCTCTTGACGGTGCCGTTCGGCAGCGCGACATCGTGCGCCATGTTGTAGCCGATCCAGTTGCCCTCCCAGCTGCCGAATAGCCGCGCTCGGACCGGCTTCACGGTCGGGTGGTCGATCTTGAGCGACTCGCTCGTCTCCTCGCGCGCGACCTTCGCCACGTCGGCCGGGTCCATGGCGACCCAGCCGTAGTCGCGCAGGTACACCTCGGCACGGCAGTGCTGCGCGCGCGTGACGTTCGGGCTGTTCGCGCCGAGCGCCTTGTAGCCGAAGGCCGACGGCGCGACGCGGATGCCGTAGATGTCACGGCTCGGCACGCCGGAGGAGCGCAGCAGAGCCACGAACAGCGCGTTGATGTCCGCGCACTTGCCGCCGAAGTTCTTCGTCTCGAGCATCGTCCGTACGTCGCCGATGCCGCAGCCGCGCACCTTCGGCTCGCGGTAGGCGTTGGCCACGATCCAGTCGTACACCGCCCGGGTCTTGTCGAGATCGCTCGACGCGCCCTTGGTGATGTCGCGGGCGGTGTCGCGCACGATGCCGTCCGTTGGCATCAGCTCCGTCGGCTGCGTCCAGAGGGCGAGCGCGGCGGCGTCCTCGCGTCCCGGCGTCTTCTTCGACCAGTCGACGGCGCGGTCCTGCGTCCAGAAGCGGCTGATCAGCTCGACCTGGGGATCCTTCTGCTCCTTGGCGAACTCGGCGTAGAGCATGCCCGTCGAGTACTTCGGATCGGTGATGACCTTGGCGGTCGTGGCGGTGCCGGTCCACCGGTTGTCGCCGACCTGCTGATAGTCGCTGCTCACCGAGGGCACGGGAAGCCAGGCGCGCGTCACGCCGTCCGGGAACAGGATGTCGATGCGCGTGGTCAGCTCGTAGGTGCGCCAGGTACCGGGGCGCGGGGCGAACACCTTGTCGTCGGCGCGCACGCGGCCGATCAGTCCCGGCATCCCGGCAACAGCGGCCAGGCCGGACAGCTTGGTGGCCGTGATGAGAAATCTCCGTCGGGTCATGCGGCTGCTCCTTTGGCGTGGTCGATGCGCGCAGCATATCGGCATTTGCCGCATTCCGCAATTGGCCACGACGATGGGAGCCGCCAGAGAGGACGGCGTCTAGCTCAGCGTGTCTTCGCCTGCTCCTTGCAGTAGCGGGCGACCTCTTCGTGGGTGGCGAACCACACGCCCGGCGTCGCCTTGATGTGGCGGATCAGCGCCTCGAGCAGCGCGATGCGCGAGCGGTGGCCGATGATGTGCGGATGCATGGTCAGCAGGAACAACCCGCCTTCCGCCACGGCGCCGTCGAATTCCGCCTTGAAGATTTCCAGCACCGCCGAGGGCGCGGTGTGCGGACGGAGCCCGGCCTGGCGATGCATGTTGAAGTACGGCGCGTCGTCCTTGATCCACTCCACCGGGAGCTCCACGACCCCCGTCGGCTGGTCGTCCTCCAGCAGCTCGTACGGATCGTCGTCGGCCATGAGCGACGAGTCGTAGAGCAGGCTCAGCTCGCGCACGAGGCCAAGGGTGCTGGGGCTGAAATCCCAGGACGGCGCGCGCAGGCCGACGGGCGGCCGGCCGGCGATCTTGGCCAGGGTGTCGAACGCGCGCGCCATGAGCTCGCGCTCGACGGCCGCGGTGAGCTCGCTCGTCCCCTCGTGGATCCAGCCATGCATCGCGACCTCGTGCCCGTCGCCGGCCACCCGCCGCTGCTCGTCGGGATGGAGCTGGGCCACGACGCCGGGGACGAAGAACGAGGCGCGGATCTCGTGTCGGCGCAGGATCTCGAGGATGCGCGGCACGGCCGTCCGCGATCCGTACTCGCCCTGGGACAGGCGCCCGGGCGAGACCGAGCCCTCGCGCAGGGTGCTCGTCTCGTGGTCGGAGTCGAACGAGAGCGCCACGCACACGCGGGCGCCGTCCTTCCAGCGCGCCGGCTTGAGCGACGTCCCGGCGCGCACCTTGTGAACAGCCGCGCGCCACCGGCTCTCTTCCCAGCTCCAGGCGGGCTCGTGTGTGGTCGTCATGGTGGACTCCAATACGCCGACGCTCGGCCCTCGTCAAGCGGAGAGGAACTCGCGAAGGACGCCGAGGAACTGATCGAGGCGATCGTGGTGCAGCCAGTGGCCGGCGCCGTCGATGCCGACGACGCGGGCGTGGCGGAAGCGCTCGGCCCGTCCGTCCTCGGCGGGGTTCCCGAACCGGCTCTCCTTGCCGTACAGGATCAGCGTCGGGCAGTCGATGCGCGACCACAGGCGCTGCAGATCTTCGCCGCGCATGTCGTAGGGCGGCCAGATGCGCACGTAGTTGTCGAACTTCCAGCTGTAGGTGCCGTCCTCGTTCTGGTTGACGCCGTGGGCGGTCAGGTGGAGAGCCTGCGCGGCCGACAGGTGCGGGTTTTCCTCCTGCATTCGCCGGAACGCTTCCTCCAGCGAGGCATAGCGGCGGGGCACGCGCCCGGCCAGCCCGCGCTTGTCGCGGATCCACTCGTCCATCCGCTCCTCGATCGGCTTGCGGACACGCGAGGGCGGCTCCTCGCCGGACGCGCCCGGCTTGTCGACGGTGAGCCAGCGCGGCCCCAGGCCCTCGATGGCCACCAGCTTCTTCACCGTGTCGGGATAGATGCCCGCATAGCGGAGCGCGATGTTGCCGCCGAGCGAGTGGGCGACGATGACGACGGGGGCCAGGGCCTGCTGATGGACGAGCTGGGCCAGATCGTAGATGTAGCTCTCCATCGTGTAGCTGCCGTCCGTCGACCACTGGCTGTCACCGTGGCCGCGAAGATCGGGCGCGATGACGTGCCAGTCCTCGCGCAGGGCCTCGGCCGTCCAGTCCCAGTTCCGGCAGTGATCGCGCCCCCCGTGCAGGAGCAGCAGCGGCGGCTTGTCGATGTGGCTCCAGTCCACGTAGTGCAGCCGCAGCCGTTGCGAGAAATACGTGCGCGACGTCGGCCCCGCCCCGCCATCGGCCATCGTCACACCCCGCCGGTCACGTCGATGGTCACGCCGGTGACGAAGTCCGCGTCCGGCGAGGCCAGGAAGCAGATCACACGCGCCTGATCGCGCGCCTCGGCGACACGGCGCAGCGGGGTGCGGGCGACCTCCTGGGCCTGCTCCTCGGGCGTGCGCTCGTTCCACCGGGGCCGGATGCGCTCGGTGAGGGTGAGGCTCGGCGCGATGGCGTTGACCGTGACGCCGAACGGCCCGAGCTCGTGCGCGAGCTTGCGCGTGAACGCGATGATGCCGCCCTTGGCCGCGGCGTAGGCGCTGCTGCTGGCCGCGCTGAGCCCGCGCCCGGCCACGGACGAGATGTTGACGATCTTGCCGCCGCGCTGCCGCTTCATCACCGGGGCGACGGCGTGGCAGAACAGGAACGTCCCGTCGAGGTTGAAGGCGATGAGGCGCTGCCAGTCGGCGAGCGTCAGCTCGTCGACCGCCGCGGCCGGCCGGGAAATGATCGTGCTGCCGCCGACGGCGTTGACCAGGATGTCGATGCGCCCGAGCTCGCGCACGACGCCCGCCACCACGGCGTCCACCTGCGCGGCGTCGAGCGCGTCGGCGCGTCGCGCGTGGGCGACGCCGCCGGCGCCGCGGATCGCGTCCATGGCCGTCTTCAGGCGGCCCTCGTCGCTGTCCACGCCGACGACGATGCCGCCCTCGCCCCCGATGATCTCCGCCGTCGCACGGCCGATCCCGCTGCCCGCCGCCGTGATGAGCGCCACCCGATCCGTGAATCGCATCGCTGACCTCCGTGCCTCGAATGATGGCTACTCCAACATATCCTCGACGCGTTGCGGGGTAGAATCGGCGCGTTCCGCGAGGAGGGCTCGATGGCGACCTATGTGCTCGTTCATGGCGCGTATCAGGGCGGCTGGATCTGGAAACCCGTGGCCGTCCGGCTGCGCGCGGCCGGGCATCTCGTCTACGCGCCGAGCCTCGATGGCTGCGGCGACCGCCACCATACGATCCGGCCGGGCATCACGGTCGGCACGCACGCGCAGGAGATCGCGCAGCTCCTCTTCTACGAGGATCTCCGCGACGTCGTGCTCGTGGGCACGAGCTCGGGCGGGCTGGTGGTGGCGAAGACGGCGGAGCTCGCGCGCGAGCGGCTCGCGCGGCTGATCTTCGTCGACGCGCTGGCCCTCTTGCCCGGCGAGCGGGTCGACGACATCGTCGTCCGCCGCGGCCCCCGCGAGACGACGGCCATCGCCACCGGCCCCACGCGCGCCGATGCCGAGGAGCGGCTCTTCAGCGATCTCGATCCGCAGATGCGCGCCTGGGCGCTGGCCCGCTACACGCTCCATCCCATCGCCGCCGCGAACGGCCCGATGGAGCCGACGACCTTCTGGGGCCAGGCCTGGCCGGCCACGGTCATCCGTTGCCGCCGCAGCGTCAACCCGCCGGAAGCCCACCAGCGCCGCACCGCGGACAAGCTCAAGGCCGCCTGGCACGAGCTCGACACCGGCCACTACCCGATGCTCAGCGAGCCGGAGGCCCTGACGCAGCTCCTGCTTCGCTGACCGGTCGCCGCGGGAGCGGCCGCGTCAGCGCAGCGCCCGCAACCGCGCGGACGTCAACAGCAGGAGCGCGTTGGTGGCGACCAGCGCCCCGCCGACGAGCACCGCGAAGCGGGCGCTGACGGCGGCGGCGAGCGCCCCGGCGATCATGCCCCCGAGCGGCATGAGGTTCCAGCAGAGCGCGTAGATGCTGAGCACCCGGCCGCGCAGCTGGTCGGGGACGTTCTGCTGGATGAACGTCGTGACCTGCGTCAGGTAGAAGGTGTTGCTGAAGCCCACCAGGGCGAGCACCGGCACGGCGAGCCACATCCCGGGAGACATCGAGAACGCGACGAGCTCGAGGCCCAGGCCCGTGGCCA
>Ga0075425_100002477_pt1 | contig 18489 bp, 20 predicted proteins | sample SoiMethybrSBSTD4_FD_75300 | JGI IMG/M metagenome (GOLD analysis project Ga0075425, IMG submission 75300) | Bulk soil microbial communities from a Populus tree surrounding site in Tennessee, USA - Soil MetaG P. TD hybrid SBSTD4 | ecosystem: Environmental > Terrestrial > Soil > Tree plantation... | reverse complement strand
AGCGAGTGAGCCATCGGACTCTCCTTTCGAACCCTTAACTTTACTGAATCGTCAGCATGCGGTCGAGAGCGACCTTCGTCCAGTGTTTCTGCTGCTCCGGCACGACGATGCGGTTGTGCACTTCGCCGTCGACCAGCCCTTCCAGCACCCAGAGCAGGTGGTTCGGCGAGACGCGAAACATCGTCGAGCACAGGCAGCCGAACTGATCGAGCGACAGCACCGTGCGGTCGGGCTGGATCTCGCGCGCGAGGCGATTGACGAGGTGGATCTCGGTGCCGACGGCCCAGATGGATCCCTTAGGGCTCTCGCTGACCGTCTTGATGATGTATTCCGTCGACCCCGAATCGTCGGCCGCCTGGACGACGTCCCACGGCACTTCGGGGTGGACGATGACACGCACGCCGGGATGCTGCGCGCGCATGTTCTCGATCTGCCGGACGGTAAAGCGCGCGTGGACCGAGCAATGGCCCTTCCAGAGAATCATCTTCGCGCGCTTGACGGCGTCGGGCTCGAGGCCGCCCCAGATTTCGTTCGGATCCCAGACGACCATCTCGTCGAGCGGGACGCTGAGCTTGTACGCGGTGTTGCGTCCGAGATGCTGATCGGGCAGGAAGAGAATCCGTTCGCCGCGTGCCCACGCCCACTTCAGCGTTGCCGCGGCGTTCGACGATGTGCAGACAACGCCGCCGCGCTCGCCGACGAACGCTTTAATCGAGGCGGCGGAGTTGATGTAGGTGACAGGAATGACGCCTGCGATGCCCATCTCTTCGAGGTCGCTCCAGCATTGCTGCAGCTGATCCGGGTCCGCCATGTCGGACATCGAGCAGCCGGCGGCGAGGTCGGGCAGGATCACCTGTTGGTGCGGCGCGCTCAGCACGTCGGCGCTCTCGGCCATGAAGTGCACGCCGCAGAACACGATGAACTCGGCGTCGGGGTGTTTGCCGACTTGCCGCGCGAGCTTGAAGGAATCGCCGGTGTAGTCGGCGAACTTGATCACCTCGTCGCGCTGGTAGTGATGACCGAGAATGACGAGTCGCCGGCCGAGCTTCGCTTTCGCCGCCGCGATGCGCGCGTCCATCTCCGCGTCGGCGAGCCCCACGTAGCGGTCGGGCAGCGGCTGACGCTCGGACAGGTGCGCTTTCTCGTAGGCGGTGAGGACGGGGAGCAGTGTGGTCGTCACGGTGTCTGCGCTCGATCCGCTTGTGAAACTTTTCGCAATCTAGGGACGCGAAAAAGCCAAGCCCCCGTCGCCGACCGACTGAAGCTTGGCGTTCCAGGAAGTATAACACCCGGCCCCCTGCGCGAATTCCCGCAGCAGAGCTCGAGGTGTCAGACTGGTGTCAGACTGGTGTCAGATACCCCACGGACGACGTTGTAGAACGTGTCGCGCTCGATCGGCTCGCGGCCGGCTCGCCGGATGAGCCGCTCGATCTCGCGCGTCGTCATCGACTCGGGCGTGCGCGCGCCGGCCATATGGTAAATCTTCTCTTCTTGCACGGTGCCGTCGAGGTCGTCGGCGCCGAACCACAGCGCGGTCTGCGCCACCTCGATGCCGGTCGCAATCCAGAACGCCTTCACGTGATCGATGTTGTCGCACATCAGACGCGATACGGCGTGCACGCGCAGCGTCTCGGCCGCGCTCGGCGGCGGCAGCTTGCGCATCTGGTTGTTGTCGGGGTGGAACGCGAGCGGGATGAAGGCCTGGAACCCGCCGGTCTCGTCCTGCAGGGCACGCGCGCGCAGCATGTGATCGACGCGCTCCTCCGCCGTCTCGATATGGCCGTATAGCATCGTCACGTTCGTGCGCATGCCCAGGCGGTGCGCGATGCGGTGGATGTCGAGATAGCGATCGCTGCCGCACTTGTCGTGCGCGATCTTCTTCCGCACGCGCTCGGCAAAAATCTCGGCGCCGCCGCCCGGGAGCGAATCGAGGCCCGCGGCCATCAGCTCGCGCAGCACCTGCTCGTCGGTCATCGTGAACAGGTCGGCTAGAAACGCAATCTCAACGGCCGTGAAACATTTCAAGTGGATCGACGGCCGGATGCGTTTAAAGCCGCGGAGCATATCCGTGTAGTAGTCGAACGGCAGATCGGGATGCAGGCCGTTGACGACGTGGATTTCGGTGAGCGGCTGGTTCGCGCGGCGGCGCAGCTTGTCCCACACCTCCTCGAGCGACATGGTGTAGGCGCCCTCGTCGCCAGGCTTCAGCCGCGCGAACGCGCAGAAGAGGCAGCTCGCAACGCAGACGTTCGTCGCCTCGAGACGGATGTTGCAGTTGTAGAACGTGCGCGGGCCGTGGCGCCTTTCGCGCTCGCGGTTCGCGAGCCATCCGACGGCGAGGAGATCGCTCCCCTCGAACAGCCGCCGGCCGTCATCGAGGTCGAGACGAACGCCAGCTTCCAGTTTCTCGTGGATGTCTTCCAGACCGGCGGAACGCAGGCGAGCGCGCATTTGGCAATCGCGGAATCTGGTAATCGAGTAATTGAATTACCAGATTACCCGATTATCCAATTACCAGATTCAGCGTCAGGATACGCCGAAGATCTGAATTCGCAGCGAGCGCGCGCGCGGGCCGTCGAGCTCCGCCATCAGCACGCGCTGCCACTGCCCCAGCACCACTTCCCCGCCGCTGACCTGCAGCGTGAGGTTGTGTCCGAGGAGCAGCGCCCGCAGATGCGAATCCGCGTTCATCCGATCGCAATCGGAGTGCTCGGGATCGTTGTGCATCCACTCGGCGTCGCGGGCGACCATCTGTTCGAGGAAGCGTTTGATGTCGGAAAGCAGCGCCGTCTGGAATTCGTTGATGAAGAGGGCGCAGGTCGTGTGCATCGACCACAGGCTGACGATTCCCTCACGGATGTTGAACTTCCTGACGAACTCCATCACCTGTTTGGTGAGGTCGACCAGCTCGATGCGCTGGTCCGTCGAGACAACGAGGGTCTCGCCATGAATCGTCAGACCGCCCGTATGCACCGTTGCCACGTCCTCGACGGGCCGCTCGCGCACGGTAACGGTCGAACTTTTGCTCATGTATGCGTCCTCGCTTGAGTGGTCGGAACTGGTGGTGTCCACGTCCGGACACCAACAGGCAATGTTACGTAAAAGGCACCCCGCAGGCAACCCTGCTATATACTCTCACCACAATTCGACGTTCACCCCGGCGGCCACGCGAAGTGGGTGCGAAGCCCACACGGTCCCGCCACTGTAAGCGGGGAGCGACGCGTCATCCATGTCACTGAGCGCTCGGCGCGCTCGGGAAGACGATGCGTCGCGCTGATCCGCGAGTCAGGAAACCTGGCCTCGGGGACGTCCCTTTTTTCGGCGCGTGAGACGCCGGGAGGAACGCCATGGTCAGGTCCCGCTTCGGGACGGTTGCCGCCGTCCGCATTCTGCTGTTCGTTCTGTTTTGTGCGCCAATCGTCGTGCGCGCGCAAGACACCACAGTCGCCGGCGTCGTCGTCGATCAATCCGGACAAGCTCTGCCCCGCGCGTACGTGCGCGCGATCGGCGCCGCGTCGCGCGAGCAGGCTTCCTCTTTCACCGATCAGGCCGGTCGATTTCGCGTGAACGTGCCCGCGGGCGACTGCCGCGTCACCGCGTCGTTGACCGGCTTCGAGCCCGCGACGCTGCCCTGCAGCGCCCAGTTGCGCATCGTGCTCGGCGTCGCTCCGGTGCGCGAAACGGTCGTCGTCACCGCCACGCGGACTGAAACGCCCGCGGGCCAATCCGGCGCCAGCGTGACGGCGTTCACCGCTGAGGATCTCGAGCGGCGTCAGACGCCACTCGTCGCGGACCTGCTCCGCGCGTCGCCAGGTGTCGTGCTGAACCGCCCCGGCGCCCCGGGGAACGTCACGTCGCTCTTCGTGCGCGGCGGCGAGAGCAACTACAACAAGGTGCTGCTCGACGGCATCCCGCTCAACGAGCCGGGCGGCACGTTCAACTTCAGCAACCTGACGACGAACGACCTCGAGCGCGTGGAGATCGTGCGCGGGCCGCAGTCGGCACTATTCGGATCCGATGCGATGGCGAGCGTCGTGCAGCTGTTCACGAAGCGCCCGGACCGCCGCGACGAGCGGCCGCACGCAGCGGTGTCGCTCGAAGGCGGCACGTTCTCTACGCTGCGGACGTCTGCCGATGTGTCCGGCGCCAAAGGGCGCGTCGACTACACGCTCGGGGCCGCGCGGATGGATACCGACAACCAGGTGCCGAACAACGTCTTCGGCAATACAACGCTGGCCGCGAACGTCGGCGTCACGCTCGGCACCGACGCGACGCTGCGATTCATCGCGCGCGGCGAGCGCGAGCGCGTCGGCACGCCGGGCCAGACAGCCTTCGGGCGGCCGGATCTCGACGCGTTCTTCCGGCGGCGCGACATCACGAGCGGGGTCGCCTTCGACCAGCAGCTGACGTCGTCGTTTCGCCAGCGCGCGGCCTATTCGCTGTCGTCATCGAACTACCAGTCGACGGACCTGCTCGTCGACCCGCCGTACACGCCGCAGTTCGACGGGCGCGCCGCACCGTTCCAGTTCTCGGATTTCACGTTCGACAGCGCGACCGATCTGCGGCGTCACCACGCGAGCTACCAGGGCGACCTGCGGCTGCCGAAAACCGCGAACGGCGAACACCTGCTGACGGTGCTCGCGGACTGGGACGGCGAACGCGCCACCCTGACCAACCGGCTCGCCTCGACCGAGACGCGCGCGTCGCGCGACAACGTCGGCGTCGCGGTTCAGCATCAGGGCTCGTGGGCGCGCGTCTTCACGACCGCGGGCGCGCGCGTCGAGCACAACGACAGCTTCGGCACCGCCGTCGTCCCGCGCGGATCGATCGTGGTCGTCGCGCACGCATCGACGGGCGCAATCGGTGAAACGAAAGTGAAGGCGAGCGGCGGACTCGGCATCAAGGAACCCACCGTGCTGCAGTCGTTCAGCCCGACGCCATCGTTCCTCGGCAACCCCGACCTCGAGCCGGAGCGCGCACGCGGGTTCGACGTCGGCATCGAGCAGCGCCTCGCGGCGGACCGCGCGAAGGTCGAGCTGACATGGTTCGACAATCGATTCCGCAACCTGATCTCGACGCGGACGACGAGCACCAATCCGTTCAAGTCGCAGTACTTCAACATCGGCCTGACGCGGGCGCGCGGGGCCGAGCTCTCCGCCGTTGTCGCGCCTGTGCGCGCCGTGCATGCGCGGGCGGGCTACACCTTCCTCGCATCGGAGGTGATCGACAGCACGTCGCCATCGAGCGTCGTGTTTCAGCCCGGCCAGTGGCTGTTCCGGCGTCCGCGGCATTCCGGCTTCGCGGGCGTGTCAGTGCAGCAGGGCCGCGTCACCGCGGACCTCAACGGACTGTTCGTTGGCAGCTACGTCGACAGCGACTTCTCCTCGCTCGTGCCGGCGATGGTGTCGAACCCGGGCTACGCCACGTGGGATGCGCGTGTCGCCGTGCGGATTTCGCGTCAGCTCGCAGGAACGCTGTCGATCGACAACCTGGCGGACGAACGCTACATGGAAGCGCTCGGCTATCCGGCGCTCGGCCGCGCGGTGCGCGTGGGACTGAGGGTGCGCTTCTGAAACCGCGCGCCGCGATTTCGTGGAGCGGCGGCAAGGACAGCTGCGCCGCCCTTGCGCGAACTCGCGACGTCTTCGACGTCACGACGATGATCACGATGTTCGATGACGCGGCCGAGCGGAGCCGATCGCACGGCCTGCGTCCGGAGATCCTCGACGCGCAGGCCGATCGCCTCGGCCTGCGCCGCGTCATCGGCCGCTGCTCGTGGAGCACGTACAACGATGCGTTCTCCCGCGCGCTCGCAGCCGTCGCCGCGGACGGCATTACGCACGTCGTCTTCGGCGACATCCTGTTCGAGGAACACCGTCAGTGGGCTGAGCGGATGTGCGAGCCGCACCGGCTCACGGCTGTCGAGCCGCTGTGGGGGCTGTCGACGACGACGCTCTACGAGGAGTGGATCGCGTCGGGCGGCGACGCGCTGATCGTCACCGCGCGCGCGCAGTTCCTCGACGCGACGTGGCTCGGCAGGCGCCTCGACGCGGCGTGCCTCCCCGAATTCACGCGCCTTGGCGTCGACCCCTGCGGCGAGCGAGGCGAGTACCACACCGTCGTCACCAACACGCCGCTGTTCAATCGCCCGCTTCGCCTCCGGCCGTGCGGCTCGGCGCGCCGGTCCGACTGCTGGGCGCTCGATATGGTCGTCGACGATGCTGCAGATTGAGCGCGTCGCGTTCGGCTACCGCACCGCCGAGCGCGTGCTCGAAGACGTCAGCTTCTCCGTCGAACGCGGATCGCTCGTCGGGATTCTCGGTCCGAACGGTTCCGGCAAGACGACGCTGCTGCGGATTCTTGCCGGCGCTCTGTCGCCGACGAGCGGCGTCGTCCGCATCGACGGACGGTCGATTCGCGAGTGGCCGCGGCGCGAGCTCGCCCGGCGAATCGCCTTCGTCCCGCAGGAGACGCACGCGCCGTTCGACTTCACCGTGCTCGACATCGTGTTGATGGGGCGGTATCCGCACCTCGGTACGTTCACACTCGAAGGTCCGGAGGACCTGGCGATCGCGCGACAGGCGCTGCGCGCCACCGGGACGGAGACGTTCGAAGCGCGATCGTTCTCGACGCTGAGCGGCGGCGAGAAGCAGCGCGTCGCCATCGCGAGCGGACTGGCACAGGCGCCGGAGCTGCTGCTGCTCGACGAGCCGACCGGCTCGCTGGACGTCGGCCACCAGCTAGAAACGCAGGATCTGCTTCGCCGGCTGAATCGCGACGGCGTGACGATGGTGCTGTCGACGCACGATCTGAACTTCGCCGCCGCGCTCTGCCGGCATCTCATTCTGCTCGGCCGCGGACGCCTGATCGCGCACGGTCCGACGGCTGAAGTACTGCGGCCCGATACGGTGCGCGCGCTCTACGGCGTCGAGGCCGACGTGCAGCGGCATCCGCGAGCGGGGCACCTGACGGTGACGCCCATCGCGCGAATTCCCTGATGCCGTCCATCCGCAGGCGCCTGTTCGTGACGGTCGCGGCTGCGAGCCTGTTGCTGGCGGCAGCGCTGGTCATCGCACCGCTCGTGGGGTCGACGTCGATTTCGATGTCGCGGGTTTTCGATCGATCGACGCCGTTCGCCGACAACACAGACGCGCAGATCTTCTTCATTGCGCGGCTGCCCCGCGTGCTGGCGGCGGCGCTCGTCGGCGCGTCGCTCGCGGCGGCCGGCGTCGTCCTGCAGGCGCTGCTGCGAAATCCGCTGGCAACGTCCGACACGCTCGGCGTCGCGAGCGGCGCCGCGCTCGGCGCGATGATTGCCATCACGTTTCACCTGGACTTCAGGGTCGCGGGGATTTCGTCCATCCCGCTCGCGAGCTTCATCGGATCCGTCGCGGCGCTCGGCGTCATCTACGCACTGTCGTCCGCGCGCCGCCGAGGGCTGTCGACGACCGTGCTGCTGCTCGGCGGCGTGACGATGCAGGCATTCTTTTCGGCAGTGATTCTGTTTTTGCAGTACTGGGCCGACTTCACCGATACCGGCCGCACGCTGCGCTGGCTGATGGGGACGCTCGACGTCGGGAGCTACGCTCCGATTGTCGCGGTGCTGCCCGTCGTCGCGGCGGCGTTCGGGATTCTCGCGACGCTGCCGAGGCCGCTGGATCTGATCAGCCTCGGGTCTGAGGCCGCGGCGGCGCGAGGCGTCGATGTGGTGCGGGCGGAGCGGCTCGCGCTGGTCAGCGCCTCGCTCAGCACGGCGGCGGCGGTGTCGCTGGCGGGGCCGGTCGGGTTCATCGGCCTCATCGTGCCGCATCTCGTGCGGCTCATTGTCGGCTCGGATCATCGGCTGGTTATTCCCGCGTCGATGCTCGGAGGCGCGGCATTCCTGATCGCGTGCGATCTCGTCGCGCGGACGGCGTTTGCGCCGCTGGAGCTGCCGGTCGGCATCGTCACGGCATTGATCGGTGGGCCGTTCTTCTTGTGGCTGCTGTTGAGGGCGGCACGATGAAGCGAATCGTCGCGTGTGTCCTGATTGTGGGGTTCTGCGCGTGCCGGGCACGCGAGGCGGCGGTCGCCAGCCGCGAGGCTGCAGCCACGAGCCCGCGGCGCATCGTCTCCCTGATTCCCGCGGTCAGCGAAATGATCTACGCGATGGGCGCCGGCGATCGGCTCGTCGGTGTCAGCAACTACGATCGCTTTCCGCCGGAAGTCCGGCAGCTCCCGAAGGTCGGCGGCCTGATCGACCCGAACGTGGAACGCATCCTCGAGCTGCGACCGGATCTCGTCATGGTCTACGCGACGCAGAAGGAGTTGATCGAGCGGCTCGAGCGCGCGAAGGTGCCGTACTACGTGTACCAACACCGCGCGCTCCCGGACATTACAGAGACAATTCGCTCCGTCGGCGCTCGGATCGGCTCGACGGATCCGGCGAACACGGTCGCCTCGCGCATGGAGCAGTCGCTGGCGGCGATACGCGCGTCGATGGCTTCGCTGCCTCATCCATCGACGCTCCTCGTTTTCGGCCGCGACCCCGGATCGCTGCGCAGTGTCTACGCCAGCGGGGGGTACGGCTTTCTGCACGACATGCTGGAAATCGCGGGCGGGACGAACGTGTTTGGCGACGTCAAGCAGCAGTCGGTGCAGGCCACGACGGAGATGCTGCTCGCGAGAAAGCCCGACGAGATCATCGAGCTGCGCTACGGCGAGCGGATGACGGCGGAACAGGCCGCGCAGGACCTGCGCGTCTGGAACACGCTCGCATCGATTCCGGCGGTGAAGAACCATCGCGTACACCTGCTCGTGGGCGACGAATTCGTCGTCCCGGGACCACGCGTCGTCGACGCCACGCGCGCGCTCGCGCACACCTTGCACCAGGAAGCGGTCCAATGAAGACGCTCATTTCGTGGTCGAGCGGGAAAGACAGCGCGTGGATGGTCCACGTGCTGCGTCAGCGAGGCGACGTGGAGATCGCCGGGCTGCTGACGACAATCAACGCAGTGGCGCAGCGTGTCGCGATGCATGCGGTTCGCGTCGAGCTCCTCCAGGTGCAGGCGGAGGCACTCGGCGTCCCACTGTGGCTGTCGCCGATTCCGTCGCCGTGTCCGAACGAGGTCTACGAGGAAGCGATGCGGGGCGTCGTCAGGCGCGCGGTCGACGAGGGCTTCACGCACATCGCGTTCGCGGACCTCTTTCTCCAGGACATCCGGCGCTACCGCGAAGAGCGGCTCGCCGGTACCGGGCTGACGCCGCTGTTTCCGCTGTTCCACGACGACGATACTGACACGCCGCGGCTCGCGCGCGAGATGATCGCCGGCGGCCTCGGGGCACGCATCACGTGCCTCAATCCGAAGCACTTGGATCGGCGGTTCGCCGGGCGCGACTTCGATGCGGCGCTGCTCGCCGAACTGCCGGCCGCCGTCGACCCGTGCGGCGAACGCGGCGAGTTCCACACGTTCGCCTACAGGGGTCCGATGTTCAGCCGCGAGATTCCAATCGAGACCGGGATCACGGTCGAGCGCGACGGGTACGTTTTCACCGACCTGGTTCTTAGAGGGCACGCAGAACACGCAGAACACGCGGAAGGAATTGGTTCTGCGGGTTCCGCGAGTTCCGCGTGAGACTGGCTCTGATGTCTCGCTACCCAGCACGCATCGTCTGTCTGACGGAGGAGACGACCGAGACGCTGTATCTGCTCGGCCAGGGCGATCGCGTCGTGGGCGTGTCCGGTTACACCGTGCGCCCGCCGGAAGCGCGGCAGAAGCCGAAGGTGTCGGCGTTCATCAACGCGCGGTTCGAGAAGATCGAGGCGCTGAAACCGGACCTTGTGCTCGCCTTCTCCGACTTGCAGGCGGATCTCGCCGCCGAGCTCGTGCGGCGCGGCATCGCGGTCGTCACCTTCAATCAGCGCACGATCGCCGAAATCCTGCAGATGATTCGGATGCTCGGCGGGCTCGTGGGATGCCAAGGCGAGGCCGAGGCGCTGGCGGAAACGCTGTTGGCGGGACTCGATCGCATTCGCATCGCAGCGGCGCAGTTTCCGGCGCATCCGCGCGTGTTCTTCGAAGAATGGGACGACCCATTGATTTCCGGCATCCGCTGGGTCGAAGAGCTGGTCGAGATCGCCGGCGGCAGACCGCTCTTTCCTGAGCTCGCCGACGCGCGTCTTGCGAAGGACCGCATCGTCGACGCCGCGGAAGTCGCGCGACGCGATCCCGAGGTCGTGTTTGCGTCGTGGTGTGGGAAGAAAATGCGTAAGGCAACGATCGTGGGCCGGCCGGGATGGGATCAGGTCACGGCGGTGCGCGACGATCGGATCTTCGAGATCAAGTCCACCTACATCTTGCAGCCGGGCCCCGCGAGCTTGACCGACGGCGTGCGGCAGATGCACGACGTCCTGAAGACGATCGATTCACGACGCGCGCCGAGCGCCGCTCGGTGATCGGCGGAGGCGACGCGCCGCCTCGATCGCAACGGCCAGGCGCTCCATGCCGCCTCGAATGGCATCTGGACCGACGGCTCCAAATCCGAGCACAAGGCCGTTCGTGCCACGGGGCCGCCGGAGATAGTAGGCGGCGAGCGGCGTGACATCGACTCCGCGATCCCTCGCCTCGCGACATACGACCTCCGCCGGAACATCCTCGAGATCGGCGACGGCATGGAGACCCGTCTTCACAGGGCGAACGTGCAGTACGCCGGCACAGTACCGCTCCGCAGCCGCCACGAGCGCCTCCAGGCGCTCGCGGTACGCGGCGCGCATCCGACGCAGGTGGCGCGCGAAATGCCCGCCGGCCATGAACTCGGCGAGGACCGCCTGTTCGAGCAGCGGCGGATGCACCTCCGCCGCCCGGCGCGCCGACACCAGCGGCTCGCGAAGGTCGGCGGGCACGATGAGAAACCCGAGGCGCAGCGCCGGAAAGAGCGTCTTGCTGAAGCTGCCGATGTAAATGACGCGGCCGTCGACATCGAGGCCGTGCAAGCAGGGAACCGGCCGCGCGCCGTAGCGGAACTCGCTGTCGTAGTCGTCTTCGACCACCCACGCGCTCGCGGCGCTCGCCCATTTCAACAGCGCCAGCCGACGTGACAGGCTCATCGGCACGCCCAGCGGGAACTGATGCGACGGCGTCACGTAGACGAGCCGCGCGTTACGCGCCCGCGCGACGCCCGCGTCGACATTCAGTCCGTGGTCGTCGACCGCCACAGGCACGATCCGAGCGCCGGCGCCTGCGAGCGCACTGCGCGCGCCGAAGTACCCCGGTTCCTCCAGCCACGCTGCGTCTCCTGGATCGAGCACGAAATCGCAGATCTGCTCCAACCCGCGCTGCGCGCCCGCGACGACGACCACCTGATCGGCGGTGCATCGTGTGCCGCGCGCCGCCTGTACGTGATCGGCGATCGCTTCCCGCAGCCCTCGAAAGCCAGCAGCGTCGCCGTAGTCGAGCTGCGACAACGTCACCGCCTTCAGCCGGCGGTTGACGAGCTGCGACCAGAGCCGAAGCGGAAACAGATCGAGACCTGGCGCCCCCAGGCGGAACGGCCGCGGCGGACCGGGTATTCGACGTGGCGGCGACGGCGTCGCCGCCAGCGCGACGCCGCGACGCGACAGCGGTGGATGCCGCGTCCTCGCGGCGGGCCGGGGCGGACTCACGCGCGCCAGATCGTCAGGCAACTCGTGGGCGACGAACGTTCCCGATCCATGGTGTGTCGCCAGGTAGCCTTCCGCGGTCAACTGCTCGTACGCGAGGAGGGTCGTCGTGCGCGAGACGCACAGGTCCTCGGCCAGAGCCCTCGACGAGGCCAGGCGCATGCCCGGCGGCACGACGCCGTCCAGAATCGCGCGCCGGACCGCTGCATAGATCTGTTGCTGCAGTCCCACGCGGGAGCGCGCGTCGACCCGGATCAGAAGCCCTCCGTGCGGGCCGCTGAAGTGGCTCCGCCGGCTAACGGCCATTAGCGATTTTTGATGATACCACTCTGGATCCATGTCGCCGGATGTCGACAAGTGGTCGTATGGCTTTTGCCGCAACTGGACCTCCACAGTCGCGAACGGACCACGAAGAATCGCGGCGAGGAGGCAGATGATGGTCGACGGAGAGGCCTTCGTCGGAACCGACGCGGACGCCATCGCGGTCGCCGCGCTGCCCGGCTCCGTCCGCATCGTTCAAGTGCTCACCACCTGCAGCGTCACGGTATCGGTCGCGGCGACCAACCTGCCCGCCATCACCGCCGGCGACCGCGCCGACATCGTCGTGGCGGTAATTGAGGACGGCCTTCGAACGGAGGTGAACGCCGGCGAGAGCAAGGGCCGCACAGTGACGCATGCGACGGTCGTGCACGAGATCACGACCGTGGCGGAGGCCTCGAGCCCCGTGGCGGTCGCGGAGACGAGATTCGCGATCAAGAGCGACTGGAGCCGCAAGAACGTCAAGATCGTGGCGTTCGTCCAGGAGCGAGCCAGCGGGCGAGTTCTCGGCACTGCCTCGATGGCGCTCGCTCAACAATGATCGCGGTGCGAGACGGCACACGGCTGCGCGCCGGTCGAGCCATGCTCTACGGGACGCTCGTGGTGGGTACGCTCGACGCGCTCGACGCCATCGTGTTCTTCGGGCTGCGATCCGGAGCGACGCCGAGCCGGGTTTTCAGGAGCATCGCAGCCGGCTGGTTCGGCCGCGCCGCAGGCAGTGGGGGGCTTGGCACGGTGGCGATCGGTGCCGCCACCCACTATTTCGTCGCGTTCGGCATCGTCGCCACGTACTTCGCGTGCAGCCGACGGCTTCGCGTGATGACGCGGCATCCGATTCCATGCGGCATCGCGTACGGCTTGCTCGTGTACGTCTTCATGAACCATCTCGTCATTCCGCTCTCGGCGATCGGCCCGACGCCGTGGCCGGCGCTGCCGGTGCTTGCCAACGGTCTGCTGATCCATGCGTTCGGCATCGGGATACCGAGCGCACTCTTTGCGGCGCTGTCGAGCGACTCGTAACGGCGCAACCGGGGGACAGGGCAATGCGTTCCGCTAGCGCGGGTCATGCGGTCTTTGCAGTGCTCATGATTGGGCTTGGAATCCAGGGTCTGATCACGGGTGACTTCACGACGGTATGGCAGCCGGTTCCCAGGAGTGTGCCCGCGCGCGAGGTACTCGTCTACGTCTGCGCCTTGCTCTCTCTCGCATCCGGCATCGGTCTGCTGTCGCGGCGCATGGCAGGACCCGCAGCCCGCGTGCTGCTCGGCTCTCTCGTCCTCTGGATATTGGCGTGGCGAGTGCGCGGCCTCGTTCTCGCGCCCCTCGTGCAGGGTTCATGGAGCTTTGCTGATACCGCAGTGATGGCGGCGGGCGCCTGGGTGCTGTTTGCGTGGTTTGCCACGGACTGGGACAGACTGCACGTCGGCTTCGCCACCGGCGACTCGGGCATCCGCATCGCGAGGGTGCTCTACGGCCTGGGGTTGATCCCGTTCGGCTACGCTCACTTCGCCAACGTGACGGGAACCGCCGCGCTGGTGCCAAGCTGGCTGCCATCGCATGTGGCGTGGGCGTACTTCACCGGCGGCACCTTCGTCGCAGCGGGCGTGGCGATACTTATCGGCGTGTTCGCACGGCTGGCGGCCGCGCTCTCGGCGTTGCAGATGGGCCTGTTCGGGCTGCTGGTCTGGGTGCCCATCGTCTCGGCCGGCGCGGCAACCGCCTTCCAGCGGATGGAGTTCGCGACCACGGTGGCGTTGACGGCCGCCGGCTGGGTTGTGGCGGATTCCTATCGTGGCACGCCCTGGCTTCCCGAGCGCGGGGTTCGCGGTGACAAGAAGAGGTTGTCTCGCACGCCGGGAATGACGCCTGCCGCCGCGCCCTCGTCGAACATCAGCTGAATCGCGCGCTTCCCTTCCGAACCGAGATCGACCGAGTACTCGTTCACGTAGAGATCGATGTGGCGGTACATCACCGTCTCGTCCATCTCCTGCGCGTGCGCGCGGACGTACGGCAGGCTGTCTTCGCGATGGGCGAATGCGTACTCGACACTGCGCCGCATCACACGGTTGACGCGCTGCTGGATGTCGGCCGGCAGCGACCGTTTCACGACAATGCCCCCGAGCGGAATCGGCGCACCGGTCGTGCGCTCCCAGAACTCGCCGAGGTCGACGATCTTTTTCAGGCCCTTCGCCGCATACGTGAAGCGGTTCTCGTGAATGATAACGCCCGCGTCGTACTGGCCGTCGAGCAGCGAAGCCTCAATCGCCGAGAACACGAGCTCCGTCTTGTTGCGCGCATCGGGGAACGCGAGGCCGAGCAGGAAGTTTGCCGTCGTGTTCTTCCCAGGGATGGCGATGCGAAGGCCGCCGGCTGACACTTCATCGGGGGCGATCGATCGCTTCGAGATCAACAGCGGCCCGCAGTTGCGCCCAAGCGCGCTGCCGGCGTCGAGCAACACGTAGCTGTCGGTGCAGTACGCGTACGCGTGATAGCTGAGTTTCGTGACATCGATCGCGCCGCCGAATGCCGCCTGATTCAGCGCCTCGACATCGTCGAGCCTCGGCGCGAATTCCAGTCCTTCCAGATCGATGCGCCTGTTGACGATCGCATCGAACATGAAGCAATCGTTCGGGCACGGCGAGAAGCCGAGCGAGAGCGTCACAGGCTGCCGAGAATGTCGCGCGCGGCGCGGTCGAGCGCGGCGATGGCTTCCTCGATCTTCCATGCGGCGCGGTTTCGCGGCTCCACGAAGTTGGAGACCGCTCGGACTTGCGCGTAGGGCACGTCGGCCGTGGCGCATGCGAACATGAAGGCAGCGCCCTCCATGCTTTCGACTTGCGGCAGGAATCGACGCACCACGGCCTCGATGGATCGCGCATTGCCGTGCACGGTATTCACCGTGATGCCCTCGACCGACGGCAGCTTCTGCAGCGCCGGATTCGCCGGCGGATCGGAGTTCAAGATGCGGCCCTCCTCGAACGGCGGGTCGTTGTCGGGTTGAAGGCCGAGTTCGCGGACGGTCAGAAAGTTGTTGCCGTCTTCGGCGCCGAGCTCGACGAGATGATCGGAAGTGACATGCACGACGCTGCCCGGGGGACACTCGCGGTCGAAGCTGCCGCACAAGCCGAAGTTCAGCGCGAGATCGTACGGTGTGAGCGCGAGTGCGCGGGCGGTTCGCGCGGCGGTGGCGACCATGCCGACGCCGGTGATCAGCACATCGATCCCGCGAGCCTGAAGCCACTCGGTGAGCGGCGAGATTTCCATCTCGGTCGCGCTCACGATCAGCGTTTTATTCGACGTCATCGTCCGGGCTCGGCACGACGTACGGCTTCGCGACGCGTTTGACGACGATGGTGAGGCCGAAGAGAACGAGCACGGCGGAGGCGGCGAGGCCGACGTAGATCCCGACGCCGACGATAGAGGTCGGCGGACCTGTCATCGGTGTGTTTTCGACTATGGCGAACGCCTGCGACACGGTCAGCGCGTGCTCGCCGGCGGATTGTGGGAGGATGCGCCACGACAGAAACATGATGCCGAGCGCGATCAGACCAACGAGCAGGAGCGGATGACGCGAGTTCTTGCGGGTAAGGAGGCTAAGAAACGCGAGCAGCGCTGCCGCCGCACCGAGACCGAGGATCCAGAGTCCGCTGAAATCGGGGACGCCTTTCATCGGCACGCCGCCGACGATCACCCAGGGGAGGAACGCGCTCACCGCCAGCACGATGCCGGCGGTGAAGGGAATGAAATACGTGCGCATCCCCGGGCGGAAGATTTCCCCGATCACTGCGCGTCCTTGAACTCCTCGTACCAGGCCATCTGAATCGCCTCGAGCTTGGCTTCGTTCGAGCTCTTCGGATCGTCGCCGAAACCGTCCAGCGCGAGGACGCGCTCGCGGAGATCAGTGAAGCGGACCGTCAGGGGGTCCACACCGGGGAACTTTTCTGCGAGCGCGATGCCGATGTTCTCAGAGTCGGTCCATTTCACGACGCCACCTCATGCTTTGTGGGCGGCCAGTTTTTCGGACTTTCCAAGCTGGATGCCGCCGCCCTCCTGGACGTAGTTGCGCGTGTACATCGGCAGCTCGCAGACCACGTCGCCGGAGATGACGGCCTGACACCCGAGCCGCGACTGCGGCGTCAGGTCCCACGCGGTGTCGAGGCGATCCGCCTCATCGTCCTGCATCTCGCTGAGGTGGCGGTCGCCGTCGCGGATGATGACGTGACACGTCGTGCACGCGCAGCTGCCGCCGCAGGCGTGCTCGAGCGGGACACCGAGGTTCTTCGCGACGTCGAGAAACGACTCGGCCTTGCCGTGATGCGAATACGGCAGCTTGCCAGCTTCGAACTCGACGACGACGGGCGCACCGTCGATGATGAAGGTTACTTTAGGCATTAAAGGTCACCGACATTCTTGCCGGCGAGAGCGGCGCGCACGGACCGGTTCATCATCACCTCGGCGAGGTGCTGTGTCGTGTTGTTCAGCGCCTGCGTCCACTTGAGAATCGTGTCGCGGTCGGACGAGGTGACGACCATCTTCAACGCGGAGAGCACGCCTTCGATTTTCTGCCGCTCGCCCGGCTGGAGCGCCTCGCGCTCGATCTCGGCGAAGTCCGGCGCGCGGAGCGATTTCTCGGTCGCGGCGATGACGGCTTCAGCTTCGTTGCGCGCTTCGACCAGCTGCCGCGCGGCGACGTCCTCTTCGGCGTGCTCGAACGAATCGAGCAGCATCCGCTCCACTTCCTCGTCGGTCAGCCCGTACGACGGCTTGACCTCGACGGCCTGCTCGACGTCGGTGCGCAGCTCGCGTGCGGTGACGCTCAGAATGCCGTTCGCGTCGATCTGAAACTGCACCTGCACGCGCGGAAGGCCGGCCGGCATCGGCGGAATGCCCCGCAGCTTGAAGCGTGCGAGCGACCGGTTGTCGGCGACGAGCTCGCGTTCGCCTTGCAGCACGTGGATGTCGACGGCGGTCTGGTTGTCGACGGCGGTCGTGAACATCTCGGCGCCGCTCGCGGGGATGGTCGAGTTGCGCACGATGATCTTCGACACGACGCCGCCCATGGTCTCGATGCCGAGCGACAGCGGGGTGACGTCGAGCAGCAGCAGATCGCGGTTGCCGGTGACCAGGATGTCGGCCTGCACGGCGGCGCCAAGCGCGACGACTTCGTCGGGATTCAGTTCCGAGTGCGGCGTGCGGCCGAACAGGTCGGCGACGGCTCGCCCTACCAGCGGAATGCGCGTCGAGCCGCCGACGAGCACGACTTCGTCGATCTGCGACGGCTGCAGCCCCGCGTCCGCGAGCGCCTGGCGGCAAGGGCCGAGCGTGCGCTCGACGATCGGCTGGATCAGGGACTCGAATTCCGCGCGCGTGATCGGTTTGTCGAGCAGCGTGGTTTCTTCTCGGTCGGACAAGTCCCATTTCGCGCGGATGACGGCCTTACGGATTTCCTGGAGCGCCTCAGGGGTCCGGCTCGAGCCGGACGCCGCGATCGAGTCCATCAACAACAGATCGATGTCGTCTCCGCCGAGGTGCGTGTCGCCGTTGGTTGCGAGCACCTGGAAGACGCCGTCTTCGACGCGCAGGATCGAGATGTCGAACGTGCCGCCGCCGAGATCGTAGACGGCGATGAGGCCGGTGTGCCGCTTGTCGAGTCCGTACGCCAGAGACGCGGCTGTCGGCTCGTTGACGATGCGCATGACGTCGAGGCCGGCGATGCGGCCCGCATCCCGCGTCGCAGTCCGCTGCGCGTCGTTGAAATACGCCGGCACGGTCACGACGGCGCGATCGACCTCGAAGTCGACCTCGCCCTGCGACGCGAACCATTTCTCCGCGCGCTGCTTCAACTCGCGCAGCACGAACGCGGAAATCTCCGGCGGCGTGAACTCGCGATCGCCGAGGCCGATCTTCACGACCGCCTCGCCCTCACCGCCAATCCGGAACGGGAAGTGGCGCGCCTCGTCCTGAACGTCTGCTCGGCCTTTGCCCATGAACCGCTTCACCGAGTACGCGGTGCGCCCAGCCTGTGTCAGCAGACGCCGCTCGGCCTCGCGCCCGACAATCACACCCCCATCGTCGGCCACCGACACGACCGACGGCACGAGCGCGTCGCCGCCGGCGTCGCGGATCACGATCGGTACGCCGTCCTTGACGTACGCGACCAGCGAGTTGGTGGTCCCGAGATCGATGCCGACGACTTTACTCATTTCTTACGGGGACGGAGGTCGGGGGCGCGAGCAGCGTGCCACCGACCTCCGTCCCGCGCCTCATGCGGTCAGCTCCCGCTCGATCCCCGCGAGCAGGTTGTTGATGTAGTTGCGCTCGAGAATGCGCTCGCGGAGCGCGCCCAGGACCTCGCGATCGCCGGTCGCGTCCCACCGGGCGGCGAGGTCTTTCAAATCGCGTTCGTGCGCGTCCCGCTTCGCCTCGATCGGTTTCCGCGCGCCTTCCGCGCGCGCGCGCAGGCGGTCGGCCGGCGCACCGCTGGCGCGTGCGTCGCGAATCTCATCGAGCTCCTCGTTGAGCGCGAACACTTC
>Ga0075425_100002475_pt1 | contig 18511 bp, 16 predicted proteins | sample SoiMethybrSBSTD4_FD_75300 | JGI IMG/M metagenome (GOLD analysis project Ga0075425, IMG submission 75300) | Bulk soil microbial communities from a Populus tree surrounding site in Tennessee, USA - Soil MetaG P. TD hybrid SBSTD4 | ecosystem: Environmental > Terrestrial > Soil > Tree plantation... | reverse complement strand
AGGCGATCGGCACGCACGGCGTCGTCGGCATCCATCCGCGCCAGATACCGCCCGGTGGCCAGCGCCAGGCCTTCGTTCAGCAGCGCCGGGTACCCGCGGTGCTCGAAACTGAATACCCGGATCCGTCGATCGCGTTGCGCGTATCGCCGCGCCAGCGCGAGCGAACCGTCGGTCGACGCGTCGTCGAGTATCAGGAACTCGAAATCGGTGAACGTCTGCGAAAGAATGGTCTCGATCGCCTCGGGGAGATACCGCTCGGCGTTGAAGACGGGCATGCACACGCTGACTTCGGCACCCATCACGCCGTCATGCCGTCCGGACACGCCATCAATGCGTCCGCGAAGAACTTTGCGGCCCAGTTCGGAAGTCGATACGGCTCGTACGAGCCCCAGACCGGATACGAACCCTTGATTCCTCCCGTCTCGATCTGCGTTCGACACACGAAGTCCAGGACGCTTCGAGCTGTTCTGGCGTACGCCGCTTCACCGGTGGCCGACGCCAGACGGAACCACACGAGACTGAGTTGCGAAGCACCGGTGAGGCAATTCCAGGACGCAACGGGTCGCCACTCGTCATCGAAGCGGCCGCTGAGGAACCCGTCGGCCTCGACTCCCTCCGTCAGGCGACGCGTTGCCGTTTCCACCGCGGCGACATACCGTTCATTGCGCGTCGCTGCGCCGAGTCGAAGCAATCCCTCGAGCGTGTACCCGATGGCGTGCGTCAATGGCCTTTCGTGATCCGAAACGCAGTTGTGCGCGAACCATCCGTTGGTCCGCTGTTGCGTGAGGACCCAGTTCGCGTTACGTGAAGCAGCCTCCCGCCAGGCGCGCTCGGCGAGAAGCACGCCGGCATCATGAAGCGCCGCTGCGGTTCGAACGTTGTACGTCGCCGGCGTATCGGGCGTCAGCGGCGACAGCCCCTTTCGCCAGCAGCCGTCGGAATCCTGAACTGAGATCAGCCACCGGGCCGCGCGTTCGATTGCATTTCCAATCGCCGGGTCCGGGGCCTCCGACCATGCGCGGCACCATCCCTCGAGAACCTGCCCGGTGTTGAACACCGTGGCCACTTTTGGATGCGTCGCAACCGTGCCGCACGGGATCGCGCCCGATTCCATCTGGATCGTGGTGAGCCATCTCGCAAGGGCCGTCGAGCGCCGCCGGAGCTCTTCACGCGTCACCTGCGGACATTCGGGGCGGGCGCTGTATTCAAGCAAGGACGGAATGATGTAACCCGTCGTTTCGGGATACGCCGGGAGCCAGCGGCCGTCCCGCAGGTCGTATCCGTACGACACTCCGCCGTCCGAGCATGCGTCCTGAGCCCGGCACAACCAGGCGACCGCCGCGGTCAGGTGCTCATCGTGCGACCGAGACCGGGTCGGACGCCGAAACTCAGCGACCGTCGCCCGCAGCGCGGCTGTCGTCGCCGACGCCTGCCGCGCCACGGACAGCGCGCCGGCCGCTCGTGCGATCCAGCCCCGTTTCCTGGCGTTGACCTGCATCCGTTCAGACCACGATCGGTTCAGACACGAGAAGAGGGCTGCGTTCGACGCCGCGTCCGGAGGGAAACCGTTCTTTCAACCGAATGAATCGGGATTCCAGAAGCCCCCAGCTGATCAGAGCCAGAACGGTCGTCATCGTGCCCGCGCATACGATGAAGAAGAACTGACGCAGCAGTTGAGAGCCCTCGATTTCGGGAAGAAACCCGAACGGAATGACGCCAGGTCCGAAAAACAGAATTGGATAATGAAAAATGTACATCGCGTAGCTGTACTTGCCGAAGAACCTCAGGACAGGCGCACTGAGCCATCTGGCAACGCGGCCGCTCGAGATCGCCAGAAGCACGAGTGCTCCAAAAGCAGCCGCGATGAGCGTGAGTCCCGCGGTCATCACGATTGGATCGTCCTGCCGGAGCCCGTTCCTGAGGATTCCGATTGCAGCCAGAACGATGGCCGAGGACACGACGAAGACTGGCGCCCAACGCAAGAGCGCACTGGACAGACCGTCACGGTCGCCCGCGACGACCGCCAGGAATCCTCCAATTGCCAGTGCGTCAATGCGCGCCGGCGTCAAGACGTACGAAGCGATGGCGTAGCCCTCGAGGCTCAGCACGATCCGAAACACGAGCGCCGCTGCGACGGCGGCGATGCACGTCGTGCGCAGCTGACGGACGCTGAGCGCGAACACGATGAGTGGCCATGCCAGATAGAACTGTTCCTCGACCGCGAGAGACCAGAAATGCGCCAGACCGGTAAAGCTCGGCCACCCGGCACGCGCCATCTTCACGTTTGAAAGGTACGTCGCATACCACGCCGCATCACCGGCGGCAAGGTGCGGGGTCGGGCGACCGTCGACCACGAGCGGCAGCACGGCGAGCATCGTCAGTGCGACGTAGTACAGCGGGAAGATTCTCAGCGCGCGTCTGATGTAGAAATTCCGAAAGAAATGCGGCGCGCCTTTGGTGTCGCAGAGAATGCCCGTTATCAGGAAGCCCGACAGGACAAAAAACAGATCCACGCCGATCCACCCGGCGCCGCTGATTCCGTAATACACGCGATCGATCGCCGCCGTCGACTCGCTCATCCCGTGGCCGTTGAAGCTGAAATGGAAGACCATGACGAGCAGAATGGCGATGCCGCGAAGTCCGTCGAGAGCGTCGACGTGGGCGGGCCGGTGGCGATTCATGCCGTCAAGCCGGGATCGGTTTTCTTGCGACAACGAGCACGCCGTTGCCACGGCCGGGATACCAGGGGTCGAGAACGGTGATCCAGTTCAACAGCGGCGTCAGCAGCATCGGCAACCGCCGCTCCACCGAGAGCGCGAGGTAGAACAACTCCTTGGCGACGATGGTCGGGCCCTTGATGACCGTCTCCATGCTGACAATCTCGAGGCCGGCCGCGCGCATCAGGCGGCCGCTTTCGTCTTCGGAAAAACCGTGGCGCATTTCACGAAAGTCCGGCAGCCGCCGCGCGGACGTCCCGCGGCGCATCAGAAACCCTCGAAACGCCGTCCCCGGCAATTGCACGACGAGATGGCCGCCCGGTTCGAGAATGCGGACCAGCCGCTCGAGCAGAAGAGGGACGTTGTCGATGAATTCCAGCACGGCCAGGCAGCTGATCCAGTCATACGTGCCGGCCATTTCCCCGCGCTCCACGTCGACGATCTCGAACCGCACGTTGCCGAGCGCATTCTGAGCGGCGACGCGCGACGCGAACGCGATGCTCTCCGCTTCACGATCCCAGCCGACGACCTCGCTTCCCGGCAACTGTGCGGCAGCAACGCATGGAAACCAGCCGTTCCCGCAGCCGACGTCCAGGATGCGGGCGCTTGGGAATTGCGCCAGCGCTCTGGTCAGGTAGGTCGCCGTGAGCTGCGCCCTCACGTCCGGAATCCCGAATGACCGCAGATAGAGCTTCTTCAGCCCCCGCGGTGGCGGCGTTACCGCCCATGCGCCGAGTTTCGCGGGTGTGTAGAACAACGGTGTGCCGACGCCACTCCGGCAGACGTGGCCGGCGCTTGCGAGAGGCGTCGCTAGTGACGGGAACGAAAGAGCAAGGCCGGCGTCAACGGATGCTTGATGCAAATGACGCCGCAGGCGGGAGTGTTGCGGTGTTGCCGTCGGGAGTGAGCCGCGTTTCCCATTGCAGCGCCGGACGCACGACACCGGGCATGGGCCCACCGTAGTCTCCGCGCGCCGTGTCGCCGGCGAAACTGTCGTGGACCTGGAAGGCGACGGCGTCACGTTCGTGCACGTGGACGGTCAGCGGATCCATCGTATTGATGCCGGCGCCGACGATGAGCGTGCCCTCGGCGAGAAAATTTCCCGGAATCGTCGCGGCAGCCGAGTACCGGCCCGGCGGGCGCGGTCGTCGGCGCCATCCTCCATCGACTTCAGCCGACATGAACACGCAGGTGCCATCCTGATTGTAGAACTGCAGATTCGGCACGAGCACGTGTCCGCCTTCGAGAACTTCGAACTCGATCTCGACGCACACCGGCTTGCGAATGTCCATGACGCTGGCGATCTGGTTCTTCGCGTCGCGAACACGCACCGCGGTCAGCCGGACGATGTGGTCGCCGGGAGCCTCGCTGACGCTCGGCCACTCGCGGGTGGCGCCGGGCCCGTGCTCCTCGCGAAGGTAGGCGCTGATGACCTCCGGCGACGGACCGTCGGCGGCGATCGTGCCCTCCTTGATCAGAATCGTTCGCGAACAGAGGCCGCTGACGGCATTCACGTTGTGCGACACAAACAACACGGTCCGTCCGCTCCGGCCGATTTCTTCCATCTTGCCGAGGCATTTGCGCTGGAACGTGAGGTCGCCGACCGCGAGCACTTCGTCCATCAGCAGGATTTCCGCGTCGAGATGCGCGGCCACCGAAAACGCCAGACGCAGATACATGCCGCTCGAGTAGTGCTTGACCGGCGTGTCGATGAATCGCTCCACACCGGCGAACGCCACAATCTCGTCGAATCGTCCGGCGATGTCCCGCGCGCGCATACCCAGAAACGCGCCGTTGAGATAAATGTTCTCGCGGCCCGTCAGTTCATGATGAAAACCGCTTCCCACCTCGAGCAGCGACCCGACGCTGCCGTTGAGTCGCACCTCTCCGACGGTCGGTCGCGTGATCCGGGACAGAATCTTCAGCAACGTCGACTTGCCCGCGCCGTTGCGGCCGATGATTCCCACGACTTCGCCCGGCGCAACGCTGAAGCTGACGTCTTTCAACGCCCAGATGGCGTCGCTCCGCTCCCGGCTGCCGGCGCGATTCCTCAGCGCGGACGCAATGGAATCGCGCAGCGTCCGATACGGAACGCGGACGCCGAGGAAGTGCCGCTTCCCGACGTGCTCGGCGACGACAGCAGGGTTCATGCGTTAGACGATATCCGCGAGGGCGCCCTCGCTCCGTCGAATCTCGAAGAGCGCCGCCAGAAGAACGGCGACGGCAATCACCACGGATACGCCGAAGGGCTTCCAGGGAAGCTCATATCCGAGCAGCGCCGAGCGATACGTCTCCACGATTCCGGTCATCGGGTTCGCCATGATCAGCCATCGCCAGCGCGGTGGAACGAGCGTCCAGCGATAGACGACAGGGGTGACGAACATTCCGAGCTGCAGCAAGACCGGCACGACGAAGCCGACATCCCGATAACGCACGTTCAATGAGGAGAACAATGCAGCCACACCAATCGCCATGACGAGCTCGACGAAGAGCGCAACGGGGATGATCGCGAATTCGGTCGTGACCGGCACGCGATAGATCATGAGCAGCGCGAACAGACCCAGCGACCCGACGGCGAAATCGACGAGTCTCGCCGCGACGGTCGCCGCCGGAAGGAGGATTCGCGGGAAATACACCTTCGTGATGAGGTCGCTGTGACCGACGAGGCACAGCGCGCCGGTGGAGACCGCGCTGGAGAAGAACAGCCACGGAAGCAGACCCGTGTACGCGAATAACGGGTACGGGATGCCGTCGGTCGGCACGCCGACGAGGCGGCCGAGCACAACGGCGAACACCGCCATCGTCATCAGCGGTTGAAGGGCGACCCACGTGACGCCCAGCAGCGTCTGGCGGTAACGCACTTTCACGTCGCGCCATACGAGAAACCAGAACAGCTCTCGATAGGCCCACAGCTCTGTCAGCGCCAGCTCGGGCCAGCGGCCAGGCGGGCGCACGACGACCGCGGCTCGCGGTTCGACCGCTGCAAAGGGAATCATCGGCGTGGAAGGGGTCGCGGCCAGTTAGACCTTCGCGATGTAGTACTCGCTGTATTCGCGGCGATAGTACTTCGCGTAGTAATACGGATGCCGCTCGAGGTGAACCCTGTTGAGCACGGCGCCGATCACGCGGGCGCGCGCGGCCGTCAGCTGATCGATCGCCGACTTCGCCGCGTGGCGATTCGTCATCTCCGACGACACGACGAACATCACGCCCGACACCATGTGCGCGACGACGCTTGCGTCGGTGACGGCCATCACGGGCGGCGAATCGACGACGATCCAGTCGAAATGCTCGGACAGGCGGGCGAACAGTTCGCGGAAGCGCTTCGAGCCCAGCAACTCCGCGGGGTTCGGCGGAATTTTTCCGGCGGGCAGGACCGTGACGCCCGCCGCCGACGTTTTGATCACATCCGACGGCTTCGCGTCTCCGACGATGAGATTCGAAAGCCCCGGCTCCTGCCGGACGTTGAAGACCTCGTGCACCCGCGGACGCCGGAGGTCGGTGTCGATGACGAGCACGCGCTGGCCGGTCTGCGCGATCGCGATGGCCAGGTTGCACGTGACACAGGTCTTGCCTTCGCCCGGGCCCGCGCTCGAGACGAGCACGCTCCGCGAGCCCTCTTCCGGCGAGGAGAACAACACGTTCGTGCGGACGATGCGGAACGCCTCCGCGAACCGCGGCGGAACTCCGCTGTTCAGAAGCGGCGTCTGCTGGCGCGCGTTCTCGCCGACCGGCGCGGCCGGCAGCAGGCCCAGGAACGGCACGCCCAGGTGCGTGCGGATTTCCTCCGGCGCTTTGATGCGGTTGTCCAGGTACTCGAACATGAACGCGAGACCGATCGCGAGCACGAAACCGCCGAGGATTCCGTACTGCATGTCCTTGCGCGTGTTCGGCGACACCGGCCCGCGGGGCACTTCTGCGACGTCCAGAATGCGAATGTTGTTCGTCTTGATCTCGCCGGTGATGTCGGCCTGTTTGGCGCGCTCCATCATCGTGTTGTAAACCTGCCGGTTGCTGTCCAGGTCGCGCATCAGCACGTTGAGCTCGACGCCGCTCCCGCTGGTTTCGAGCGCCTGCTTCTTCTGATCCTCGAGCGTCTGCGACAGCCCGTCTTCCGTCGTCTTCGCCTTCTCGAAGTCGACGCGGATCGCGTCGGCCGCCTTCGCGACCTCGGTCGCGATCTTTTCCTGCGCCGCCTTGACGTTTTCGCGGGCCGCGACGAGATCGGGGTGCTTGTCGAGCAGCGTCTGCGACAACTGATTGGCGACCCGCTGAGCGGCCGCGAGCTCGTTCTTCGCCTGCACGACGCCCGCGCTGGTCGCCACGGGCGGGAACTCGGCAATCGCGGCGGGATCGCTCTGAATCGTCTTCAGCTGGTTGTACGCGGTTTCCCTCTCGATCCGTTCGGTCCGCGCCTTCGTGACTGCCGCCTGCAGCTCGTTGAGGCCTTTCACGACGAGCGTGCCGTGCTCGTCGAGCGCGACGACGTCGTTCTGCTCGCGGTACTTCTGGAGGGCGTCCTCGCTCGCCTGCACTTTCTTTCGCTGTTCGACGAGACGCTCCGAGAGCCAGTCGGACACGTCCTTGACGGCCTTCGACTTCACCTCGAGATTCTGATCGACGTAGGCCTGGGCGACCGCGTTGGCGAAGCGCGCGACCGTGACCGGGTTGCTCCCCGTGTACGTCACGTCGACAATGCCGCTCGCCGGCAGCGGCGTAACGGTGAGCCCGGCGCCGAAACCGTCAATCTGCCGCGCTTCGGCGGCGCTCTCGTTCACCGCGCGCGCTTCGATGCCGGTTGGCTTCGGCACGTTCGATCCGAGCAGGCCGGTCACGAAGTGGTACGCCTCCTGGAACAGCGATTCGTTCGCCGGCGCAACCGGCGGCGCCGTTTCGCCGGGCACCACTTCGCGCCAGATGCCGAGGTTCTGCATCGTCTTCCTGACAAGCGAGCGGCTTCGCAGAATCGCGTATTGCGTCTGGTAGTCGACGCGCGACTCGCCCGGCGCCACTTCGGTGAAGCCGTAGTTCTGGCGCTGCGGATCGATCAGGAGCCTCGTCGTCGCCTGGTACACCGGAACGCGTGTGTAGGTATAGAGAGCCGTCGAGATGGAAACGATGGCGAAGACGGTGCCTGTCAGCCAGCGGCGCTTGTAGACGACGCGGACGTAGTCGAAGAAATGCCGCGGCTCGGCGAGATCCACCGGCGGGGTGATCGGGTAGCGCGGATCGAGATCGCTCCCCGGCGCCGGCCCGGAGTACCTCAGGTCGGACGGCTTGATCTGGGCTGCCGTGTCCAGATGCAGCCGCTGGTCTTCGGTCATCTCAGAAGAGCCTTTCGCGAACGTTGATTGTATCTCCGGGTTGAACGATGTCCTCGAGTTTGGCATTGAGCTTCTTCAGCTTTCCGTCGATGATCCGCTGGATTTCGATTTTCCCGGCGGCGTCGGTGAATCCGCCGGCGAGGCTGATGGCCTGCAGCACGGTCGTGCCCTCCGGCACGGAATACGCGTTCGGCAGCTTGACCTGTCCCGTGACGAAGATGCGGTTGCGATCGACGCGGGGGACGAAGATCGAATCGCCGTCCTGCAGCGCCACGTTGCGCGTCAGCCGCCCGCGCTCGAAATCCTTTTCGAGCTCTCGCAGGTTGACGGGGATCACTTCCGCGTCGCCGCCGGCGTCCGGCATCAGCGGCCCTTTCGCGGTCTTCGATCGAACGATCACCGCCTGCGCCGCCGCGCCGGCGCCGGCTTTGACCAGCGCTTCGACGATCGTCATGCCGTCGCTCAGCGGAAACATGCCCGGCTGCGCGACGTTGCCGAAGATGAAGATGCGGCGGCCCTTGAACTCGTCGATGCTGATGGCCACCTGCGGATTCTTGATGTAGTCCGCTCCGAGCCGGCGTTTCAGCTCGGATTCGACTTCCCGCAGCGTCTTGCCCGCGACGATCACGTGTCCGAGCAGCGGAAACGCGATGCCGCCGTCCGCGTCGACGCTGTACTTCTTCGACAGCTGCGGCTGGTCGATGACGATGACGTTCAGCACGTCCTGTTTGGAGATCGTGTAGTCGTCGCCGCTCGACTGCGGCAGCTGCATGACGGGCGGCTGCGTCTGGAGAAGCGCCGCGATGAATGAAGCGACAATCGTGCCTGTCATAAACCTGTCGAGTTGACGAGGGTGGTTCGAGACGCGCTGTTCGTCGTCGTGAGCCAGCGCGTCGGCGTAATCATGAAGCCCCAGCGGTCGTCGGTGAACCGGCGGCCGGGATCGGTCGCCCAGTAACGGTCCCAGTGTTCGTAGTAGAAGGCATAACGCGCGAGACGCGTGGAAATGATGCCCACGCTCGCGCCGAATCCGCGCTGGACGTTGTTGCCGGCGTTCGCGAACGCCGGAGCGTTCGTGAACGTGGCGTAGTCCATCTTGATCGTCGTGTAGCTCAGCCCGGCGTCGAACCGGCGCGTGACATGCTGCTGCATGGCCACCTGATACGACGACTGCAGCACGTACGGATTCGTCAGCTCGTATGACGGGTTGAGATCGCGGTGACCGCTCACGAGAAACCCCGTCACGTCGCCGAGCGTCAGCGTGAGACGCCCGTCGGCGGCAAGACCCGTGAAATCGGGCTGCGTCGGCGAGTGGCTCCAGAACTGCCTGACGCCGACCATGGCGTCGCCCGCGATGAGCGCCCGCGGACTGAACGAGAGTCCGCCTGCGAACAGGTTGGACTGGCCGTCGCGGTTCGGCGACAGGGGGAACGTCTGATCGTCGATGTTGACGAGCGTTCTGACGGCGGTGTACGGCGTCACTCGATAGAACAGCGAGCCGTACGCCGTGCGGGTGCGTTGATTCAGCGTCTCCTCGAGCTTCACCCCGTTGTAGACGGTGCCGTTCGCATAGCTGATGTCGCTCTGGCGGACGCCGAGCTCGAGATCCATCTTCGGCGCCACGGCGACGCGGACGCCGGTGCCGATCGTCGTCGTCGTGTGCCGGACGCGCGCGTCGATCTCGATCGACGGGCGATCTTTGTGCGACGCGACGTAGTCGTTGAAGAGCAGCGTGATCCGCCGGCCGACCCGGTACTCGACGTTCAAAACCGTCCGCGGCGTGAAACCGCCCAGCGTCGTGTCGACGTCGTAATAGACATAGTCAGCAGCCGTGTTCGAATCAATCATCAGACGGCCGGACTTGTACAGCAGGCGAAGCTGCGGACTCACGGTCGCCGTGAAGGCGACCTGGCGTTCGCCGGCGCTGTTATACACGTTGTTGTCGACGCCGATGTTCATGAACGCTACCGACGGCGTCATCACGAGCGGACCCAATTCCATCTGGCCGACCGGCTTCCGCCGCGGCGGCGGCGGCAGCGCCGCAGCCGTGCCCGGCTGGTCGCTCGGCGCCTGCGCGAACGACGAGGCCGCGCACAATGCGAAGGCCATCAACAGAACGGAAACGCGCACTGGAACCGATCAGAACCCGTAGGTGACTGACACTCCGTAGCGGAGTGCGCTGAATTCGCGGATCGGCACCGGCGACGTGCGCGACTGATGTTCCACGTTGACGCCAAACCGCGCGTCCTGGCTGAAGTGATAGCCGATTCCGCCGCCGTACGTCCGCACGTCGTCGGTCCGGTCCGGATTGACCAGCACGCCTGCGCGGTTACGGTACTCGAGATGCTGGACGCCGCCGCGGGCCTGCGCGTCGAACGGCCCGAAAATCTGCTGCGTGACGGTTCCGCTGTACCCGGTCTCGAGGTAGTACGGCTGCAGCTCGTCGAACGAGAAGTTGATGTCGCGCTTCCACTGCACCGCGAATCTGGTCACGCCGAGGAGCGTGTACGACAGATCGACCGTTCCGATTGGGCCCTTGTACGGCGGCAGGTCGCTCGACAGCGGAACGAAGTCGCGATAGCCGAACGACGCCGAACCTTTCACCAGCGCGTGAGGATCAAAGGACACGGCGCCAGTGATGGCCGTCGAATCCGCATCGCGCAGCGGATTGAACTCGAAGCGGTCTTCCTGTCGCGAGGCCGCGAGCGACAGGGAAGTGAGCGGCGTCACCTCATGGCGCACCGCAACGCCGTAACTGACCGTTTTGCGATTCAAGTCCTGCTGGAGACTCTGGCCGTAGAAGAACGCATCGTCGTCGTACTTGACGTTGAGCGTCGAACCGGTCAGCGCGAAGAAGGTTCTGGCGAACGTGCGGACTTCCACTTTACCTGACACACCGTATTCGCGGCGCCGGACGCGGGCGTCGATTTCGTAGCCGGGTCGTTCGTTGGTCGACAGATACCGCGGCGCGATCGATACGAGCGTGCGCCCGATCGGCGCGCGCCACGTCACGTCGAGCGCCGTGTTCGCCCCGCGTTGGGTCTCGAATTTCTGGTACCAGACCAGGTCCTCGCGGATAGTGACCTGCAGCCAGGAGACGCCCATCCGCAACCAGATGTCGGTGGCGGGTGTAACCGTGATCGTGAAGTCTTTCTGCGGTCCGAGCTCGTCGGGGACGTTGAAGACGTTCGTATCGACGCCGAGATTCGTCAGGATCACGCGCGGATTGAGCCAGAACGGACCCAGACGCACGCGCATCTGCGACGGGTCCGGGCCGCCCTCCTGAGTCTGCGCGGACGCCGACCCCGCGAACCAGGGCCCGGCCAACGCCAGAGCGAGCGCGATGAAGGTCTTGGAAATGGAAACGAAAGAACGCGACTGCCGCGGCGTCTACCGCGACGGACTCGCCGAATTCGAAGAACTGGTCTGAGCGCCGATGAACGCGGTGCCCGCGGCGACCGCAATCATGACCGCCGCTGCAACGCCCTTGTTCGTGCCGCCCGCACCGCCGGCGGCCGCCGCTCCGCCCGTGCCCAGCAGCCCCGCGTTCGCCTGGAGCGCGACCCCGGTGACCGCCTGACCGGCGGTAACCGAGATCGACGCGCTCGTGCCGATCACCTGACCGCCGGCGTTCACCGCTTCGACCGCGAAATTCCCGGCAGGGAGGTCGGCGAACACGTACTCGCCCTTGTCATTCGTCTGCTTGGTCTGGACGACCTGACCCGTCGACAGATCGCGCAGCTGCACGGTGACGTTCGGCAGCGCCTCGCCGGTCTGGCTCGTCGCCGTCCCGGCAATCGATCCGTTCGGCTGCACGCGCGCACCGGCGGCGAACAGCGTCGAGCCGGAAAGGGCCATCGCAGACGCCAGAACAAGGGTGAGAATCCGCTTCATGGTGCGCTCAGTATGAGTTTTCCGGGCCAAGCTCGTCAAGATCCTGGGACTTACATTCTTGTCGGCCGGAACGGTCGCTGCCTTGAACGAATGCAGGAATTTAACGCCGGCGGTCGAGGTTCACCCGCAGCGAGCGCATCTTGCGATACAGGTTGGTCCGCTGAATACCGAGCGTTTTCGCCGCTTCGCTGATCCGGCCATGGTGCTGTTCCAGCACCGCCGAGATGTACTCCCGCTCGAAGCGTGCCCTGGCCTGCTTGAGCGTACCGCCGTTCGAGAACACGACCGACCCGCCGTCCAGACGCACGTGTTCGAGCAGATCCTCGAGCGCGATACCGCGGCCGCCCTGCGAACCGTTCACCACGGTTTCGAGCAGCGTCCGCAACTCGACGGCATTTCCGCGCCATGGCAGCGCGGCGATGAGCGACAGCGCCGGGCGCGACAGCGTCTTGGGCGGCACCCGCAGCGCCGCGCAGACCTCGCGCAGGAAATAATTCGCCAGCGCGGGGATGTCTTCGCGTCGATTCCGCAGCGGCGGCATGTCGATGCGAATCACCGACAGGCGCCGGTACAGGTCTTCGCGGACGCGTCCTTCCTGCACGGCGCTGTCGATGCTCGAATCGACGCCCGCCATCGGGCGGATGTCGAAGTTGACGGGGTCTCCGGTCTCGGCCAGCACGGCCTCGCGGTCGCGCAGCAGATGCGCGAGACGCGCCTGGACGCGCGTCGGCGCCTCGGCGACGCTCTGCAGATACAGCGTCCCGCCGAGCGATTCGAAGAGCCGGCTGTTCCTGCTGACGCGCTCGAGACCGCGCGCGATGTCGCCGTTCCCGTTGCCGGCGGACGCCCGCGCGCTCCGCCCGAACAGCTCGGCGTCGAGATCTTCCGCGTCGTGCGCGGCGCAATTGACCGCCACGAACGCGCCGGTCGGATCGTCGGTCCGCTGCGCATGAATGGCGCGCGCAACGATCTGTCGTCCCGTGCCCTCTTCGCCGCGGATCAGCACGCCCGCGCGCATCGCCGCCGCGCGGGTGATGAGCGCCATCACGTCGCGCATCGCGACGGAATGGTTGTAGAGATCGTCGCCATTCGACGATCCGTTTCCGCCCGCGACGGTCCGGCGCGATTCGTAGGCGAGCTCGCGATCGATGGCATTCGCGACTCGCCGTCCGCCGAGCGGCCGCGCGAAGACGTCCGCGACGCCGGCGAGCACGGCTTCTGTCGTCAGATCCGGGCGCCGCGTGTCGATGACGGCGAACATCAGCGTCGAGGCGCGCTCGGTGCGGATTTCCCGCGCCACCTGCAGCGCACTCGCGCCGCGCGACAGGTCGAGCAGCACCGGCATGTCGTGCCGTCGCAGCTCGTTCAGCGCGTACGAGACGTTGTCGGCCCACACGACGGCCACGTCGGCGGACGCCAGAACTTTTTCGGTATCGGCCCGCTCAGACGCGGGGCAACCGAGATACAGAACGGATTTCAATGGCTGATAGCAGGTGGCTGACGGCGGCTGGCCGCTCGAGCCGCGAGATGTCGTCGGGTGGAATCGGCGCTGCGTCGGAACATTGCTTCATCACCGTGCCCAGGAACAGCGCGAAGACGACCGCCACGACGACGAAATACCAGACTTCGCGCCGGGGCACTTCGTGCGCGTCGAAGACTTGATCGGCCAGGGCGGGTCCGCCGTGGCGCGTCAGACGATGGCGCCATCCGGTCCAGCGGCAGTCGCTGCAGCGATAGCGTCGCTTCGACGACACGACGCGCAGCACGGCGCCCGCGAGCGGCAACGACGCGCTCCTCAGTCTTTGCGAGCCGCAACGGGGACAACCGTCCAATTCCCGGTACCCTTTTCGTCGACTTCAATTCTCGCGGTGCCGTTCGGACCGTAGGTGAGTTTGCGATCGGGCGTGCCGCGGTGCGTCGTGTCGAAGGCGACCGACGCGAGGTGGTCGCCTTCGTACGTTTCCCACTTGTCGATCCGGCCGTCTCCGTCGGTGTCCTCTTCCGCTGCCACGAGCCTGTCGCTCTCGTAATGCTCGGTGCGCGTGACTTTGCCGTCCCGCCGCGTCGAGATGTCGATCTTGACGATCGTGTTGCCGTCGGGCCCGGGATACGACCATGCGTCTTCTTTGCCGTCGTTCGCGCGCGAGAAGCCGATCTTCACCAGCTTCTTGTTGTCATCGTAGTACTCCCAGCGGTCGATCGCGCCGTCGCCGTTCTGATCGATCTCGATGCGCAGGATCCTGGAGCCGTCCATGTAGCTCCAGGTGTCGACCTTGCCATCGCCGTTCGAGTCGTACTTCAGCAGCGTCAGCTTTCCGGTCGATTTGTCGTATTCGGGCGAAATGCGCTTGCGCGCGTCAGAGTTGGACGCGCTGCAGGCGGCGCAAACTATGGCATTCGCCAGAAACAGCGTAATTAATGATGTGTGTCGCATCGGTAACGCAGAGCTTCGCCCCGTGACTTACAGCTATGGGGTTGTTGGGATAAACCCTGAAAGCTGGAGCCGAGGGGCCGGCACGACGTGCACGGACAGGGGGGAGCCTGGCCGACACTCGGAATATCGAGCCGTCGCGAGTTGTTATGTAGACGCTTTGGGAACCGGGGCTTGATTCTACACGTACCGGCTGAAGTGTCAATAGAAGTACAGCCGTAACCGTATTGATACGCCCGGATCGTCCTTATGCGACGGGAACGGACTTGAAGGTGCCCTTCGATCCGCCGTACGCACCTCGAGTCGCGACCGGATGAGCGTAGAACGCCTCGATCAACTGCTGCAGGGCTGATAGCGACTCGGCCGAATTAATAGCGGAACGAAGCTCAGCGCCGCCTTCGATGCCTTTCGTGAAGTACCCCGCGAGCGCGCGGATCTTGTTGACGACCCAGCGATCGTGGGTCCGCTCGCGCGACTCGTCTACGCGCTCGCGCAGCAGCAGCTCGATGTAGTCGAGCAGAAACCGCCCGCGGTCCTCGAGCGTCACGTCGCGTTTCGCGCGCCCCGCGGCGAGGTCCGACGCTTGAGCGAGGATCCACGGGTTTTTCAGCACGCCGCGGCCGACGAGGACACCCTCCACGCCGGCGCGCATCCGCTCGACGATCTGCTCTGGCTCGACGCAATCGCCGCTGCCGAGCACCGGAATCGTCAACAGATCGGCAATCGACGCAACGAGATCCCAGTCGGCGGCGCCCGAATAGCTCTGCGCCGCGGTGCGCCCGTGCACGGCCACCGCGGACGCTCCGGCGTCCTCGACCCTCCTCGCGAGCTCCGGCGCGTTGCGCTGCTGATCGTTCCAGCCGGCGCGCATCTTCACCGTCACCGGAATTCTGACCGCCTTCGTCATCGCGGCGATGACCGTCGCCGCGTGCGCCGGCTCCTTCATCAGACTGCAGCCTGCGTGGTGCTTCGCGATCTTCGGCACCGGACATCCCATGTTCACGTCGACGATGTCCGCCCCCATGCCTTCGACGATTTGCGCGGCCGCCGCCATCTTCCCGGGATCGCCGCCGAAAATCTGTATCGAAACGGGCCGCTCCTCGTCGACGTATTCGGCGAATTCGAGTGTCCGGTCGATGCCGCGCACGAGTCCCTCGGAGCTCACCATCTCGGTGACAACCAGACCGCAGCCGCCGTGGCGCTTGACGAGACGCCGGAACGCGCTGTCCGTCATCCCCGCCATCGGCGCGATGGCATACGGCGATTCGAGAGAAACTGATCCAATCTTCAAAAACAGATTTCCTTCCGCGCGTTCGCCGGATGTCGCGTCCAACGTTAATACGGTTTGACGTCTGCGGCGTCAACTTCGACGCTGACGGCCTGGCCAATCAAATCCACGGACAGCACGAGACGGGCACGGTGGGAATCTTTCCGCAGCAAGCGCCCGACGACGCCGCGCAGCGGTCCGTGAACGACTTCGACCATCATCCCCTCGCGGATCATCGGGCACGGATCGAACTGGAGCTCGCTGCCGATGAGGAGCCGGATGCTCTCGAGCTCGTACTCCGGAATCGCGGCCGGTTTCCCCTCGAAGGAAACGATGTTCACGACGCCGGTGCACTTCAGCACCGACAGCGCATTCTCGGGGTCGAACTGCGCGAAGCAATAACCGGGGAAGAGCGGCCAGTCGATCTTCTTCTTGCGATCCTTCCAGCGGCTCCAGCGCGTTATCGTCGGCAGAAACGCGTCAATCTTCTTCCGTTCGAGCTGCTGGCGGACGACCTGCTCGTGGCGAGAGCGCGTCCATATGGCGAACCAGTGTGATTCGGGATTGGAATTGGGTGATTTGTCAGTCACGCCGGACTACTGTCCCGCTGTCTGTGCCTGAAGCTGTTTCAGCCCTTCCTCGAAGGCGCGCTTCACGTCGGGATTCTTCCACTCGATGATCGCCTGACCGCGCAGCTTGTCGAGATACTTCTGGAATTCGATCTTGCGCTTCTCCTGGAAGACGCGGTCGCCGATCTGCTCGCGCGCCTGATCGAACGGCAGCGTCCGCGCCGTCGTCATCGTCTCGAGCTTGAGGAGCTGGTAACCGCGGTTGGTGCGGATGACCGGACTGACGTCTCCCGGCTTCATCGTATCGAGCAGCTTCTTCAGGTCCGCGGAGACGTCGGTGAGGCTGATTGGCCCGATCAGTCCGGAGTTCGCGCGCGACGCGGCGTCGGACATTTCGCCGGCCAGCTTGTCGAACGCTTCCCCGCCGGTCGTCACGCGCACGCGGATCGCCTGCGCGCGCGCCTGCGCCTGATCGTCGGACGCGATCACGTTGCCCTTGCCGTCGGTCGTCGCGATGAGAATCTCGCGCAGCGTCACGGAGGGGATCGACGTGAATTCATTCTGATGCGTGGCGTAGTAGCCGCGCGCCTCTTCCTCGGTGATGCCGATCTTCGTCGTCACTTCGTTCTGCTGCACCTTCTGGATGATCATCGACTTTTCCAGATTGCGTCGCAGATCGGCCATCGTCATGTTCTCGGACTTGAGCGCGGCCTGGAGCTGCTCCTCCGTCTCGATCTTGTTTTCCTTCTTGATGCTGTCGACGACGCTGCGGAACTGCTCGTCGCTCAGACGGTAGCCGAGCTCCTTGCCGCGCTGTGCGAGCAGCATTTCGTCGACGACATCGACCATGATCTGCGGCGTGATTTCGTCGAGCGCCTTGCGCAGCTGTTCGTTTTTGGGATCGTTCTTGGGATCGAACTGCTGACCTTTCTGGCGCAGAATCGCGACCTGCCGCTGCTCGAGATCGCTCTTGGTGAAGATGTCTCCGTTCACCTTGACGAGAATCTGCTCGAAAATCTCGCCGCGGGCGGCGACGCCGGCGGCCAGGACGACGATCGACGCAACGAGAGCTCGGAATCTCATGACCTTCTCTTCAGAGCGCGTCCGGCGCGCCCGTCCATCGGTTCAGTCTAGCAGTTCGTTCAGCAGTCCACCGACCCGTTCGAAGACGCCTCGCGGCGCTCGGGGATCTTCGGCGGCGGGTCGCAGCATTTCAGCCTTGGTGAACCCCGGTTTGACTTCGGTTTCCCGTGCTCTGGCGGTCCACCACGACGGGGCGGGCGCTCGCCGCGCTCTGAACTCCGTGGCCGCGTGAGACTTAACCCTGGGCCCCTGACCCTCGGCCCTGCCAGCGCTCGTGTCGAGGTTCAATCGGAGAGCCGCAGGCGGGACGAGCGTCAGATCGGATCGCTGCCGCACCAGCGACACGAGCCTGACGGGCTCGACCTTGGCCTGCGGTCTGAACTTTAAGACGACGGTCTGGCCCTCCCGGTCGATGCTGTCGACGCCGAGCCGATCGGCCATGACGCGGATTCGTCCGTAATCGGCCAGGTTGAGCACCGAGTCCGGCGGTTTGCCGTAGCGATCGTGGGCGCCTTCGACGATGTCGTCGATCTCTTCCTCGCGCCTCGCGGCCGCAATGCTGCGATAGAGCATCAGCCGCTGATTCATGTCCGGGATGTACGACTCGTCGATACGCAGGTCGACGCGCAGGTTGACCGTCGCGCGGTTCTCGTCCTCGATTTCTTCGCCCTTCAGCTCCTTGACCGTCTGCTCGAGCAGCTTCATGTACATCTCGAAGCCGACGGCATCGATCTGACCGCTCTGCTCGCCGCCCAGCAGATTGCCGGCGCCGCGGATTTCCAGGTCGAGCGCCGCGACGCGGAATCCGCTGCCGAGATCGCTGAACTCCTTGATCGCGGCAAGCCGCTTCTTGGCGACCGGCGACAGATTGTCTTCCGGCGGAATCAGCAGGTACGCGTACGCCGGCCGATCGGATCGGCCGACGCGGCCGCGCAGCTGATAGAGCTGCGACAGCCCGTAGCGATCGGCTCGGTTGATGATGATCGTGTTCGCGTTCGGGATGTCCAGCCCGTTCTCGACGATGGTCGTCGCGAGCAGCACGTCGAACTTCCTGGCGACGAAGTCGAGCATCGCCCGCTCGAGCGCTTCCTCGTCCATCTGCCCGTGGCCGACGACCACGCGCGCTTCGGGGACGAGCCGCTGCACCAGGCCCCCGATCGAGAAAATCGATTCGACGCGGTTGTGGACGAAATACACCTGGCCGCCGCGCGCGAGCTCGTTGCGAA